>RBWB01582768.1_pt1 | contig 13887 bp, 12 predicted proteins | sample 2014201 | NCBI WGS metagenome assembly RBWB01 (sample SAMN10133834, study PRJNA383868) | Human oral metagenome, whole genome shotgun sequencing project. | isolation source: supragingival plaque isolated from 88 juvenile twins | host: Homo sapiens | place: Australia
CGGCTCTTGCGGCAGATAGCCGATTTTGATGCCGCCCATCGGCACGGCTTCGCCTTCAAATTCTTTGTCCACGCCCGCCATAATCCGCAAAACGGTGGACTTGCCCGCGCCGTTCAGCCCTAAAAGACCGATTTTCGCACCGGGGAAAAACGACAGGGAAATGTCTTTGATGATGGTTTTCTGCGGCGGCACGACTTTGCTCACGCGCAGCATGGAATAGACGTATTGTTGGGACATGGGTTTTCCTTATGGAAACGGGTGGTAAAGCGGCGGATTTTAACCGAAAAACGGGTTGGGGTCGGGACGGGGTTTCAGGCAGCCTGAATCCGCGCAGACAGCGGACTGCACCCTACTCCGCCCTGCCCCGCTTGTATTCGCACAGGCGGTTTGCTAGTATCCGAACCTTTTTTGCGCGCACAAGGATTTCCATGAATTTCAATCCCATGTACATCACCTTCGGGCTGTATTTGGTTCTGGTGCTCGGCATCGGGGTCACCGCCTATCTCGCCACCAAAAACTTCAACGACTATATGCTGGGCGGGCGCAGCTTGGGCGCGTTTGTTACCGCGATGTCGGCGGGTGCGTCCGATATGTCGGGCTGGCTTCTGATGGGGCTGCCCGGCACGGTTTATCTTGTGGGGCTGTCAAAATCGTGGATAGCAATCGGACTGGTTGTCGGCGCGTATCTCAACTGGCGGCTGGTGGCGGGGCGGCTGCGCGTGCACACCGAACACAACGGCAATGCCATTACCCTGCCCGATTATTTCTACCACCGCTTTGGCAAAAGCACGCGCATCAAACTCGCTTCTGCCGCCATCATCCTGTTTTTCTTCACGATATACTGCGCCTCAGGCATTGTGTCGGGTGCGCGGCTGTTCCAAAACCTGTTTCCCGAAATCAGCTATATGCAGGCGATGTGGCTGGGCGCGGGGGCAACCATCGCCTATACCTTTATCGGCGGCTTCCTCGCCGTAAGCTGGACCGACACCGTGCAGGCAACGCTGATGATTTTCGCACTGGTTGCCGCCCCCGTGATGGTTTATCTGGCGGCAGGCGGTGCGGAACAAGTCAGTGCGGCGGTTCAGGCTGCCTCTGCCGCTTCGGGCAAGCAGTATGCCAGCCTGTTCGGCGATTTGACATGGCTGGGCATTCTTTCCGCCGCCGCATGGGGCTTGGGCTATTTCGGGCAGCCGCATATCCTCGCGCGCTTTATGGCGGCCGACAGCGTGAAATCGCTCACCGGCGCGCGCCGCATCAGCATGGTGTGGATGGTTGCCTGCTTGGGCGGTGCAATTTTGGTAGGCTATTTCGGCATTGCCTATTTCGGCGCGCATCCCGATGAAACCGCTGCCATGCGCGGCGACCACGAACGCGTGTTCATCGCCCTGACCATGCTGTTGTTTAACCCTTGGCTGGCGGGCATCATCCTGTCCGCGATTCTGGCGGCAGTCATGTCCACACTGAGCGCGCAGCTTCTGCTGTGTTCCAGCGCAATCACCGAAGATTTCTACAAGGGCTTCTTCCGCCCCGATGCCACGCAGAAAGAACTGGTGTGGATTGGGCGCGGTATGGTGCTGGCGGTTTCCGTGCTCGCCATCATCATTGCCGCCGACCCTGCAAGCAGGGTATTGGATTTGGTATCCGATGCGTGGGCGGGTTTCGGCGCGGCATTCGGGCCTTTGGTGCTGCTGTCGCTGTTTTGGCGGCGGCTTACCGAAAAAGGCGCGTTTGCGGGCATGGTGGCAGGTGCGGCAACCGTTATCGTTTGGATACGCTACGTCAATCCCGCCATGAAAAGTGCGGACATGGAAACGCTCTATTCGCTGGTGCCGGGCTTCATCATATCCGCGCTTGCCGCCTGGCTGGTTTCACTGTGGGACAAGCCACCCGCTGCCGGACCGCTGCAACGCTTTGATGCCGCACGGCAGGCATACCGCACCGAGGCGGAGAAATAAGGCGGCTTTCAGGCTGCCTGAAAACAAAAAACAGCTTCTCATGAAGCTGTTTTTTTGCGCGCGGGCGATCGCCTGCTTACTTGATGCCTTTGTCCAGCAAGTCTTGATAGCCGCCGTGGTTGGTTACGCGGGTGTAGCCCAATTTTTCCAGTTCCTGCTTGGCGATGCCTGCGCGCTTGCCGGAACGGCAATACAGGTTTACGGGGGCATTTTTGTCGGGGCTGGCGGCGGCAATTTTGGCGGCGATTTGGTCGTGCGGGATGTTGATTGCGCCGTCCAGATGGCCGGATTCGTATTCTTCGGGCGTGCGCACGTCTATCCAAATGCCTTGGGCGCGGGCGGGTTTGGCGGCGGCAGCTTTGGCTTTGGCAGGCGCGGCCTTGGGCGCATGGGCGTGGTGGGCGGGCGCGGCGGATGCGGCGGCCGGCAGGGCAACGGCGGCGGCAATCAGGGCGGTGCGGAACAGTGTTTTCATATCGATTTCCTTGTGTCGGCGGCTTTCAGGCTGCCTTCCGGCGGTTGGCTATCCCAACGTGTATAGTGGATTAAAACCGCCATGCTACTGCTTTGACCCGCCTTGGCGTACTGTCTGTACGCCCTGCGGCTCGCCGCTTTGTACCATTTTTATTTTAATCCGCCATATAAAACGGACACTTGCAGAACGGGCATTTGCCGCCTGCGCGTGTAAGGCAGCCTGAAAGGGGTTGAAAAAAGCGCATTGTATGCAGATGGCCATGCGCTTTTTTATGATTCCGTCTCAAAAATTGGCGGTTTTACGGCATCAGCATCCCGCCGTTCACGTGCAGCGTCTGCCCCGTGATGTAGCCCGCCTGTTCGGATGCGAGAAACAGCACGGCATCGGCAACGTCCTGCGCTTCGCCGAAGCGTCCCAGTGCGGTTTGCGCTTCAAACGCTTTGCGGGTTTCTTCGGGCAGGGCGCGGGTCATGTCGGTGTCAATAAAACCGGGGGCGACGCAGTTGGCGGTGATGCCCCTGCTGCCGACTTCGCGTGCCAGCGATTTGGTGAATCCTTGCAGCGCGGCCTTGGCGGCGGCGTAGTTCGTTTGTCCTGCATTGCCCATCGTGCCGACCACGGAGGTGATGCTGATGATGCGTCCGTGCCGCTGCTTCATCATGCCGCGCAACACGGCTTTGCTGGCGCGGAACACCGATTTCAGGTTGATGTCCATGATTTCGTCCCACTCGCTCTCTTTCATGCGCATCAGTAGGTTATCGCGGGTAATGCCGGCGTTGTTTACCAGAATATCCAGCCTGCCGTGTTCGCGTTCTATGTCGGCAATCAGGTTTTCTATGCCTTCTGGGTCGGCAGCATTCAGCACGCGGCCTTGACCGCCGTATTGTGCCAGCCGTGCGGCAATGGCCGATGCACCGTTTTCGCCAGTTGCGGTGCCGACAACAGTTGCGCCCGCTTGGGCGAGCGTGTCGGCGATGGCGGCACCGATGCCGCGCGATGCGCCTGTTACCAAGGCTGTTTTTCCGGATAGGTTTTGGGTGTGCATATTATTTCCTTATGGGGGTGAGAATTTTTTGACGGAGAAATTCCGCAAAATAGGCGGCGGCACGGCGTTTTTCGCCGCGCGCCCAGCTCTGCCGCGCCGCAATGCGGAACATTTTCGGATATTGTTTGTACACAAACGGGTTACGCGGCGGGTTTTGCTGGACTTCATACGGTATGTCCGCCCACGGGGAGGCGCGGCGACAGGCATCATAGGCAGGATTAAAACCCAGCCAGTGCCACGGCTTGATGCCGCCGACAAAATGCACCAGCCTGATTTGGGCGTGGTTTTCGGCAAAATCCGTATATTTCTGCTGCCACCTGAGCCAGTTGTATTGCTCGGGCAGGTAGCGGATGCTGCCGTCCAATGCAAGGTTGAGCATGTCTTGGTCCAGCAGCCACAATTTTTCCGTGCCCACTTTTTCCTGCACGGCTTTCATCTTTTCGTTGGTACGCGCCGCGTGCCACATGCCGATGTCTATCAGCATCACGCCTGCGTTGAAATAAACCGAAAGCGGCGAGAACCCGAAGCGGTAAAGCGTGGGGATATAGTCGGCAAACAGGATTTTATCGGCGGCGCAGGCGGCGGTTTTGCCTTCCATGTCCATGCCGAACAGTTCTTTCAGGCTGCCTGTGCACAACACATCGGCATCCAGATACAGCACCCTGTCGGCAATGCCTTCCAAAACGGTGGGGATGGCCAGCCGGTAATAGGTGGCGGGCGAGAACCATTTGTAGGTCGGCAGCCCGTCAAACAGGCTTTTGTTTAGAAAATGCAAGGTGATGCGGAACGGCGTACCGACGCCAGTGCAGTTTTGCAGCTTTTGGAAACGGGCGATGTCGTCCTGCCCGATGCTGTCTACCATCAGATGAAAATGGATGGGCATATCTGCGTTGTGCGCCAGCACGGAATACGCTGCCGTGCCGGTGTGCCTGACGTATTTTTGGTCGGCGGCAAGGGCAATGTGGACGGGTGTGCCGCCCGGCGGAAACGGCGTGCCTGCGATGTCCATCGTTTCGGCAACCAGATTGTCCTTGGGAAACATTACTGCACCTCCGTTTGCGGTTTGGGCGGCAGCTTCGGCAAGGTGATTGCCTGATAGGGCGGAATGTCCAGTGCGAAGCGTATCCAGTTGCCGAAGCTGTATTTGCGTTTCAGGTCTTCAGGCAGCCTGAACAGGGGTTTTTGCAGGAATTCGGCCAGTTCGGCGCGGTTGGTGCCGTTCCACACGAAGATGTTGTCGGGGTGGTAGAAATCGTAATGGACGACGGTGGGATTGGTGGTGATGAGTTTTTTGTCAAAGCCGATGGCTTCAAACACGCGCAGCGACAGGCCGTAATGCTTGGTGTTGAGAAAATCCACCAGCACGCCTGCTTTCTGCGTCAGCAGCAGGGTTTGGCGGTAGGGCAGCGCGTCCCGATAGGGGAAATAGTGCACGCCGTCCAATCCGAGTTCGCGGCGGGCTTCGTCCAAATCTTTGGCGGCGATGCGGAAATCCACGGGCAGCCCCAAATCCTGTGCGGCCTGATAGAAGGCGCGGATGTCGGCAACGCGCTGTTTGGCATGCGAACCGATGAAAAACAGGCTGCGGTTGTTTTCGTGCGTGTCGGGCAGGCAGTCAAAATAGAAGCTGGCGGTGGGGACGAGCTTGGCGGCGTATTCGGGGCGGCGGCCGATGTCGTAGGGGTCAAAGAACAGGAAGCGGTCAAAATAGTCTATCTTGCCGAAGTCTTCGCCTAAGAAATCGAGGGCTTCCCAGTTGTAGTGCACCATTTTTTTTGATTTTTGGCGCAGGGACTGCATGAACGAATTCGGGAACACGCCCGGCCAAATCATGAAGCAGTAGTCTGCCTGCCCCTGTATGGCATCCAGCTTTGCCTGAAAAACGGGGCGGACTTGGTCAAACAGCAGTTCTTTTTTGAAGTTGCGGTCGCCCAAAATGTGCCGATGCCAGAATTTGCGGATTCTGTCCCAAAGGCGTTGGTATTCGTATTTGCGGTCTTCATAGGCGATGACGGTTACATCAAAGCCGCAGTGGCGCAGGTTTTCTTCCACCATTTGGCAGAAGCCGAACAGGGTGGGCATGGCGAGGATGACGGTTTTCTTTTCCATATCGTTTTCAGGCTGCCGCAAAGGCGCGTGCTATCCATGTGCTGAATGCGTATTGCCGGCGGACGGCTTCGGGAACGGGCTGGCAGGGGGTTTCCAAAAAATTTTCCAGTCCGGAGAGGTCTTTGCCGTCCCACGCGAAGATGTTTTCGGGGCGGTAAAAATCGTAGCGCGTTACCGATTGGTTGGTGGTGATGAGCTTTTTGCCGAAGCGCAGGGCATCAAACACGCGCAGCGACAGGCCGTAATCGCGATACTGCACGAAATCGGCAACGGCAAGGCTGGCGCGCACCGCCATCAGGTTTTCTTCAAAGCTGAGGATGCTGCTGCGGTCCAGATAGCGCACGCCTTCGCTGCCGAAGCGTTTCTGCGCGCGGCCGTCTTTGCAGTAGATGCGGAAATCCAGCGGCAGGCGGCGGGCGCGGGCGTGGCGCAGGAAGGTTTCGGTGGCTTGGGCGCGGTTGTCTTCATAGCCGCCGAGAAAATAGATGCCGCCGTTTTCAGGCTGCCCGGCTTCGGGCAGCGGGTAGTCAAAATAGAAGTTGCTGGCAGCCTGAAAGCGGTGTTGCGGGTATTTTTCCACGTCGGCGGGGTCAAACACCAGCATGCGGTCAAACAAATCCAGATAGCCCAAAATATCGGGAAATTTGCCGATGCCGTCCCACTGGAAGCCGACGCAGAAGCGGGCGCGTTCGCGGATTTGGGCGATGATGCGGCGCGGATAGACGTGGGCGTTGATGCACAGGGCGAAATCGGCTTTCCGGCTGCCGAACGGGGCAAGCCTGCGGGCGATTTCGGCTTCGTGGCGGCGGTATTTCAGGCTTTTTTTGTAGTCTGTGTTACCGGTGATGCGTTTGTGGAACTGGGCAATCAGGCGCGTGCCGAGGTTGGGGTACGGGGTGTCGCGTTCGTCAAAGCAGAGATTGGCGACGCTGTAACCTGCGTGGTGCAGGTTTTTTTCTATGCATTGGTCCAAACCGTATATGAACGGGGCGGCGAGTATGACGGTGGGGCGTTTATCCATGTTTTCAGGCTGCCTGAAATCAGGAATGCGCGGCAATGAAGTCGTCTACTGCCTGCGCGGACACCAGCGGCGTGCAGACGGCTGCGGGGTCTATGCGTTTGGCCAAACCGGCCAGCACTTTGCCCGGCCCGCATTCGGCGGATTGGGCGATGCCTTCGCGCACCAGCATCTGTACGGTTTCCGTCCAGCGCACGGGGCTGTATAGCTGGCGCACCAGCGCGTCTTTGATTTTTTCGGGGGTTTCGTATGCGGCGACATCGGCGTTGTGGATGACGCGGATTTCGGGCGGGGCGAGTGGAACGTCTTGCAGGGCGGCGGCGAGTTTTTCGGCGGCGGGCTTCATCAGGCGGCAGTGCGAGGGGACGGACACGGGCAGCGGCAGCGCGCGTTTTGCACCGGCTTCTTTGGCTGCGGACATGGCGCGTTCCACGGCGGCGGCATCGCCGGCAACCACAATCTGCCCGACCGAATTGAAATTCACGGCTTCGCACACCTGCCCTTGTTCGGCTTGGGCGCAGATTGTGCGGACGAGGTTGTCGTCCAACCCCAAAATGGCGGCCATTGCGCCCTGCCCTTGCGGCACGGCAGTCTGCATCAGTTCGGCGCGCAGGCGCACGAGTTTGACGGCATCGGCAAATTTCAGGCTGCCTGCGGCAACCAGTGCGCCGTATTCGCCGAGGCTGTGTCCGGCCATGGCGGCGGGTTTGCGGCCGCCTGCGGCAAGATAGGCGCGCCATGTGGCGATGCCTGCGGCAAGCATCAGCGGTTGGGTGTTTTCGGTTTGGGCGATAAGGGCGGCATCTTCGCCGTTCATCATGGCCCACAGGTCTTGCGAGAGTGCGTCCGAGGCTTCGGCGAAGGTGTCGCGCACAACGGACACGCCGTCAAAACCGTTCATCATGTTCAGGCTTTGCGAGCCTTGTCCGGGAAAAAAGAATGCGAAGGGCATGGATGGATTCCTTGTCTGAAAAAGCGGGCGGATTATAGCAGCTCCGCAGTTTGGCTTCCGTGCGCCGGTCTGTGCCGTGCCGGGTTTTCAGGCTGAGACCTTTGCAAAATCCCCATCTTTGGCACATTTCTTCGCAACGCGCTTCTCGAACGCTTGAAAATATTTCCATATTCTCTGCGCGTTCTGCGATGCTGTTGCTTTGAACTGTGCCCAAATCTGGGGTTTTGCAAAGGTCTCCGGCTGTCAAAGGCAGCCTGAAAAACCATCCATGCGGTTTTCAGGCTGCCTGTGTCCGCCCTATTGCGTGCGCAGGCGGCTGAGAAAGCTTTTGGTGCGCTCGTGCTGCGGGTTGGCAAACAGCTCTTCGGGCGAACCCTGCTCCACAATCACGCCGTGGTCCATCACCACCACCACGTCCGCCACATCCAGCGCAAACTTGATTTCGTGCGTAACCACCGCCATCGTCCAGCCCTCGTTGGCCAGCGATTTCATGGTGTCCAAAACGTCCTGCACCAGCTCGGGGTCCAGCGCGGAAGTCGGTTCGTCAAACAGCATCAGCTCGGGCTGCAACGCCAGCGCGCGGGCAATGCCGACCCGCTGCTGCTGCCCGCCCGAAAGCTGGTGCGGATAAAGATTCGCCTTGTCCGCCAGCCCCACTTTTTCCAGCAGCCGCACCGCTTCGGCATGCGCCTGCTCTTTGGGCTTGCCCTGCACCTGAACCGGCGCTTCCATCACGTTTTCCAGCGCGGTTTTATGCGGGAACAGGTTGTATTGCTGAAACACCATGCCCGATTTGCGGCGCAGGGCGAGAATGTCTTTCTTATCCAGCTTTTTGGAAAAATCAATGTGCAGCGCGGGCGGGCGTTCAAACGACAGCGTGCCCTGCTCGGGGATTTCCAGCGCGTTCAGGCAGCGCAAAAAGGTGGTTTTGCCCGAACCGGAAGGCCCGAGTATCACCACCACCTGCCCTTTGCGGATGTCCAATCCCACGCCGCGCAGGATGGCGTTCTGCCCGAAGGTTTTGTGTATGTTGCGTATCTGAATCATGTTTTTGTGTCCGATAATGGCTTTCAGGCTGCCTGAATAACACGTTTCAGGCAGCCTGAAAAATTTTCGCGCTATTTCGCCACATGGCGGTCAAAATGCCGTTCCAGCCGTGCCTGCAAGGCAAACAGGAACAGGCAGAAGCACCAATAGACGAAACCTGCTTCTATGTAAACGGGGATGAAGTCGTATGACAGGTTGGCATACTGCTGCGCCACGCGGAAAAGCTCGGTTACGGTAACAAACGAGGCCAGCGAAGTTTCTTTAAACAAACCGATGAAGCTGTTGCTCAAAGGCGGCACGGCAACGCGGAAAGCCTGCGGTGCGATGATGCGGCGGAAGGTTTGGAAATACGGCATCCCGATGGAGAAACCGGCCTCCCACTGTCCTTTGGGCACAGACAAAATGGCGGCACGCACGGTTTCCGAACCGTATGCGCCCACGTTCAGCGAAAAGGCGATAACCGCCGCCGTCCACGGCTCAAAGTTGATGCCGACGGCAGGCAGCCCGTAAAACACCACCGCAAGCTGCACCAGCATGGGCGTGCCGCGTATCACCGAAATATAGGCGCGGAAAATCCCCAGCAGGATGCGGTGAAACACGCCGCCCCTTGGCATGATGCGCACCAAGGCCACGCCGGTGGCAATCATCATGCCGATGGCAAACGAGGCCAGCGCGAGCGGCACGGAAATCGCGATGCCCGCCTTAACCATGGGCCAAAACGAATCTATAACGAGCTGCGCGCGCGCGGGAGTCATAAACGGCAGCGAAGTGAGAAAGTTATTTAGCACTGATGTCCTTGCCGAAGAATTGTTCGCCCAAGCGTTTCAGCGTGCCGTCTGCCTGCAATTCCTTCATTGCGCCGCTGATTTTCGCCAGTGCTTCGTCGTTGCCCTTGTTCACAATCAATCCGGAACCGACACGCTCTTGTGCCGGTGCGGTCCACACGATTTTCACGCCTGCTTTGGGGTTCTTTTTCAGATAGTCCAGCACCGCCAGTTCGTCGTTGAACGTTACTTCGGCGCGGTTCTGTTCCAGCAGCATCAGCGATTGCGCCAATCCGTCCACGGGGACGATTTCGGCTTTTGCCTCGGCGGCTTTCTCGCCAAAATTGCTGGTGAGCGACTGCGCGGCTTTCAGGCCTTTGATGTCGGCAGGCGATTTCACTTTATTGTTGTCTGCACGGGCAACCAAAACCGCGCCGCTCCAACTGTACGGTTCGGATTTGTCAAACGTTGCCTGCCGCTCGGGGCTGGTCAGCCCGACTTGGTTGGCAACCATGTCAAACCGCCCGCCTTTGAGGCCTGCCATCATGCCGTCCCACTGGGTTTCTTTGAACTCAATCTTCACGCCCAGCTTGCCGGCAACGGCGCGGGCGACTTCTACGTCGTAGCCCGTCAGCTTGCCGTCTGCATCGTGATAGGAAAAGGGGGCGTATGTGCCTTCCGTGCCGACGGTAACGGTGCCTTTGCCGTTGATGCGCTCAATCAGGCTGCCTTGTGCGGCTGCGGCGGGAGCGGAAGACGGCGCGGCGGAGGCGGACGGCGTGCCGCCTGTTTGTGCATCCTGATGACCGCAGGCTGCCAACAGCACAAAGGCGGCGGCGGACAAAATGGTTTTCTTCATGTGTGTTTCCCCTGTGTGGGTAAGACAAAAGAATGCGATTCTACTTTAAAACCGTTTTTTGCCAAAGAACGGCCGCCTATATCATTTATAATTTTCAGGCTGCCCCTGCCGTTGTGCGGGCAGCCTGAAAACGCGCAGGCAGAGACCTTGGTAAAACCTCAGCTTTGAGCACAGTTCAAAGCAACAGCATCGCAAAACGCGCAGATAATATTGAAATATTTTCAAGCGTTAGAGAAGCGCATTGCGCAGAAATGTGCCAAAGATGGGGATTTTGCAAAGGTCTCGGGCAGCAAATGCCTATCCTACGGTTTAACCAACCGCTTAACCAACCTTGTGAGGAAACCATGTCCGAACCCAACGCTGCCGATTTGAAAGGCAAACGCGGCCTGCGCCGCATTTTGAACGCCGCCGGTTATTCCAAAGACGGGCTTGCCGCGGCTTACCGCCACGAAGCTGCGTTCAGACAGCTTGTGCTGCTGCACGGGGTGCTGTTTGCGGCGGTGTGGTGTTTTGATTTTGACGCTGCCGTGCGGATGGTGCTGGTCGGCGCGTCTTTTGTGTCGCTGATTACGGAGCTGTTCAATTCGGCGGTGGAGGCGGTGGTGGACGATATTTCGCCCGAAATCCGCCCGCTTGCCAAACGCGCGAAAGACATCGGTTCGGCGGCGCAGATGGTTGCGCTGGTTATGGTTGCCGTGCTGTGGCTGATTGCTTTGTCGGATTGAAGACAGCGGAATAAGGCAGCCTGAAACGCGAAAAGAGCGGTTTTCAGGCTGCCTTGGAACGCGGAACGGGTGGGCAGCAGATGCGGGTAATAAACGTTTTGCCGTTTGCGGCCTTATCCCGAACTTGCGCCGGTCCTATTCTTTACCCATCCCGCACCTGTATGTGCGAATCAAGGGATAATTAGGGCAGCCTGAAAACTGCTTTTCCCTTTATTCAGGCTGCCTTTCCCCATCTTCACAAGGAATCCCGCCATGTCCCATTTCCTGCATGCTTTGTTTTACCCCAAAACCGTTGCCGTGGTCGGTGCGTCCGACCGTGCGGGCAGCTTGGGGCGGAAAGTGTTCGCCCGTCTTGCCGCATCGGGCATTCCGAACATCGTTCCCGTCAATTCCGCGCACAAGACGGTGGGCGGACAGAAGGCGTTTGCCAGTTTGGGCGAGGCAGTCAAGGAGCAGCCGGTCGATACCGCCGTGGTGGTGCTGGCAGCGGAAAAGGCGGCGGGTATCGTGCGCGAGGCGGCGCGGGCAGGCATCTCGCAGATGGTGCTGGTAAACGAACTGGACCCCGTTCCCGCCCCGCAGCAGAGCCGCCTTGCCCGAGCCGCCGAAGCCGCACGCAAAGCGGGAATCCGTCTGTTTGCCGTGCCTTCGGGCGGGCTGGACGGCGTGTTCGGGCAGCCTGAAAACCGCGCACCCGCCTGTGCCTATGTCGGACAGTCCGCCGGCATCGCCGACTGCGTGGCAGCCTATGCGGCGGAGCGGCGCATCACGTTCAGCCGCTTCCTGACCGTCTGCCCGCAGGATTATCCCGCCGATATGGGGCAGATAATTGACTTCACGGCATCCGAGCCCGCCGCCACCGCCCTGCTCGTCCACATCTGCTCGCCGGAAAATCCGCGCAATCTGGTCAGCGCACTGGCCGCCGCCGCCCGCCGCAAACCCGTGGTGGTGCTGGCCACGCTGGCGGATGCGGAAGAGGAAGCCCTGCTGATGCAGGCTTTGGCGCGCACACACGTGCTCACCGCCCACACGCTCGCCCAATTTTTCAGCGCGGCAAAACTCATCCACACGGGGCTGGTGTGCCGCGGCAAAAGCATCGCCGTGGTCAGCAATTCGCCGCAGATTTGCACGCTCGCACTCAAAACACTGCCCGCCGCAGGGCTGCATCTGGCGGAAAGCACGCCCACCCTTGCCCGCGCCGCCGCCAAGCTGCTGCCCTACCGCCCCGCCGCCGCCAACCCGCTCTATCTGCCCGCCGATGCCCTGCCCGCCCAGTTTCAGGCTGCCCTGTCGCTGCATTTGGAAGACGACAAATCCGATGCCGTCCTGGCGGTATACACGGGGACGGATGCCGAAGAAAGCCTCCAAACCGCGCAAATGGCCGCCGCCTTGCAGCGGAAAAGCAAAAAACCGCTGCTGGCCGCATGGCTGGGCAGCGCAGACACCGACGATGTCCGCACCCTGTTCGGCAGAAACAGAACCCTGCATTTCAAGCAGCCCGAACACGCACTGGAAGCCTTGTCGCAGCTGAATCTGTATCACAAATACAATCTAAACCGCCGCCGCACCGGCGCGTATTACAGCTACCGCTACGCCGCCACAGCCGCCAACGAACTCAGGAAACACGTCCGCCCCCTGCTGCCCGTCGCCGTGCTGCCCGCCGGCCGTGCCGCCAGCGCACATTTCCTCACCGCCCTGCAAACCTTCCACCGCCCCGATTTGCCCGAAACGGCAAGCGGGCTTTCATTCGGCTGGGACAAGCGCGACCCGTTCGGCCAAGTGCTCACCCTTGCCGCACACGGGCACGAAATCCGCCTACTGCCCCCCATTACCCCCGAAGCCGCCGAGCGCGCACTTTCCACCTTAAAACTGGATGCCGCCGTGTGGCGCGACTGGCTGCTGAACGCCGCAGAAATCCTCTGCCGCCTGCCCGAAATCCGCAGCGTATCGCTGCAACTGGCACAGCAGGCCGACGGCAGCATCGCCTGCCGCGACATCAAACTCAGCCTGCAAGACCCCGACAGCAATTTTTCAGGCAGCCTGAACTTTTCAGGCAGCATCAACGTCTTCACCCCCTATCCGCACCAAGCCGAGCGCGACATCGTCCTGAAAGACGGCACAACCGCATGGCTGCGCCCCGTGCGCCCCGAAGATGCCGAACTCATCCGCCGCCTTGCCGCCGGGCAGAGCGAAGAAAGCCGCCACACCCGCTTCATGAGCAAAGCGCACGACCTGCCCGCCGCACTGGTCGCGCGGATGAGCCACCCCGACTACCAGCGCGATTTCGCCCTCATCCTGCACGACGAAGACGGCAACCCGCTCGCCCACGCCGGCTACACCGCCGATGCAGACATGTGCCGCTGCGAATTCGGCATCATGGTTGCCGACCATCTGCACGGGCAAGGCATCGGCGCGCTGCTGATGGAAAACCTGATTGCCCACGCCCGCAGCCAAGGCTTCGCCGAAATGCGTGCCGAAATCCTGCCGCACAACCACGCCATGCAGAAACTCGCGCTGAAACTCGGCTTCACGCTGGGCAAGCACCCGCAGGACGCATCGCTGGTGGAAGCACGGCTGGATTTGCAGAAAGCCGATGGGGCAGCCTGAAACCGCACGGGCATATTGCCCCACGCATTTTGCCTTGGAATAACGCGTGGGCAGCCAGCGCCACCCCTCTTTTCATACGCTGAGACCTTTGCAAAACCCCAGCTTTGAGCGCATCTCAAAAATAGCATCGCAGAATGCGCAGATAATTATGGAAATATTTTCAAGCATTAGAGAAGCGCATTGCGAAGAAATGGGTCAAAGATGAGGATTTTGCAAAGGTCTCACGCCGGTTATCAATCCCCATATGTACCGGCCACAAAAAATGCCGCTGTATCCCAACAGCGGCATTTTCACGTTCACACACTCATATCATTATCATCGGATGCCATAT
>RBWB01582775.1_pt1 | contig 13866 bp, 12 predicted proteins | sample 2014201 | NCBI WGS metagenome assembly RBWB01 (sample SAMN10133834, study PRJNA383868) | Human oral metagenome, whole genome shotgun sequencing project. | isolation source: supragingival plaque isolated from 88 juvenile twins | host: Homo sapiens | place: Australia
AACAACTACTGACAGTGCTGATAAACCAACCGCAGTAAACTGGGAAGCAGCTGTGCAAGCCTCTGGTAGCGACTACTACAAGACATCGACTGGTCGTAAATCAGCTGAATTTGAGTACTTTTTCTACGGTGAAGAAGTGGACAAGGTTCTTGAGTACATCGATAAAGGTGGAATCATCCTCCCTGATTACGTACCTGGAACAACTACAGTTCCAGCTTCTGCAGCGACTACTTCACGTGGACCTGGTGGATAATTGAAGGACGGTAATGGATTATGAGTATCATCAAATTTAGTAAATGCAAGAAGTTCAAGCTCATCACAGGTAAAAACCTGTTAGAGCTTGGACAATCATTAGCCAAGGAACAAAACGCAGACAAACTACTTGAAAATACAGAACTCATCACACTCGGTTTGTATTTGGTTGATACTGAGCCAAACCCAGTTGAAGGTAAAAAAGAGTTTGAGCGTTTGATGAAAAATGATGAAGAACGTTTCACAATCACAGACACATTGGACGCAGAAGAGCTGCTTGCCGACGTCCTTGGATAAAGCGTATTTATTTGGGTCGTTAATTTTAACGGCCCTTTATTTATAGAGGAAAATGAAATATGATTACAACACGACATGCAATTAAATATTACTTAAAAACTGGTCGTGACGTGTTCGACGATTATGCAGAGCTCGACAAACAGCAAGCGAAATTGGAATTGGGCGAGGATAATTCCGTCGCACTAGCTCTTTCGAACGTCCTAGAAGGTCTAGACGCAGCAGGACTGGATGTAGACAACCTGTATTTGGAATCGTTAATGATGCCTACCGTCGAATTGTCAGAAGATTCAGACGATGATGAAAAGGATTTTATTCCAGACCCACAAAATGAGCTTTTCAACAGAGCTATGGGACACGCAAAGAAAGGTGCTGTGAGTAAAACTATTACGGCTTTGATTTTATCAAAAAACATTATGGCCGACATCTTACTAGATGCCCCATACGATATGGCTGTTTCAGTCTTGAACGAGGCAGCAAAAGAGCAAGAACGACAATTACAGAAGTGAGGTGAATGAATATGGCTAATTCAGACCAAAAATTAACCATCCAGATTGCAGGTAATACGGTAGAGCTGGAACGAAGTTTAAAAGACGTATCATCAGCAATCAGCGCTTCACGTCGCGAGGCTGGAGCCCTTAAAGATGAGTTGAAATTCTCACCGGGCAATGTGGAGCTTCTAACCAAGCGCCATCAAGAGTTAACCCAAGCAATGGAACTGTCCAAGGTTAAGGCCGAACTACTTCGAGAAGACCTTAACAAGATAGACCCACAGGTAGACCCTAAAGGTTTCTATAAATTAAGTCGTCAATTGAACCAGGCTGAAGCAGATTCCCGTAAGTTTGGACGTCAACTCGAAGTTGCTAACGCACAATTGGAGCGTGCACAATCTACGGCTGCAACCTTCAAATTTAACACCAATAATGGTATCAAGGAATTCCGTAACGACATCACAGGTGTCGAAGCAGCCATGGCTTCGCTCGGTGGTAAACGTAGCATTCTCAATTTTTCAACAGCTGGTAAATCAGTTGATGAATTGAAGAAGAATTTCACAACTGTGAATAGTGCCATTGAACTCATTGAGCGTAAAAGTGAGTTACTCAAATCACAACTGGCAACAATCAACCCAACGGTTAACCCTAAAGGTTTTGCCGATGTTCAAAACAAAATCAATGAATTGACGTCAGATTTGGCCAGTCTGAACGATAAACGGACGGAAATTAAAGTGGCGTTACATGGTGACGACTCAGCCATTTCAAGCGCTCGAGGATTGGGTGCCAGAATCGTTGCAGCAATCACTGGACGAACTAAAAACCTTTCAGGTGATTTATCAAATAGCGTATCAAATGACATCAAAACGGCATCCAACAATGCCAAAAGTGGCGCGTCCATCTTTTCGTCAGTAGGTTCGGCAATTGTTAGCGCTATCAAAAGTGGAGCGTCAGGTGTTGCCTCAATTGGTCACGGAATTGTGAGCGGAATAAGGGCGGGCGTCTCAGGGCTCGGCTCCATCTTCAATGGTATACTGAATTCAACCGTTAAACCATTTGCGAACGCAATTCGAAACACACTGGGCACTGTAATCCAAGGTGGATTACTCACAATTGGTAACGCCATTACAAACAAATTATTCGGTGTTTTCCAAGGTGTTAATGAATCGTTAAATGAAACCAACGTTGCGGCTAAGTCACTTTCATCAGTGCTATCTTTCAACGGTGTAGAAAATGGTGTTATTGAATCAGTAACCAAAGACATGGCGGAATTTGCAAGACAAACCACATATTCAGCGGGTCAACTGGATAAAGTAGTTGCAGCATTGGCATCTTCAAATGTCGAGGCTTCGCAGGCTGGTTCATTAGCCAAATCCATTGCTGGAGCATATGCTCTATTGGGTGATGGTTCACAGAAAATATCTGACATCGGGGTAATCTTCAGCCAAATCAACTCTGCCGGTAAATTGATGACTCAAGACTTCAACCAGTTGAGAAACGCTGGTATTGGTGGAGCCCTCAAAAAACAAATTGAGGAAATGTACCCAGAGATTCTGGCTGGTCAAAAGAGCTTCAATGACGCCATGGCAAAAGGTGTAATCTCGGCAGAGATGGTAAACGCAGCCATAACGAAAATTGGTACCAGTGAGCAGGCACAAAAAGCCGCAACTGTACCAAAAACAATGGGTGATGCATTTGCGTCACTAAGTGAGACAATCGGCCAAAAATTCAACGGTATCTATCAAGATATGACGAGTCGTGGTATCAACTCAGTTAGTCGAATTACTGATTATATCCAAAATCTAGATATCACAGGAATCACTGATAAATTATACGCTGTGTTTGATTTTGGAAACAGATTTAGCGAAACCATCCAAAACGCAATATCTGGAATAGATTTTTCATGGATATTGACCAGTGTTAAAGCTGTGTTTGATGGAATCCTAAGAATTACAAACATCTTAACCGATACTGTAAAATCAGTATTTGGGAATATTGATTTCTCAAGTTTTGTAGAAGTGTTAAAAGCAGCATTTACACCATTGCTTGCTATTCTAACATCAGCAAGTGAACTGATAAAAGCACTCTTTAACTCAGACGGTATAAAAACGTTCGGTGAGTTCCTCAAGACCTCGGTTCTTGGAACATTCAACCTTATCACAGACACTTTATCTAACAGTAAAGTGACTGACGCGGTAAAATCAATCGGTGATTCAATCGGTGGCGCTCTGGGTGTTCTATCTAAAGGATTCCAAACCATCTTCGGTGATGGTTCAGGATTGGTAGACGCCTTTGTATCTGCATTATCACTTGTTAGTGGTGCCTTGTCTGGAATCGTTGGATTTATGGACAAACTGGCAAACAATGAAACATTCAAAACAATTGCAGAAGATGTTCGAAATACGATTGGTAATATCTGGGAAGCCTTCACAAACCTTGGAAATAGTGATTTATCTAAAATCATCAACTTCGAAAACCTTGGTAAAATTGTTGATTATGTCCTTGGTATTGTCCATTCAATCACAAGCGTGATATCTAGTATTGACTTCTCTGCCATTATTGACACAATCACGCCAATTCTGGAATTTATCGTTGATAAACTCGCACAACTCTTCGGAATGTTAGAAAATGTGATTCAATACGCTGCCAACATTGGACAAGCCTTCATTGATGGATTCGGAAGTGTATCTGAAACATCTGAAACAGCTGCAAGTGGATTCCAAATCTTCGCAGATATTGTAAGTTCAGCCGGTGATGTTGTCAATTGGTTGATGGGTGCACTTGAAAAACTCGGTGAGATTTTCGCAAAATTATTACCACCTGAACTCTTCAGCGCTCTTGGTAGTCTCTTGACTGACTTCTTGAATCCAATCTGGGAGTACATCAAATTCGTTGGTGAATACCTTGGTAATTTCTTCGACGGTGTATTCAAGTCAATACTCGACACGCTCGGAGATAACCCACTAGGTGGATTACTCGATGCACTCGGCGAATTGCACAAAGCGATGCAGCCAGCAATTGACCTCTTCAATCAATTCCTAGAGGTTGCTAAACCAATCTTTAACGTGATTGCAAACATTGTGGGTAAAATCGTAGGATTCGTAGCTGGTCGATTCATTAAGTCATTGGTGGATGGTATCACAGATGTTGTGAAAATCTTAACGTGGATTATTGAGAAAATCACAGGCTTCGGAAAATGGCTCGGTGAAGTTGGAAGCGGAATCGTTGGAACCATCACGAAGTTCTTGGGTCTCGACTCTAAATCGAGCGATGCAAGTTACTCCGCTGTAAGTTACAACGCTGCAAGCGCGTCATACGCGAATTACTCAGCCATTTCAAACAACCGAAATGATGTAGCCATTAACGTATATGCCCAACCAGGTATGGATATTACATCATTAGCACGCGCAGTACGCCACGAATTTACCGTTGGCACTGCCTAAATGTACATGTACATGGAGGATATAAATCATGATTACAATACGTGGTAACAACATCCGGAAGACCGTCAAACTCTTTGAGGTTTTCCGAACAACCTCCACAAGTTCTGGTGATAATCAAACATTACCAGACGAAACGAATCAAAATATGTTCGTCGTTGGTTTTATCATCGGTGACGATGCAATTATTCGTTGATAAGGTGCCATTATCGTTGATAATGGCTCTTTTTTGTGGTATAATAGTAGTAGAGTAATATCTATCATGTATCATGTAAATGAATGGAGTACAAACATATGACAGTACGAATTTTCGACATCATCCCGATGGATGTAAATGAGTTTGAAAAAAATAAACAACCAGCCAATCACGTGGCGCCACTCTACAATCCGAGTAACCTAGGTGGTGGATTCTCTCGCGATGTCTCAGGTGCTCTAGTTGCTAATAATGAAACCATCACCTTTTCGATGATTTTCAAAACAGACATTGAATCCACTGGATATACAAAATATAAACAAACCGTTGAAGCGTTAGCCTCTCGAGACTTGGTATGGCTACGCTACGCTGTACCAAATGCAAATGGTGATTATACGTTTGCCTATCGACCTGGATTTATCTCGGCGATTACAAAGACCGAGGCTAAATACCAAAATGGTGAACTATCTGAGAAAGTGTCACTCACAACCGTTGGCCCTTGGTTTCAATTGTGTGAATTTTCTGTAAATTCTACATCTATTGATTTAACAGCTGCCAATATCACCAATCACAATAATGGATACCGCGTATTTTCGAAAAATCCAAAAATGCACAAATTCGGTTATCCGTATTGGTATAAAAAACTAGTTGTTGACGTTGTGAAAGAGGCTGTCGGCTGGTACACAAAATGGGGCAATCCGTTGCAGACTGGTGACAAAAAAGACGAATTGTTTGCGATTCATGCTCCCAGCATTTCACCAATCGAAGATGTAGCACTATCGACCAATACGGAGCAATTCGAATACCAAATGAATCGAATAAAAGGAAAATCATTCGTAAATGAAGGCTCAAATATGAATTTTGGTTCAAGTATCGAAAACTATTCATCTGATTATCAACGCACGCGCGATGATTATTCATCATTCTTGCTGATTGGTGAAATTACCGCTCAAAAATGTGTCATTGCCTTTAAAACTGCGCGTGGTTCAGCTGTAACCAATCAATTTACCATTTCTGAAGCGTCTGGTTTTCACATTGATTCAGCGCCATGGGCTAACTTTTACGGTGTAAAACATGGTAACAATCCACACGATTTAAATAGAACAGTCTTTGGTGGAATTGATGCATCATTATTCACCAAGACTACCGCAACACGTGATGAAACATTGACCATTACTGGTGGGCGATTCACAACCGTTATTATGAGAAAGGAGATACTCTGTGTTTAAAGACTGTCTAGCAATCTGCGATATTTATTCCGCAAAACCTGCATTTTATCACAATGACGATGATTACCATTTAAATCGAATTGGTCGATTTATCGCCAAAGACTTTGATATCACCATCGGGAGCCTTTATGGTTCCACGAATGGTACAATTACTGTACCACAAAACACGGAAATCATTTTCCCGATTAAAATTGGTGATATTATGAACGTCACGCTCATTAATTATGGCCATACGTCACGTAGTGTGTCTTATTATTTCCCCGAGCTTTTTGCTGGTCGTCATACCGTCACAGCGTTAAGCGAATCATGGAACAAACTCATGCAGGCCTATACCATTTCATCAATTGATGGCGGTCGTATCGTCCTATCCGACTACAATAAGTTCAATCACAGTCTGGTTACTGTTGGTTATGCTGGTTCGGTAAGCCAAATGCCATTAGCTGACCTCGTAGAGCGCGTGACTAAACGCGATATGAGAGCATACGCGTGTCGTCAATATCCGTACACTATCGGTGATGAAACATTCTGGATGCCATTTCGTTTATCTAATGAAATCAACCCAGATGATTTGGTGACGTCATTTAATGACGATTTCAAAACCACGAACGTGAAACCATACGACATTTTATTAAAAGCCATTAAAGGCTGTGGACTCTACACACGTAGTAAAACACCTGTCTGGGGGTCAGTTGTCGTTACAGACGACTATGGACCATATGTCTTATCCTATATCATTTCACCAGACCTGGGCTGGTCAACAATCACACGGATTAACCCTAGTAGTGATGTACGATTCACAAACGTTAAAAATGCATCGGCTGCAACTGTCTGGATTCAAAACGGTAAAAATGGAGATGATTACGTCCGAGCTGGTGTCATCGTGGCAAAACAATTCAGTGACGGCTCAACCAAATTCACGACACTCAACAACGTGTCAGAATCAGACTACAAGGGCTTCGGGATGAGTGAAATTCCATCAATCCTTATTGGTTATGACCAGTTGTTGAACGTCGAGAAGTTGTTCCCGAAAAAGGAAAAAATCGGAATGAAACGCCCGAATAAAACGACGTTTAATGGTGACAAAGAGGCATATGAATCCAGTAAGAGCGCTTATAAAGAGCGCGTAGACCAAACACACGGTAAGAATGATGAGCGAGAAAAAGCCATTGAGGCTGTGAACAAGGCAGTAAAAGATGCACTTGGTGACCCAATCAATCCATGGAGCGTGTCAGAAATCCTGGCGGATGCTCTGGCTATTGATAATGCAACCATTGAACATCATGACCCGGTAGAATTTAACGGCGAATCGTACGATTGGTATGGGAACATTTTGAAGAATGTCCGTGAACACGTAACTTCTGGAATGACTGGACAATATACACCGGTATTTGTGGAATTCGACAACAATGACAAACTTGTGAATCGTGACGCTTTCGAGATTGGTCACCAAGTCGTTTTATACATTACAAACTCTTTCGGTGTATCAATCCGTGGTGAATACGCAACCGTATCAGAAGTACACTACACACCAACTGGCATTAAATACAAGGCCATGGTGACGTCATAGATGTATATATGAGGTATATAAAATGAATCATTACTACGCAAAAATATTACCTGATAAATACGTGGCGACAAATATCGGAGACACTGTACCGTTAATCGTGGAGCATAATATCTATGATTGGAAAATCGGTGACGTAAAAATCTTATCCGAAAATTACGCCGAGATTATTACGGACGATGAACGCGTAAGTGTTGGTGGTAAATTATCAGCCGGAGCATTTCTCACGGCTGGTACTACCAATCATCATATACGCGAAGTCTCTATCGTTGAACATCCGAAATTTGAAGATTGCGAAATACTACATGAAATGGATAAATATAAATTGTCAGAATATTCTGACAATTTATAAATATGATAGAAAGGTGTATAATTATGAAAAATGCAATGACATTTGAAACAGACGGTTCAGACCAATATCTAACGCACGCTGTTGATGACGCTATTGTGACAGATGCATTAATGTCGGCTAAACGTACTCTGCCAGACGTTCGGACACCAGATTTTTATGAAGATATTCCCGTCAGTCATGAATCAAACGGTCGTGGTGCAGCACCCATTTATGTAACAGAATTTGATGCAGCTCTTGGCAATAATGACTATGTATTTATTAAGAAGCTGCGTGGCTACATTGCTGGCCGTTATTTTGAAGTGGAAAACGAAACCACGGGTATCCAATTTACGCGTAATCAAGCCATTGGTTGTATCATGATACGCGCGTTCTCAAATGATGTAGAGACAAAAATACAAATCCTACCGAGCATTTACACTCCGTACGCTGGTGGACAAGCCGACCCGAAAGGGAAGTCCATTAACGATGTGAGTAGAACCCTTGAGAAATCAGAATCCGAGAATCTATTGAATTATATCCTTGTATGGCGTGATTTAACAGACCAAACGAAACGACTGCGCGTATCGGCGCGTAACGGTGGTATTATTACAGATAATAAATACGACCCGTATTCGCTGAGATTTAACACCACACAAACGGTACGACGTATCATAGGTTCTACGAATGTATACAAAACCGTATTCACAACGAGAGCCGAGAACAACGCTCACAATGTCGTCCTAAATAATCACGAAATGGGCCTCATTGGATTAAAGCCACTTGGCGAAGTAGATTTCACATCATGGAGTGACGCGGCAAACAATTTACCATATGAGATTGTCGACCCTGATGGCTCTAATATCGGTGTAGCCTACGGCTCTCAACTCGAAACATTTGGAGCGTATGCCGGGGTCATTTATATAAATGGTAGTCAACCTGCACCAATCATAAACAGTATAAATATACGTGATGTTGTATCATCTATACAAACTACCAACTATGGAGCGTATATAAATAATAAATATCGCTCTAAATTCACAAGTGGTGATTCTGATTTATATTTCTCAGCAACACGTGAAACAGTATTCCCTGGAAGCCTTGATTCTGGATTTAATGATAGAAACACCTTTGTATCGAGAGACTCAACAATACGCAAGGTGCTAACCAATGAAAACACTGACGCCTGGGCGCCGGTAGATTTCAAATTATCCGATATCAACGTTCAGGTAAAATCAATTGAATATCTGGCACCAAATGACGCCTATGCCGGTTATGGTACGTTAATCCCGTCTTATGAACGCGATTATCAATCAAATTCAAGAGCTAAAAATATTGCACGTGTACGAGTGTCATTCACAACGAAAACGCCTGTTTTCCGCGGTTGGAAACCGATGAATGATAATGGCACGAATCACCAGTATTTTGACGCGCAATACAATATCACATTTCAACCGATGAAACAAGACATGATATTCATCATCCCACTGTCTGGAGTCCGTGTATATGATGTCAAGACTCAACAATTTGACACACCACTATTTGAAGAGCCTTACGATTTCTTCCAGAGAGCTCTAAAATCATCCGGCATGAGTGATACTACGTTTTTTGCAAAGATGCTTGTAGCTCCGTGCTACATTACATTCCGTGAAATGTTCCTGGCAGAAAACAGACGCAAACTAGTTCAAGAGATTGCGAATCGTACCGTCACATTGACACCAAAGGATAACGGTGGTTTTATCCTGGATACCCTGTATTCTACAACTACAAGCGCTCTGAAACCATTCAATTAGAAAGGAATAAAAATACTATGATAAGAGCATTTACATTCGAATCAACCAATACTGATAGTCCACAATTACAACCATATGACGCGAAAACTGATGCTAGAGTACGTCGGGACCTATTCCTAGGCCATGGTGACGTCATTGCGACAGGTGATAAAAATGGCCAGTTGAACGCTGGTGACGTCACATTATCAAAGGATGGCGCCACATTCATACCAGCTGGCTACGTTGTCTTTATCGCTGGTGGCCGTATGTTTTCTATCATTGATGAAACAGTGACCATACCTGTGAAACCTCTAAATGGTAGCCGGCAAGATACTTATATTGGCTCCTTGTTCGTTGAAATCTCGGCGAACGGACCTGACTATGTCAAAATTAATAATACTATGACGGAAATCCCAGTCACTAACAATTATGACGCAGATAATTACGTCTCTAAATTTGATATTATCATTACGAAACCAAATGGCAAGTATATGGCGTATGCTGCGTTGTACAACAATGCCCAGTATGCTGCCGGTGGAACGTTTGACATATCCAATCTAGGTAAGACCATGCAAGGTACACCAGCTCCATGGCGCGGGCAGTTCGGAATGCACGATGATTTGAGATTGACCAACAATAATGGTCACATCACAATTGTTGGAACCATTCGCGAATTCGATGCTGCTAATAATTTGAACATCATAAACACAGACGGGTTAATGAGTTTAATTAGAGACAATAATAATCAAAATGTATGGGTCGGCAAAATAATCGTCATCGGTGATAGATTCACCGGTTCTGGATTCGCTGTCCCGGGTGATGGTAACAACTTTATTAAGTTAGAAAACTACCGACAATCAGCTCCGACAACTGGCAAACAGTCAAACGTATATGTCATCATTGAGTTGGACGGTTACCGATTGAAATACAACACGAAATAAGGACTGGGGCGTAAAAATACGCCCTCTTTTTGATACAACAAATATCATGGGAGTATTTTTACGCCCTGTACAACAACGACTATACCTAGGTACATAAATATATATGTATCATTAAATTATCATGGGCGTATTTTTACTCCCTCTTTTTGATACAACAAATATCATGGGAGTATTTTTACGCCCAAGCGTTTTTAAAGTCGTATTACCACATAAATATAGTCGTATGGCTCGTGGGAGTATTTTTACGCCCTCTTTTTTATACAACAAATATCATGGGAGTATTTTTACGCCCATAGTATATTATTAATAATTGGAGTCATAAATACTGGGCGTATTTTTACTCCCGCGACAATTTATGGCGCACTTTTCGTGTAATAATCACCAATAATAATGTGATTGACAACTAACGGGAGTAAAAATACGACAAAATTTAAAAAATTATAGTCGTACGACTTGACAAGTACAAAACGGTGTGATATTATAAAAGCGTAGAAATAGTAAACGGCTTAATCTCATTGTTGTCTTACACACAGCCGATGAACAATAAATTTTTAATTAATATTGATGGCAAGACAGCACACAACAATAGAACACGAGCCGATACTAAAGCAACAACATAAACATAGAAAGGACATACCAATTATGTCAAATTCATTCACCATCTCATTGCCAGAAGATTTGGCAAAACACTTCATCACGTATCGTGACGATATCATGAACCCACAAAACCTGGACTTTCTCATTAAATTTGGTTTCATGGAAACAGCCATTTATGACCCGTCACTGACCAGCATTGCAAAGAAACAGTCAACTGGAATCAAAATGATACCAGTACGATTACGTAACGCCGTTAGATACCCGAATCACTTTATCGCCATTGCCATTCGATTTCATATGATGATAATCAACAGTGGGATGACTGTCGAGGAATTCATGGAACGCGAATCCACAAACGAAACCATTTCCGCTATCAAAACATACTATGACAAAGCCGTAGCTGAATTCAAACGGAAGAAATTGTTCAAGACCAAACCAGCGAGCCAAACAAAACGCAAGGTTAGTCCACGTTCTGGTAAATCCGTATCAAAGAGCAAATCTGATAAATCACGCCAGTTGCGCGTGTCTTGTCGAGATACAGCCAATCAGAATGCTCTACTGTTTTACGCGGTTGAATATGTGGACAACATCATTGCACCATCGGGTAAGAAAACTGACCAGGAGAAATTCAAACTCCGCGCTGATTTATTACGACGAGCACACGAATATAACGTGGAGAATCCGGAAGAAGTGAAGTCGTTCATGGAGTCAGCAACAAATTACCAAATCAAAGACATTATCAATGATGATGACCGCAAAAAGGCTGAGCGCCTAATCGCTGATACACGCCGCGGTGGTTTTTGGACCTACGTAGAGAAAGAATATACGGACGAACGTTCACAACGTAACGCTGATTTTTATACCCTTTATCTAATCGTCCCTGGATTACTAGATGATGTTTGTGAAAAACTTCACAAGGTAGAAGAATAATAGAAAGGTAATATGGTACTAATAATATGAACACAACAACAAATACAATCACATTAACAACACAGGCACAAACCGTAACACCTGGAGCAGCAACAAGTTGGGCCAATCACTCGAGAAATAAAACACGCAACGCCAATCACAAGAATCATAATGAGAACATTGATTTGAATGAAACTCCAAATAACAAAATGATTTTGGATGAACTTGATATGGGCACTGATGATGTAGCAGATGATAAAACCATTAGCGATTTCGTAGACGAACTATATCAAGAAGATGTTGAGCGATATAATGAAAATCGTGTAGATAAAAGACCATCACGCGCTATCAACAGTTATGCAAAAGACCGCCTCGAAGTTGACAGACGCCAGAAAGAACCATACGTTGAGATGGTATTTGCCATTGGGTCTTCTGCCGAAGTCACAAAAGATGGACTTCCTCATTATCACGGGACTAACAGTGAAGCCGCTAGTGATAACGGCTCTGGTAGTAAAATTACGCCCAGTGTGGAATTCGCAAACATTGACCGTCAAGGACCAGAATGGAAGGCGCGTGTAGAAGCCTTGGAAGATTTCGGGCACCGATTACCAGAAATGCTACCAAATTTCAAATTCTACTATATTGCGCTTCATGTCGATGAAACCAACCCACATCTGCACGCTGGAGCCGTTCCATTTTATCCAATTGACGAACAGAATAATAAAACGAATAAGGGCCAACTCATTAAACACCAGTCTGGTGTATCAAATGCTTGGGTCCGCACTGCTGATGACTTGAATTTACAAATTGCACACAATAAACAGGGAAAACCAATTGCGACGTCAGCATTTAAAGAAGTCGTTGATGGTTATTTGAAAACAGAGCTATTACAATCGTATAGAACTGCGAAGAATGACCACACGATTAAACGTGCAGAAACTAGACCAAAACGCTCAAAGATATCAATGCAAGAGTACAGAAAACTGGTACAACCAATCACAGATATTGCACAGGAAATGGCGCAAAGAATTTCACACATGAATAACGCTCTGAGCTCACTAGAGGCTCTCTACAATCATTTAGATGATGATGGACGTATTCTATTAGATGACATACAAAACGCCGTTAGAGAGGACGAGGATGGCTCTGCTGACATGCTCAGCAGACTCTCAGAAGTACAACGCGCTATTACAATCACAGATGAACCATCTGTCGGGTCTTCTGATGATGATATCATCCAATCTATTGACCTCGATGAAATCATTTCATCCATTGACGGTGATTCGACCATCTCACGGGGCGTTTAATTAATCCCAATTTTACAGCTGATTATTTCAGCTGATTGTGACATTATTGTTGACACAACCAGTAGCCTGTGATATAATTAATAATGTAAAGGTAACGTACTTTTACAAATCCTGTCTTTCCCGCAGTTGACCAGTTCAACTGCATTTTTTTATTCTTCCAGGTTCTGTGATTGGTAATAAGATATTGTTAATAAATTTTTAAAAAATTAGTGTTTTTCTATTGACAATAGTGAATCCATGTGATATAATTAAAGTACAATCAGATGAAGATAAAAACCATCATGATTGTCATGACGTTAATTTGCATGGACTTAACGTATCCTTTCTAATTTCTATGTGTTGGACCAGGTTCTCTCCTGGTCGTTTTTATTTATTTTTGCACAAAATCCTTGACACAGCCAGTTGTTTGTGATATAATAATAGTAGAGATAGAAAAAGTTGTTTATACACGTTTTTTATCTTTTGAATTTTCCAAACGTTGTGCAGCTGAGTAAATCAGCTGCGTTTTTTTTTTGTCTTCTCGAAAAAAAAAACGAAAAAAAAACCAGG
>RBWB01582776.1_pt1 | contig 13864 bp, 10 predicted proteins | sample 2014201 | NCBI WGS metagenome assembly RBWB01 (sample SAMN10133834, study PRJNA383868) | Human oral metagenome, whole genome shotgun sequencing project. | isolation source: supragingival plaque isolated from 88 juvenile twins | host: Homo sapiens | place: Australia
AAGGTGTACCCGCGCTTCTCCGAGACCTTTGTGGTCACCGAGATCCTCGCCCGCCAAGACCTCGGTCAAGACATATGCATCTACGCACTGCGCCCCACGACCGACACTCGCTTCCACCCCGAGATCGCGCGCGTCGAAGCGCCCGTGCGCTGGATGCCGCGCCCCCGCAAGGCCTCCGACATGTGGCAGACACTCACCGCTGGACTCCAAGACGAGGAGATGCGCGCACGATTCGCCCGCCTTGCTCCCGACATCGCCGACCTGTGCGCCGATGACGTCGCCCAGGGTGTCGCCCTGGCACTGGCCGCTCGAGCGGACGGCATCACCCACCTGCACGCCCACTTCGCCTCCCTGGCCGGACGCGCCGCCTGGATCGCCTCGTCCCTGACGGGCATCCCCTACACGATCACCACCCACGCCAAGGACATCTACCACGAGTCCGTCGACGTCAACCTGCTGCGGAGAATCTGCGCCGGAGCGACCCAGGTCATCGCCATCTCCCAATACAACATGGACTACCTGGAGGGACTCCTGGAAGGCACGGGCACCAGGCTCGTCCTACAGCGCAACGCCCTGGAACTCTCGCGCTTCTCCTACCGCGACCCCGCGCCCGCATCCGACACGGTGCGCGCCGTCGCCGTGGGGCGCCTCGTCGAAAAGAAGGGCTTCGCTGACCTGATCGACGCGCTGGCGATCCTGCGCGATCGCGGCATCACGATCGACACGTCAATCATCGGGGAAGGGGACCTGAAGGAGGACCTCGCCCGACGCATCGACGACCTCGGACTGGCCGACACGTGCCGACTTCTCGGCGCCCGCACCCAAAACGAGGTGCGCGAAGCCCTCGAAAGTGCCGACGTGTTCGTGGCGCCCTGCGTGCCCGGCGCGGACGGCAACATCGACGGCTTGCCCACCGTGATCCTCGAATCCATGGCCGTGGGCACCCCCGTCGTCGCGACCGCAGTCACCGCCATCCCGGAAGTCATCATCAACGACCGATCCGGCGTCCTCATCCCGCCGGCATCTCCGCCCGCGATCGCGCAGGCTCTCGCGGACATCGCCTCCGGCGCAACCCCCGTCATCGACCTGGCGCGCGGAGCCCGAGTCCTTATTGAAGAGTTCTACGACTCGCGCCGCCAGGGAGCCGCCCTTGCCCGCCTCGAGAGTGAGAAGGAGACCCTCTGATGCGCATCGCATACGTGTGCGCCGACCCCGGAATCCCGGTGTTCGGAACCAAGGGAGCATCCGTGCACATCCAGGATGTCGTGCGCGAGTTGATCCGACGCGGGCACGACGTCGAGATCCACGCCGTGCGCCTCGGGGACCGCGTTCCCGCCGACCTCGCTCACGTTCCCACCGTCGCCTACCCGCTTCACGCAGGCGATGAGGGCGACCGTGAACGCGCCCAGGCCGAGGCCTCGCAGGCCATCGCGCAAGCGTTGGAAGAGAAGGCTCCGGACCTCGTGTGGGAGCGCTACTCGCTGTTCTCAACAGCGCTTGCCCGGCTCGCCCGCGAATGCGGCGTGCCCGGCATCCTCGAGGTTAACGCCCCCCTCATTGAGGAGCAGCGTCGGCATCGTCGTCTCGACGACGAGGCCGGGGCGCGCGCTGCGCTCAACGAGCAGGCGACCGGGGCTCGCGCGATCATCTGCGTGTCGGACCCGGTGCGTGCCTGGGTGGAGGAGATGACGGGAACGGATCGTGCCCACACCGTGCCCAACGGCGTCGACACGACGCGCATCACCCCCGTGACGGAGGAAGACGGCCGCGTGGTCGTGACGTTCGTGGGCACGCTCAAGCCCTGGCACGGGGTGGAGAACCTCATCGAGGCGCGTCGCCTCGCCTCCCAGCCGTGGTCCCTGCGAATCATCGGCGATGGGCCGCAGCGTGAGTCGCTGGAGGCGGCGGCGCGGGCCGCGGGCGTGGAGGTTGACTTTCGGGGCTCCGTGGCCCCGCACGAAGTCCCCTCGCACCTCGAGGGATCGGCGATCGCGGTCGCCCCGTACCCGGAGCCCCAGGATGCGGCCGATCACTACTTCTCACCGCTGAAGGTCTACGAGTACATGGCGGCGGGACTGCCCGTCGTCGCCAGTGCGCTCGGCCAGATTCCCGTTGCCCTGCTCGGATGCGGCGTCCTGGTGCCGCCCTCCGACGCCGGTGCCCTGGCCCGCGCGATCGACGCGCTGGCCGACGACCCGCAGCTGCGCGCCGACCTGGGTGTGCGTGCCCGGCAGGCTGCCGTCGAGCGCCATTCGTGGTCGGGAGTCGTGGGGCGTGCCTTGGACCTGGTGGAGGCCTGAGATGAGTCGGGCAAACAAAAAGAACAACCTGGGGGCGCTGGCGCGCACCCTGCGGTTGGTTGGACCCGACGTGCGCCCGCACCGCGGCCTGATCGCCGGCGGAATGACGGCACTGCTCCTCGACGTCGTGTTCCGGGTCATGGAGCCCTGGCCGATGAAGATCGTCGTCGACTCGGTCGTCGAGGTGGCGTTGCATCGCGGCGACGGCCCCTGGTCGGCCGCCCCCATGATTCTCGCCTGCGCGGCGCTCCTGGTCGTCATCGTCGGCCTGCGCGCGGCGTCCAACTATGCGGCAACCGTGTGCTTCGCCCTGGTTGGATCCCGGGTTGCGCAGTCGTTGCGAGCCCGCGTGTTCCGCCACGTGCAGGGCCTGTCCCAGCAGTTCCACGCGCGCAACCGCAGCGCCGACACCGTCCAGCGCATAGTCGGGGACGTCAACCGGCTGCAGGAGGTCGCCATCACGGCGGGGCTGCCGCTGCTGGCCAACACGGCGACCCTGGCGGTCATGCTCGTCGTCATGGTCGTCCTGGACGCGCTGCTGGCCCTGGTGGTCGTCGTGGCCGTCGCCCTCTTCCTGCTGATCTCGCGCGGCTCCTCCCAGCGCATCACCGTGGCCTCGCGGAGCACGCGCAAGGGCGAGGGGCAGCTGGCGAACACCGCGCAGGAGTCCCTCGCCTCGATGCCCGTCGTCCAGGCGTACTGCCTGGAGGACTACATCGCGGGGCGCTTCGGCGGCGCCAACGGGCGGGCCGTGCGCCAGGGCGTCAAGTCCCTGCGCCTGGCCGCCCGGCTGGAGCGCTCCACCGACGTCCTGGTGGGCCTCGCCTCGGCGATCGTCCTGGTCGGCGGCGGCATGAGGGTCCTCGCCGGGGCGATGGGCGTGGGCGACCTGGTCCTGTTCACCTCCTACCTGCGCACCGCCATGAAGCCGCTGCGCGACATGGCCAAGTACACGGGCCGCATCTCGCGGGCCGGTGCCTCGGGCGAACGCGTCGCCGACCTCATGGAGGTCCGCCAGGACATCGTGAGCACCCCGGGTGCCCTCAGCCCCTCGGAGATTGGCGCAGACCTGGTATTCGACCGCGTCGTCACCCAGTACGACGGCGTGGAGATCCTGCACTCCCTGTCCCTGTCCGTGGGTGAAGGCGAGCGAGTGGCGATCATCGGGCCCTCCGGGTCGGGAAAATCGACGCTCGTCTCGCTGGCCGTGCGCGCCCAGGACCCGGTCAGCGGCCGCGTCCTCATGGGCGGGTATCCGCTGACCGAGCTGACCTTGGAGGCAGTTCGATCCAACGTCACCCTGCTCCACCAGGACGCCGTCCTGTTTGCGACCTCGATCCGCGAGAACATTCGCCTGGGCCGCGAAGGAGCCTCCGACGACGAGATCGTTGCCGCCGCTAAGGCCGCCAACGCCCACGACTTCATCATGGAGATGCCCGGCGGATACGACGCCGAGGTCGGCGAGCGCGGCGGCACCCTCTCCGGTGGCCAGCGCCAACGCATCGCGATCGCTCGCGCCCTGCTACGCGACACCCCGATCATCATCCTCGACGAGGCCACGACCGGACTCGACCCCGAGTCCACCGGCCTGGTCCTGGACGCCATCGACGGCCTCGTCGCCGGTCGAACCGCCCTGGCCATCACCCACGACCCGCCCGTCGCACTGCGCTCCAGCCGCGTCGTGTGGATCGAAGACGGACGAGTACTCCTCGACGGCACCCCCAATCAGCTCCTCGCCACCTCCGATGCGTTCCGCGAGTGGGCCTCCAGCGCCACCGCAAACTCCACTGAAAGGAAGAGGCCATGACAACGTCGACCCGTGCCCTGTCCTTCCTCACGGACAGCGCTCAACTCTCCGAGTTTGTTGGAGACGAGGCCGTGGCCACCCGAGTGCGCATCAAGCCCGGAGTCTCCATCAGCGCCGCCTTCGCAGCCGCGGACGGAACTGCCGCCGGATGGGCGCGCCTCCTGTGGCCAGAAGCAATCGCCAAGGGACACAAGAGCGCAGCCAAGGCCCAGCGCATGGGGCTTGCCACCGCCAGCCGAACGCTCGATGACGGCCTGTTGCTCCAGTGGGGTTCCATCGCCTCCGACCCGGACCTCATGGCGCACATCGGGCGCGCCCACGCCTCGGGCGTCGTCGACCCCGCGAGGTGGCAGGTCTTGAGACACAACCCCCTGCGCCGCCTCGTGGCGCGCAGTGGGGGAGCGGTCGTGCGCATCCACGCGGCCGCCGACACGCGCGCACACGAACTACATGCGTTACTCAGCTCGCTCGTCCCCGTGCCCGAGCGCCTCGATGACGGAGCAGACCCGCACGTCAGCGTCCTGGCCGACGCAGGCGGCTTCGACCTGTCCTCACCCGAAGCAACAGCCGACCAGGCGAGGGCATGGCATGAGGAAGCAGGAGCGCTCTTCGCACGCCTGCACTGCGCGAAACCCCCGCGTGACCTCGCTTCTGCCCTGAGCGCCTCCGCTCCCTCAACCCGACGCACCCTCGCCCTGCACGCGCGGATCATCGGCCATCTGGACGGCGACCTCGGTAAGCGGATCGAGGCGCTCGCGGACTGCGCGCCCGAGCCGGTCGATGCGCCCCTCGTCCCGATTCACGCCGATGCCTCACCGGACCAGGTGCTCGTGGGCTCCAACGGCTCCGTCCTTCTCACCGACTTCGATCGGGCACGCATGGGATCCGCGGCGCTCGACGTCGCGTCCTACATGGCCAGCGCGCAAGTGGAACAGGCCGCGCACTTCCTGCACGGATACGAGCAGGCGGGAGGGACTCTGCCCGACGAACGGGAACTGCTCGCCGCACGCATCCACGCGCTCGCCCTACGGCTCGCAGACCCGCTGCGTGAAGCGCGCCCCGACTGGGCTCAGCGCATCACCCACACCCTCACACTCATCGAGGAGGACAGCTCATGTCTTTGATCACCGACGTTCTCGCGATCGACGGGCTCAAACGAGCATGGCCGGCAGACGGAGGCATCGCCGTCGAGCTCGTCGACCGACGCGGGCACATCAGGGCGGGACTGGTAACCCCCTCGGGTATGGCCATGTCCCTGTACGCCTGCGACCCGGTCCTCGGCCAGATCCCGGTGGGGCAGGGCGAACTCGTGGTCCACCGCCACGCCCGACGCGCCGTCGTTATCGCGGATCGATTCGTCACCAAGCACGTGCGCAAGGGTGGAGAACGAATCGCGCGCAAGACGGTGGGCGCCGGACGAGCCTACCGCTCGTGGGGACTCGCAGTCGCCGACGTGACGCAATGGAGTTCGACCTTCGTGACCTACACCCGACTGCCAGGACGATCCCTCGGCGACCTCGGCGACGAGGGGCTGCCCGGGTGGAAAGCCCTGACGCAGGCCTGGCAGGCCACGCGCGATTACGTACTCGAAGCGCACACCGGCGCCCACGAGGCCCGCATTCTGGCCCGCTGGGCCGGCCAGGCGAGCGCCTTTGAGACGGTACCGGACAACCCGCTGCTCACCCAGGCCGTCCTGGACGTGTCCGCCCGCCTCGCAGACGACACCGACGCCTCGCGCGTCCTCTCCCACGCCGACCTGCACGACGGACAGCTCCTGTGGGACGGCCACACGCTGGGCGTCATTGACCTGGACGGAGTCCGCATGGCCGACCCGGCCCTCGATCTCATGAACCTGCGAGCCCACGCGGAACTTCACCATCTGCGCGGATTCCTCAGCGCACACGCCCTCGACACCATCATCGGGCTCCTCGACGACGTCGCCTCGTCCATGCCAACCACGAGCGCCCGTCTCGACGCCTACCTCCGCTCCGCGCGGCTGCGCCTCATCTTCGTCCATTCCTTCCGCCCGGGAGCTCGCTCCTGGCTTCAGGACTGGACGCACCACGCACTCTCTTCTTCCACGCTGACCCCCTAGTACACCCACCAAGACAGAAAAGAGCACTCCCATGAGAATGACAGTTATCGGATGCGGATACCTCGGCGCCGTCCACGCAGCATGCATGGCCTCGCTCGGTCACGATGTCGTCGGCATCGACGTGGACCGCCAGAAAGTGCGAGCCCTGTGCGCGGGCAAGGCTCCCTTCCACGAGCCCGGCCTGGAGGAGATGCTCGCCCAGGAGACCGCGGCGGGTCGCCTGCGTTTCACCGCCGAACCCACCCCGCGCGACCTGGCCGGTGCCGGCATCCACTTCATCACAGTCGGTACTCCGCAGTCCGACGACGGCGGAGCCGCCGACCTCAGCCACCTGATGGGGGCGGTCGATATGATCGTCGAGCTGCTCGATCCCACCGAGCGAACGGTCGTCGTCGGCAAGTCGACCGTCCCCGTGGGCACCGCGCACACGGTCGAAGAAAGGCTCGCTGGCACGGGTGCCGCCCTCGCCTGGAACCCCGAATTCCTGCGCGAAGGCTACGCGGTTGAGGACACCCTGCGCCCCTCACGCCTCGTGTACGGCCTCTCGGCCGACGCCGATAGCGCCTTCCGTGGCCGCGACGCCCTCGACGAGGCGTACCGACCTATCCTCGACGCCGGCACCCCCGTCATCGTCGACAGCTTCTCCACGGCGGAGCTCGTTAAGGTCGCTGCCAACTCCTTCCTCGCCACAAAGATCAGCTTCATCAATGCGATGGCCGAGATCTGCGACGCGACGGGAGCCGACGTGACCATGCTGGCTCAGGCCCTCGGACACGACGAACGCATCGGTCGGCGCGCCCTGGGAGCAGGCATCGGCTTTGGGGGTGGCTGCCTTCCCAAGGACATCCGCGCCTTCGTTGCTCGCGCCGAAGAACTTAACAAGGGTGAATCGGTGGCTTTCCTGCGGGAAGTCGACGCGATCAACACGCGGGGACGAACCCGTGCGGTCGCCGCTGCCGAGGCCGCCCTGGGAGGCAGCGTCACGGGCAAGACCATCACCGTCCTGGGCGCGTCCTTCAAGCCCGACACGGACGACGTGCGCGACTCGCCCGCCCTGGACGTGGCCTCACGCCTGCACGAGCGCGGCGCACACGTGCGCGTCACCGACCCCATCGCCCTGACCAACGCGGCCATCGACAAGCCCCACCTGACGATGGTCGAGGACCTGCACGCGGCGCTCACCGATGCGGACCTGGTCTTCCTGGCCACCGAGTGGAGCCAGTTCGTGGACATGGATCCGGCGGACATCGGACCCCTGGTGCGCACGCGCACGATCGTCGACGGACGTAACGCCTTGGACCGCGAGGCCTGGAACGCCGCCGGCTGGACCCACGTGGGACTGGGGCGATGACCGTGATGGACGTCGGTGTGCGCGTTGTGCGGACAAGCCTCACAATGAGGCCATGAGCAGCAAGCCCGTTCGGACGGGGGTCGCCATCAGTATTCGCACCAGGATCATCGCAGCGGTGATCCTGGTTGCGGGTGCTGCGCTGACCGTGTCCGGCGTCCTCGTGTTCATCTTGCAGCAGCGCGCCCTTGACGCCCGCGCGGTCGACAGCCTGCGTCAATCCAAGGTCGCGCTTCAACACCTGATCGAGGACGGAACCAACCCGGAAACGGGTGGGGCTCTCACCGATCCTTCAGAGATCGTGCGCCTCCACCTGGCGCGCACTTTTTCGGGTGCTCACGCGGGCGAAGTCGGATTTGTCGATGGCGTGCTCTACTGGTTGCCGACCCAGGAGCCGCGTCTCCACCTCGAGGATGACGCCGAGCTCATGGCTCACGTGGCACCCCTGACCACGGGGACGACCACGATCATTCAGACTCATACGACCACAAGGACGACGTATCGCCTCATCGTCGTTCCAATCGCGGGAACCTCCAGCAGCGCGGCGCTCGTCCACGCTATCGATATACGGGAATACAGCGAATCGAGCAGCTCCGCGATGGTCCTGTATGTCCTCGCGGCGGTTGGTACCCTCGCCCTCGTCGTTCCCTTCGCATGGTTTGCGGTGACGCGCCTGCTGCGCCCCATCGGCGAGCTGCGGCGGGCCACCGACTCCATTGGCGAGGCCGACCTGACGACGCGCGTTCCCGTGCGCGGCAACGATGACCTATCGGGCCTGGCGGGGGCTGTCAACAGGATGCTCGACCGCGTGGAGACGGCGGTCATGGCCAGGCGAGAGCTCCTCGACGACGTCAGTCACGAGCTGCGCACGCCGATCACGGTCGTGCGCGGCCACATGGAACTCCTTGACCCCTCCGACCGCGACGACGTCGTCGAAACGCGGTTACTCGTCATCGATGAGATCGACCGGATGGGCACCCTCGTCGGCGACCTCCTGGAACTGGCCCGCGCCTCGGACACGGTCACGCCGTCCTCCGTCGATGTCGAGGCCCTGACTGAGGCCGTGCTCGACAAGGCCCGCGCCCTGGGCCAGCGCCGGTGGAACCTTGAGGCCTCGGCCCCTCTCACGTGCTGCCTCGACCCCGTGCGCATCACCCAGGCGTGGCTGCAGCTGGCCCAAAACGCGGTCCAGTACTCTGCGGCGGGCACGGACGTGGGGATCGGATCGGCGTCGGATAGCCAGTGGGTGCGCCTGTGGGTGCGTGACAAGGGCGTGGGGATCGCTCCTGGCGATATCGAGCGTATCCGGGGGCGTTTCGTACGCGGCAGCTCCGGCACCGAACACGTCGCCGGCTCTGGTCTGGGCCTGAGTATCGTCGAGTCGATCGCCCGCGGGCACGGCGGTCACCTGGACATCGAATCAATACCGGGGGAGGGGTCCACCTTCACCCTCGTCATCCCGCTGCGCCCCTGCGGCGCGTCAGGAGAAACACCATGACAACCATTTTGATCGTTGAGGACGAACAGCGAATCGCCGCGTTCGTCGCCAAAGGACTGCGCTCGGCTGGATTCGTCCCGGAGATCTACTCCACGGGATCGGAGGCTGTCGAGGCCGCCCTGCAAGGACGCGGTGCCCTCATGCTCCTCGATGTGGGCCTGCCCGACATCGATGGCTTCGAGGTACTCGAACAGATCCGAGGCCAGGGCGTGGCGATGCCCGTGATCATGCTGACGGCGCGAAGCTCGGTCGCAGATCGGGTTGCGGGCCTCGAGGGAGGGGCAGACGACTACGTGCCCAAGCCCTTCTCCTTCGAAGAACTCCTGGCTCGCGTGCGCCTGCGCCTGCGGGAGGAAACGGTCACGGCGGGCTCGATGGCGCTCGAGCGCGGAGAGCTCATCCTCGACCTGAAGACGCGTCGAGCGCGCGTGGGGGAGGAATGGGTGGACCTGTCGGCGCGCGAGTTCACCCTGCTGGAAACCTTCATGCGCAATGCGGGTCAGGTGCTCAGCCGCGAGCAGCTGCTCTCGGCCGTGTGGGGAATCGACTTCGACGGTGCCTCCAACGTGGTCGACGTGTACCTGTCGTATCTACGCCAGAAAATCGGCAAGGACCACTTCGAGACCGTGCGCGGCATGGGGTACCGGCTCGTGTAAGAGCCGGCCCCCGCCTCACTCAGTCATCGGCGTCATCCTTGTCGTTGTCATCGTCATCCTTGTCGTCGTCGTCATCGTCGTCATCGTCAGGTACGGCGCGCTGAGGGCCGGAGGGGGCGACGTAGCGCGGGGACGAGGGGACCGGTGCCGGTGCCGGAGCGGCGGCGTCCTGCGTGGGTTCGGGAGCAGGGCCAGGGGAATGCTCGGGCGCGCTTGAGGGCTCGGTGGTGGCGGGTGTCACGGGTTCGGATTGTGGACTCGATTGCGTGGACTGGGCGGGGATGGTGAGCCCGGATTCGCTCATCGACCGCTCCCCGCCCGCGGCAAGGGCCCGCAGGCTGACAAAAGCTCCGATACCGATGGCGGCGATCAGGCTGATCGCGCAGATCAATCGCATGCGTTCTGACACGTCTGCTCCTTTCATTGCTACCAGAGTGACAGCGGACCGTGAGAGTCCCATTGTGCCTTCATGAGGAGATTCTCATGAAAACGCCTCGCCTGCGCGCTGGCCAGCCGCCCAACGCGGGTGGTGTGAGCATCCTCGTGCGTCGGGGCGCGAGGCCGTGGACGCCTCCCGCCCGGCGAGGTCCGCGTACCATGTCACCGTGAACGAGTTATCTCTGGCAATCCCCGGTGTTGACGGTGATGTGCGCCCTCCCTACGCGTCCGCCGATTCCGAGCGCTGGGTGCCCGAGGACCACAAGTCCTCCGAGCGCACCGAGTTTGAGCGCGACCGTGCGCGCATCCTTCATTCGTCCGCGCTGCGTCGTCTCGGCGAGAAGACGCAGGTGCTGGGCCCGATCTCGGACGATTTCGTGCGCACGCGCCTCACCCACTCCCTCGAGGTCGCACAGGTGGGCCGCGAGCTCGGCAAGGAACTGGGAGCAGACCCGGACGTCGTGGATGCTGCCTGTCTGTCCCATGACCTCGGCCATCCGCCTTTCGGGCACAACGGCGAGCGCGCCCTGGACGCCGCAGCCGCCTCTATCGGTGGCTTCGAGGGCAACGCCCAGACCCTGCGCGTCGTCACCCGCCTTGAGCCGAAGGTGATCGGCGCGGGCTCGGTGCCCGCGGGCCTGAACCTCACGCGCGCGACCCTGGACGCGATCTGCAAGTATCCGTGGGTCAAGGCCGGCGGCCCGGACCTGGCTAAGTCGCAGCGCAAGTACTCCGTGTATCCCGACGACGCGCCGGTGTTCGCGTGGATGCGTCAGGGGGCCCCGGCAGGCAGGCGCTGCCTGGAAGCCCAGATCATGGACCTGTCCGACGACATCGCCTACTCGGTGCACGACGTGGAAGACGCGGTCGCGACCCGCAAGCTGGACCCCGCGGACCTCTTCGATGACGCGCACTGCTCGGCGGTCGTGGCCTCGACCCTGGACTGGTATGGGGCGTCGGTGGCTCGCTCGGACCTGGAGGAGGCCTTGGAGCGCATCGTGTCGATGCCCGTGTGGTTGCGTTCCTTCGACGGCTCCTACGCCTCGCTCGCGCACCTCAAGGACGCGACGAGTGAGCTGATCGGCCGTTTCTGTTCGGCGACGGTGGCGGCCACGCGCGAGACCTTCGGGGATGAGCCGCTGGGCCGATACCGCGCGGACCTGGTTGTTCCGCGCGAGGTGCGCGCCGAGATCCAGATCCTCAAGGGCATGGCGGTCCACTACGTGATGAGCCCGCGCGAGACCGAGCCGGTCTACTACCAGCAGCGCACGCTCCTGGCCGACCTCGTCGATGCCCTGTACGAGGCCGGGGCCGACGCCCTTGAACCGGTGTTCGCCGCGCAGTGGCGGGCCGCCTCCGACGACGGCGTGCGCCTGCGCGCAGTCATCGACCAGGTAGCTGCTCTCACCGACGTGTCGGCCTCCACCTGGCATGCCCGCTGGTGCGGCATGCTCTCCTCTCAGCTCTAGGGAAGATCGGTCCGCGAACGCGGGCGGGCATCGGTAGACTGAGGGACATGGCGGGTCTGATTCGTAAGGACGACATCGAAGCGGTACGTAACGCAGTGAAGATCGACGAGATCATCGGCGAACACGTAGCGCTTCGGCCCGCGGGCATAGGATCCCTCAAGGGCCTGTGTCCCTTCCACGACGAACGCACCCCCTCATTTAACGTCCGCCCCCATCTGGGCATGTTCCACTGCTTCGGCTGCGGCGAGAGCGGCGACGTCATCTCCTTCGTCCAAAAGATCGACCACCTTCCGTTCACCGAGGCCGTGGAGATGCTGGCCGCCAAGGCCGGGATCACCCTGCACTATGAGGAGGGCGGCGCGCGCGTGCGCACTGAGGAGCCAGGCAAGCGCCAGCGCCTCCTGGACGCACACCGCGTGGCCGAGGAGTTCTACATCAAACAGCTGGGCAGCCCCGAGGCGCACAGGGGGCGTACCTTCCTCGCCGAGCGCGGTTTCTCCCAGGCGATGTGCGCGCATTTCGGGGTGGGCTATGCCCCGGCCTCGTGGGATTCCCTGACGCGCCACCTGCGCTCGAAGGGCTTTACGGACCAGGAGATTCAGATTTCTGGCCTGGGATCGCAGGGAAATCGAGGCGTGTACGACCGTTTCCGCGGGCGTCTCGTGTGGCCGATCCGCGACATCACGGGTGCGACGGTCGGCTTTGGCGCTCGTCGCCTGGACGACTCCGACAAGGAGTCCCCCAAGTACCTGAACACGCCCGAGACGCCGATCTACAAGAAGTCTCAGCTCCTGTACGGCCTGGATCTGGCGAAGAAGACGATTGTGACGGACCACAAGGTCGTCATCGTCGAGGGGTACACGGACGTCATGGCGGCCCACGTTGCCGGCGTGACGAACGCTGTAGCCACGTGCGGGACGGCCTTCGGTTCCGAGCACGTCAAGATCATCCGCCGTCTCCTGGGGGACCACGCGGACCCCGCCGCCGGCGTCGTCCTTTCCACGGGCCGCGCGCACGGCTCGGAGGTCATCTTCACCTTCGACGGCGACAGCGCCGGGCAGAAGGCGGCGCTGCGCGCCTACGGCGAGGATCAGAATTTCGCGGCGCAGACGTTTGTGGCGGTGGCCCCCGGCGGCCAGGATCCCTGCGACCTGCGTCTGTCCCAGGGCGATCAGGCGATCGTGGATCTGGTGAACTCGCGCATTCCGCTTTTTGAGTTCGCAATCCGCTCGGTTCTGTCGCAGATGGACCTGCGCAGCGCCGAGGGCCGCGTGCAGGGGCTGCGTGCCTCCGCAGGCATCGTCGCCCACATCAAGGATCGCGCTCTGCGCGCGGAGTACACCCGCCAGCTGGCCGGGTGGCTGGGCATGGACGTGCGTACGGTTGAGCAGGCAATCCGGGCGGCCGGTCGCGTCGAGGTCGTCTTGCACGAGGCGCGCCCCGGCGAGATCGAGATGGCGGGCGCCGGTCGTCCCTCCCCGGCCCGCGAGCGTCGCGGCCCGGAGGACCCGGTCAGCCGCGTGGAACGACAGGCGCTCGAGGCCGTCCTCCAGCATCCCCTGTACGCCGTCGGATCCGGTTTCGAAGAGCTCGACGGGCAGTCCTTCACGGTGCCTACGCACCGCGCCGTCCACGACGCTATCCGCGCGGTCGGCGGACTCGACGCCTTTACGCAGATGATGCGCCAGGCCGAGGCCCACTTCGGTCCGGGCGAGAATGCGACGCTGGCGGCCTCGCGCCACTTCGTCCAGGTGATCCTCGAGACAGCCGGTGAGTTCATCGGACCCGCGGTCACCGAGCTGGCCGTCGCGCCCCTGCCCGTCGCGGGCGAGGCCGATGTGCGCTCATACTGCCGAGGCGTCGTCGCCGCCATGGTGCGTATGGACCTGACCCGCAAGCTCGGCGAGGCCCGCGCCGCCCTGTCGCGCTTGAACGAGGAAGACCTCAATTACTCCGAGACGTTCCGGGAGCTCATGCGCCTGGAGCAGCGTCGGCAAAACTACACTGAAAGGGACTAACCGATGGCCGAAGTTGAGAGCTTTGCCCTGGACCACACCGCAGTGAAGGCGCCCTACGTGCGCCTCATCAACGTCGAGGCCGGGCCCAAGGGAGACCAGATTTCGAACTTCGACGTGAGACTCCTCCAACCCAACGCCGGTGAGATCCCGACCTCGGGCCTGCACACGATCGAGCACCTCCTGGCCTCCCTGCTGCGCGACCGCATCGACGGCGTTATCGACTGCTCGCCGTTTG
>RBWB01582780.1_pt1 | contig 13833 bp, 14 predicted proteins | sample 2014201 | NCBI WGS metagenome assembly RBWB01 (sample SAMN10133834, study PRJNA383868) | Human oral metagenome, whole genome shotgun sequencing project. | isolation source: supragingival plaque isolated from 88 juvenile twins | host: Homo sapiens | place: Australia
TAGGTCACCGCCAAGCTGAATATAGACCCCTGATGTGAATGCATCGGGGGTTTTTGTTTATTTTGCTCGTATGAATTTCTATGAAAAAAAGCTACAATAGCGCACTTATTTAAGATTAAAAGAGAAACTATGACTGCACTTAATGTATTAATTTATCCTGAAGATCATCTTAAAGTTGTTTGCGATCCGGTTGCTGAAGTTAATGACGATACGCGAAAAATTATTGATGATATGTTCGATACTATGTATCAAGAAGAAGGCATTGGTTTAGCTGCACCACAAGTGGATATTTTACAACGTATTATCACGATTGATATTGAGGGCGACAAACAAAACCAGTTAGTATTGATTAATCCGGAAATTTTAGAGTCTGAGGGCGAAACCGGTATTGAAGAAGGTTGTTTATCAATTCCGGGTTTTCGAGCCTTGGTTCCGCGTAAGGAAAAAGTCACGGTAAGAGCGCTTGATCGTGATGGCAAGGAATTTACGTTAAAAGCAGACGGCTTATTGGCGATTTGTATTCAACATGAAATTGATCATTTAAACGGTATTCTTTTTGTTGATTATCTTTCTCCGTTGAAACGTCAACGCATTAAAGAAAAGTTAATTAAAGTGAAAAAGCAGCGAGAAAAGCAAAAATAATTGTGAATCCATGAAAAGTGCGGTAATTTTTGACCGCACTTTGTTTATTTATCCATAACGTAGAACATTATGAAACCATTAAATATCATCTTCGCTGGCACGCCGGACTTTGCTGCACAGCATTTACAGGCTTTAATTGACTCTCCGCATAATGTGATTGCCGTGTACACCCAACCGGATAAACCCGCCGGTCGTGGCAAGAAATTACAAGCCAGTCCCGTGAAACAATTGGCTGAGCAGCATCAGATTCTTGTCTATCAACCGAAATCCTTACGCAAGCCTGAAACGCAAGCGGAATTGACCGCACTTCAGGCCGATGTCATGGTTGTGGTCGCTTATGGCTTAATTTTGCCACAAGCCGTGTTAGATGCGCCGACCTATGGTTGTTTGAATGTGCATGGTTCGCTACTGCCACGTTGGCGTGGTGCGGCGCCGATTCAACGGGCGATTTGGGCGGGAGATAAACAAACCGGCGTCACTATTATGCAAATGGATGCCGGATTGGATACCGGCGATATGCTGCATAAAGTCTTTTGTGATATTGACTTGCAAGACACATCGGCCGATTTGTACCATAAATTAGCTGAAATCGCGCCGAATGCGTTGATTGAGGTGCTGAACCATTTAACCGATGGCACTTTCATTGCCGAACCTCAGGATGATACGCAAAGTAATTACGCCGAGAAATTATCAAAAGAGGAAGCGAAACTGGATTGGCAATTATCGGCGGGGCAGTTGGAACGCAATATTCGCGCCTTTAACCCTTGGCCGATGGCATATTTGCAGTTAACTGATGAGCAAGGCAATCCGCAAACATTAAAAGTATATCAAGCTACCGTGTTGCCATCAGTCTCTCAAACACCAGGGACGATTATCAGCGCCGATAAAAACGGTATTCAAATTGCCACAGCAGACGGCGTATTGAATTTATTACAGCTGCAACCGGCAGGCAAGAAACCTATGTCGGCACAAGATTTATTGAACGGTCGCGCCGATTGGTTTGCCGTGGGTAAGGTGTTGGCGTAATGAATAAGGGCGTAAAAAAAACATCGCAAAAAAGCACCGCACTTTCTGTGCGAACTGTTGCCGTACAGATTATTTTTCAGGTTTTGGAGCAAGGTAAATCCTTATCTGTTTTATTGCCTGAAGCCCAATCTTCTTTGAAAGCGCAAGACTTGCCTTTATTGCAGGAAATCTGTTTCGGTGTGTGTCGTGTGTTGCCACGTTTGGAACAGATTGTGGCGCAGTTAGTGGACAAGCCGTTGCGTGGTAAAAAACGCATTGTGCATTGTTTGTTATTGGTCGGCTTGTATCAGATTCTATATACACGCATTCCGGCTTATGCGGCCGTGGATGAAGTGGTAAGTACTGCCAAATCTCTTCAATTACAAAGTTTTCAAGGCCTGGTGAATGCTGTGCTACGTCGTTTCTTGCGTGAACAAGATGGCATTTTGGCCAAAGTCGACAAACATTGGCAGACGCTCCACCCCGATTGGTTGGTGAATAAATTAAAGAAAGTGTATGCAAACTGGCGTGACATTATCGACGCCAATAACCAAAAGCCACCTATGTGGTTACGCGTGAATTTACAAAAAAACACGTTGGAAACTTACCGCACTTTATTGACGGAGCAACAAATTGACTCGCAAGTCACATCTCATCCGCAAGCACTGGGATTGGCTCAACCGACAGCGGTGCAACATTTGCCTTGTTTCGCTGATGGCGGTGTAACGGTACAGGATTTGCATGCGCAATGGGCCGCTTTATTGCTACAACCGCAAAATGGCGAGCTGATTTTAGACGCTTGCGCTGCACCGGGGGGCAAAACTACGCATATTTTAGAACTGGCGCCACAGGCTGAGGTGATCGCTTTAGATGTGGAAGAAAGCCGTTTACAGCGGGTAAAAGAAAATTTAGCCCGTATGCAGCAACAAGCGACCGTAATTTGTGGTGATGCTACACAACCGCAGGAATGGTTAGCGAAATTAGGCAAAAGTGCGGTGCGTTTTGACCGTATTTTATTAGATGCGCCTTGTTCTGCCACCGGGGTCATTCGTCGTCATCCTGACATTAAATGGTTGCGAAAAGAAACGGATATCGATCAGTTAGTGGCGTTACAAGAGCAGATTCTGCACGGATTATGGCAATATTTAAAACCCAACGGCGTGTTGTTATATGCCACTTGTTCTGTGTTAGCGGAAGAAAATAGCCGACAAATTAGCCGTTTCTTGCAACAAACAGCGGATGCGGAATTGGTCGAATTGGCCTTGCCTGCAGAGGTGTTAGCGCAAAATCAAAGTGCGGTGGGTTTTCAGTTTATTCCGCAAGCAGACGGCGGTGACGGTTTTTATTATGCGAAATTGGTTAAGCGTCAAAGTTAACTTTTCGCTATGGAGAGAATCGAATGAAAATAATTATTTTGGGTGCAGGACAAGTGGGTTCCACGCTTGCGGCAAATTTGGTAAGCGAAGATAACGATATTACTTTGGTGGATAATGAGTCCGTACGTTTGGAACATTTGCAGGATAAGCATGATTTGCGTGTTATGAAGGGCTCTGCTTCATCGCCGAAAGTATTGCGGGATGCGGGCGCACCAGATGCAGATTTATTAATTGCAGTTACCAGTTCTGATGAAATTAATATGGTGGCTTGCCAGATTAGTTATACGTTGTTTAATACCCCCACAAAAATTGCGCGGATTCGCAATAGCGAATATTTGAAAGAGAAAGATAAGTTATTTAATCAGGATGTAATTCCTATTGATCATATTATTTCACCGGAAAATTTGGTTACGCAAGACATTGTGCGTTTAGTCGAGTACCCCGGTGCGTTACAAGTGGCTCATTTAGCCAAAGATAAAATCAGTTTGGTCGTAGTGAAAGCCTACTACGGTGGGCCGTTGGTGGGGTATTCAATTTCAACCTTGAAGGAACACCTTCCTCATGTTGATTGTCGTATTGTGTCTATTTTGCGACAAGATAAAGTGATTCGTCCGCAAGGCTCTACGATTATTGAAGCCGGCGATGAAATTACCTTTATTTGTGCCACAGTGCATATTAAAGCGGTGATGAGCGAGCTTCAGCGTTTGGAAAAACCATATAAACGCGTAATGATTGTCAGTGGCGGGAATATCGGTGCCGGCGTGGCAAAACATTTGGAAGAGCATTGCACGGTAAAACTCATTGAGCGCAATGCCGAGCGTGCGGCGACGTTAGCAGAGAAATTGTCAAAGACCTTAGTGTTTCACGGTGATGCGTCTGATCAAGGCTTATTATTTGAAGAACATATTGAAAATATTGATGTGTTTTTGTCGCTGTCCAGTGATGACGAAGCCAATATTATGTCCGCCTTGTTAGCCAAGCGTTTAGGGGCGAAGAAAGCGATGGTGTTGATTCAACGCATGGCGTATATCAACCTAATTCAAGGTGGCACTATTGATATTGCAATTTCGCCGCAGCAAGCGACGATTTCTGCGTTACTTGGACATGTGCGTAAAGGTGATGTGGCCAATGTCGTGTCTTTACGTCATGGCTTGGCAGAAGCCTTAGAGATTATTGTCCATGGTGATGAAAACACCTCCAATGTGATTGGTCGCGAAATTGGCGAATTGAAATTACCTACCGGTGCGTTAATCGGCGCTGTTTTGCGTGGCAACGATGTGATTATCGGTAATAACCAAATGACTATTCAAGAAGGCGATCATGTTGTGGTTTATTTAAGTGATAAGAAATACATTTCTGATTTAGAGAAGCTATTTCAACCAAGTGCATTCTTTATTTAAGCAAGAAAAAATTGTGCTGCTTGCATAAACTGTCTATAATATGCGGTCTTTTTAAGCAGAAATGCAGTTTTTATGCATTATCTAACAAGTCAATCTTAACTTTTAATTAGGAGAGCTTTATGAGTTTCATTAAAGAATTTCGCGAATTTGCGATGCGTGGCAATGTTGTTGACATGGCAGTCGGTGTGATCATCGGTGGTGCATTCGGTAAAATTGTTAGCTCATTGGTAGCAGACGTTTTCATGCCGGTATTAGGTATTTTAACCGGCGGTGTTGATTTCAAAGATTTAAAAATCACGTTAGCTCAAGCCGTAGGCGAAACACCGGCAGTAACCTTAAATTATGGTGTATTTATCCAAAACGTATTTGATTTCATCATTATTGCTTTTGCAATTTTCATGATGATTAAAGCGTTAAACAAATTGAAAAAACCGGTAGAAGAAGCGCCGGCAGAACCTTCAGTAGAAGAAAAATTATTAACTGAAATTCGTGATTTGTTGAAAAAATAATATCGATTAAGCAAAAATCTTCTCCTTGTGAGAAGATTTTTCTTTTTATTCCTGTATCATATCCGCACCTGTCCCTTCCCACTTTTTGCAAGGAAACATTATGAGTCATTTAGACGAATTAAAAACTGAAACCCGTGAAATTATTACCGATTTGTTAAATGACGGTAGCGATCCGAATGCGTTGTATATTATTGAACATCATATTTCTCACCATAATTTTGATAAATTAGAAAAAATTGTTATGGATGCATTTAAAGCCGGCTATGAGGTTTCTGAGGCGGAAGAATTTGAAGAGGAAAACGGCAATGTATTGTTCTGCTGCGATATTATCAGCGAAGTGGAGCTTAAACCGGAAATCATTGATGCCCAACAAAAAGAATTACTGCCGTTAGTGGAAAAATATCAAGGCAGTTATGACGGTTGGGGAACCTATTTTGAAGATCCGAATGCGGATGACGATGAATATGGTGATGACGGTGAATTTTTTGATGAAGACGATGACTTAGATGATGACGAGGATGTCGTTAAACATTAAAAAACGATCTGAAAATCGACCGCACTTTTATTTGTAGGAGACACTTATGAAATTAAAACATTTCGCTTTATTGCTTTTGCCTTTAAGTATGGCTTTGACTGCCAATGCGGAAACAAAACCCACTGGTGAGTCAGAAAAAAATGTGATTTCTTTTAGCACGGAAGTGACTAAGGACGTAGATTATGATGTCATGGAGGTGACGCTTTTCGTTAAAGAAGAAAATAAAAACTTAAAAGAATTAAATCAAACCATTAATCAGAAAGTGAATGCTGCGCTCGAGGTGCTTAAGAAACAAAGTGCGGTGGAAGTTAAGAAAAATACGCGTAGCACACAAGTGCGTTATGACAGCAAAGGTAAGCAGTCCGGATGGATTGAACGTGCCGATTTAGTGTTGGAAAGCAAGGATTTTGTGGCGCTGTCTCAAGTGATTTCCGACATAAATGATACGTTTGCCATTGCTGACGTGGTTCAGAAACTATCTAAAGAAACTTCCGCAAAATTTGAAGATGAAATGATTAAAAGTGCCTTATTACAATTTCAGCACAAAGCGCAGTTAATCCAAACTTCCCTAAATGCTAAAGGCTATGAAGTGGTAAATTTGAATCTGGATAGCAAAAATGAAATACCGTATTTATATGAACGGATGAAATCGACTTCTAAAATGAAATCTTTCTATTCAGAAAATGATGAAGTGAATCTGGATAATAACGGTAAAGCAGAATTAAAAGCCTCGGTGAGTGCGCAAATTAAGCTATTAAACTAATCACTTTTTCCTAAATGAGATTTTTTATAAAATGACAACGCTTTTCTGCGGTTAAGGTTGACGCAGAAATTCTCTTTTAAAACAAACGAGGTAAACAATGAAAGTTGCAAAAAATGTGGTGGTAAGCATCGCTTATCAAGTTCGTACCGAAGATGGTGTATTGGTGGATGAAGCACCTGCGAATCAACCGTTACAATATTTACAAGGTCATAATAACCTTGTGATCGGCTTGGAAAATGCCTTAGAAGGCAAATCTGTGGGCGACAAATTTGAAGTTCGCGTAAAACCGGAAGAAGGTTACGGCGAATACAACGAAAATATGGTACAACGCGTGCCAAAAGATGTGTTTGTCGGCGTAGATGAATTAACGGTGGGGATGCGTTTTATCGCTGACACCGATATGGGACCGTTACCTGTGGTGATTACCGAAGTGGGTGACAATGATGTGGTGGTTGATGGTAACCATATGTTGGCTGGCCAAGAATTACACTTCATTGTGGAAGTGGTTGATACCCGCGAAGCAACGCTGGAAGAAATCGCACACGGTCATTTGCACCAAGAAGGCGGCTGTTGTGGCGGTCATGATCATGATAGCGATGAAGCAGGACACTCTTGCTGTGGCGGTCACCACCATCACCATCATCACGACCACGATCATCACCATGAAGGTTGCTGTGGCGGTCATGGTCATCATGATCATGAGCACGAGCATGACCATCACCACGGAGGTGGTTGCGGTTGTGGCGGTAAACACTAAAAACACCAATAAAAAAGACCGCACTTCAATGCGGTCTTTTGTTTTTATGCCATTTAATTTATTTTGCACTTGCCTTTTTTAGTACATCATACATCGCATCTTTTAAACGTAATTTTTCCTTTTTTAACACATCCACTTCACTGTGTGTTCCCAATTCAATATTGGCTTCGATGTTTTTAATACGTTGGTCTAGCTCGTTATGTTTATCAAATAAATTGGCGAAGTAAGCATCTTCAGTTTTAAGTTTAGTAATTAGGTCTCTAAATTCTGGAAACATGGAAATACCTCATAATAAGTGAATAAAGTATAACGAAAGTTATACTGTGATTATCTTATCGAATTTGTACCAAAATAAACGTGCGAGAGATCACAAAATACATGCATAAAACTTAACATTTATGTTACAGACGGTGTTCTTGTTTGATTTTGTTTAATAACGCATCGCAGCATTTATCCAATAACGCGTAAGTTTGATTGAAGTCTTTGGTATACCATGGATCAGGAATGTGATCGATGCCTAAATCAGGACAAAGCGCGGTGATTTGAAATAACTTTTTCGGATGACAACCAAACAGCCGTTCTAAATCCCGTAAGTTTTCGTTGTCCATGGCGATGATATAATCAAAATCCGTCCAATCTTTTGACCGCACTTTTCGGCTAACAAAATCGTTAGAGGTAATACGGTGTTGGTCTAACATGTCGGCAGTGCCACAGTGCATTCCTTCGCCATCATGCCATCCTGACGTGCCTGCACTGTCGGTGCGTATGCGGTTTTGTAAGCCTGCCAGTTTGATTTTTTCCCGCATTAAATATTCTGCCATCGGGGATCGACAGATATTGCCTAAACAAACAAAAAGGATGTTAATAGATTGCATGATTTTTCCTCACGTGAAATGAAAAATCCTCATAACGAGGATTTTCGTTTAAATTCCGTTAGCTTGTCGCCATTCGGTTAATTTGGCAAAGAGCGTTTTGCCCATTGGGCTTGGATCACCGCTGAATAAGGTTTTTAACCCGTTATTTTCAATAATATGACGACGTAATGCCAGGCGTTCTTGGTGATTTTCCGCCAAGCGAATGGCGCGTTCGATATAATCCTCCACGCTGCCGGCGATGAGCCATTCCGGCAATCCTAAGCGCTTGAACAGACCTTCATCAATGTGCTCATGTACTTCCGGCCCGGTTTTACATACGCCTACCAAGCCGAGCGTGACCATGTCGATAATGCCATTGGTGTTGCCGAATGGGAACGGATTGAGCATCATGTCGCAGTTGTGCAGAATGTCTAAATATCGGTTGTAAGGTGAATGCGGATGTGCAGTTGCATCATCGCCCAAATAGGTGCGAATAAAACGCGCTATATAAGGATGCGTGATGCCGCTGGATTGACCAAGCGCGAAGTGGAAATGCATTTTCACCTTGGCGCGATCACGAATAACTTTGAGTGCTTCCAAGAAATACGGATTCAATTTCATGGTGGTGGCGGCAATACCAATATTCACAACTTCGGGGTTTTCCCGTAAGACATATTGCACATCGGTTGGCGCTAATGAAGACGGCACATAAGGCAAGGCATCTTTTGGTAAACGGAGTAAGGTTTCACTAAAGCAAGACTCCAAACCCACATAATCATCTTCCACAATCACATATTCAATAAATTCTGAATGGGTGGTGGCAGGATGACCTAAAGCAACGACTTGAATTGGCGCAAAGCGGGCGTTACTTACGAAAATATTCAGCAAATCCATACCAATGCTTGGCATATATAAAATGGCCGCACCATTTTTTTCACAAATCGTTTTTAATAACTCTAATTTTTCTAAAATATTGGTACCGTCAAATTCGTGGAATTCATCAAATACATCCCGTCCGGCTTGATCTACAACACTATTGCCGAAACCAATTAAATAGAATTGTTCACGTGCGGCGATCATGGATGTGGAGTGCGTACGATAGATGGAGTGAGAGGAGTGGAAATGCTCTAAAACAACTACCATTACCGGTTTGCCGTTGCGCGTGCCGATGTGAGAAATTTGTCTGTCCTGCCAACCGCACTTTAAGAGGTGGCCACGAATAACTTGATTGAGCGCTTTCTTCACGTTGTGTTTGTTTTCTGCCGTGTCATAGCTGCAATGCATATACACATCATGTGAAATACTACTCGGTAGGTTATCTAACGTTTCAAATTGCTCAAGTTTTGCAGGGAACCATTGCAGAATCGCACTGCGCTTGGAAAATGCCGCCGGAGTACCGATAAAACGAGGTGCTTGCAAAGCAAAGCATAAGGAGCCACAAATGTCTTTATCGGCTTCCCACATGGCATCTAAGTTAAGGTTTACATTGGCCTCCGGGAGATAAAGCACGGCGAATTTCATCAGCGCATTTTTATTCGGTTCCAAGTAAATATCATAAATGGAATCACGTTCCGGGTTGCAATTATAGGTTTGTAAAATATGGTCGGCGTTAATGTAAGGCGAGCTGGCAAAAATTAGGTTTAGCCAACGTTGTGCAACGAAGAAACGATTGGCGCCGGATTCCGATAAAGAAAATTGAGGGTCGCTAAAGAGTTGCGTAACAGCATTGGCCATGCGGGTGCAAAAATACACAATACGGTCTTGCGTTAGCGTTTCCAATTGTTGCGGATAATCAAAGTCAATGCCCTCGATGCCACCGAAGTTGATATCGATTTTATGTAGAATATCTAATAATTTGGTGCAGGCCGCTTCGTAATCTTTTTCCGCAACAGCTTTTTCAAATTGTATTACGCTTGGATTTTTCTTTTCGGACATAAGTCCTCTCCTCTTACTTTAACAGGTTCCCCACAAGTCGTATTCGTCTGCTTCAGTGATGGTGACAGAAATAATGTCGCCAATATTGACCGCACTTTGGCTTTGATTGTCCACATACACCAGACCGTCGATTTCCGGCGCATCTGCCATGGAGCGGGCAATAATGCCTTCCTCATTGACTTCATCCACAATCACTCTGAGGGTTTTGCCGATTTTTTGTTGTAAACGGGTGGCAGAGATTTCTTGTTGCACTTGCATAAAACGGTGGTACCGTTCTTCTTTCACCTCTTCCGGTACTTGATCCGGCATATCCGTTGCTGGCGCGCCTTCCACCGGGCTGAATTTGAAACAACCCACGCGATCCAATTGCGCTTCTTTTAAGAAATCCAACAACATTTGGAAATCTTCTTCTGTTTCGCCCGGGAAGCCGACAATAAAGGTGGAACGCAATGTCAATTCAGGGCAAATTTCGCGCCATTGTTTAATACGTTCTAAAGTGCGGTCGATTTTGCCGGGTCTTTTCATGGCTTTAAGGATTTTCGGGCTAGCGTGCTGCAATGGAATGTCTAAATAAGGCAACAACTTGCCTGCTGCCATAAGTGGAATGAGTTCATCCACGTGCGGATATGGATAAACATAATGCAAACGCACCCAAACACCCAGATTGCCTAATTGTTGGCACAGGCTGATTAAATTATTTTTAATCGGCATACCGTTCCAGAACACGGTTTTGTTTTGGTTTTCTTTCGTTTGATCTAAGGCGTAAGCGGAAGTGTCTTGCGATACGATTAACAGCTCTTTCACGCCGGCATCTACAAGGCGTTTGGCTTCGTCTAACACTTGGGTAATCGGACGGCTATCCAAATCACCGCGCATAGACGGAATAATGCAGAAAGTGCAACGATGATCGCACCCTTCGGAAATTTTCAAATAGGCGTAATGTTTAGGTGTGAGTTTCACACCTTGCGCCGGCATTAAACTTTCATACGGATTATAAGCCGGTTTCGGCACATATTTATGCACTTGCGTCATCACGGTTTCGTAGCTATGTGGGCCGGAGACTTCTAACACTTTTGGGTGTACTTGGCGAATTTGATCTTCTTTGGCGCCAAGGCAACCGGTGACAATGACTTTGCCGTTTTCTTCCAAGGCTTCACCAATAGCCTCTAAGGATTCTTGTACGGCGCTATCAATAAAGCCGCACGTATTAACAATAACCAAATCGGCGTTTTCATAGCTTGGAATAATGTTGTAGCCGTTAGCGCGTAATTCCGTCAAAATACGTTCGGAATCGACCAAGTTTTTAGGGCAGCCAAGGCTGACAAAACCAATGTTTGGGGTAGCACTCATAAATTTTCTCAAAAAGTAAATCGTGGGTAATAAAAGCGGCTAATTCTACCCGTTTTACTGTGAAAATGCGATAAACAATTGGTTAAATTTTGTCTGTTTTATGTCAAGAAGAATTCATTGGAAAAGGTGGTTTATTGCCCTTTATTCCTGCATGAAACTTTTAATTTCAGCAAATATGTATATAATGTGGGCGGTTTTTCGTGTATGAAAAATCTACTTGTTTATTCAATTCATCATGAGAGGAAAACATGGCAAAACACAAAAGCGCCTTGCAAACACCGCCTCAACATGTGCAGGGGGCGCTGATCTATCAGCATCAACGCGGTGTCATTAAAGATAATGCCATCCAAGCGTTATTACACGATAAATTATTCCGCCAGCGTGTAGAGCGCAATAAAAAAGGCAAAGGCAGTTATCAACGTAAAGCAAAACATATCAATCGTTGGTACGAAAAGCCCGATAATAAGATTTCTTCTATAAGAGATTTTATTATCGGGCTTTTTTCTATTCATTTAATTTGTGGAATATATTGATATTAATGAGGTTATTATGACAGTAAAAACAGAAGTCTTATTTAACAATACATGGAACGTCAGAATCAGCGATCCGGGTGAAGAAGGGGCAAAAAGTCATTTCTTTGAAACCATTTACATTACCTTGGAAGCGCATATCGATGGCGATGACGTGCAATATGAATTTACCCGCAAAGTGGAAGATCAAATTAAAATAAAAAAAGTCTTTACCGAGTTAGATGAATTATTCATTTATCTTAGCGAACAAATCTCCCCTCTGGCAATTGGGCATTTAGGCATCAAAATTGGTAGTTTAGGTCTTGCCAAAGAGTAAAAGTGCGGGCAAAAATATCAATGTTTTTTATCGTTCTTATCTTTTAAAGTTCCCCTTTTTTAGGGGGATTTTGGTTTTTTATTGAATCGAATTAGCCATTGATTCAAAGAGATACGAAGAATCTTCAAGTTATGTAAATATCATCCTCTAAATCTTTCTTTTCTTAGTACTTTTATATAGAATTTCTACGTTTTTTTGAGGGTAAATATTGTTGTAAATCCCATTCATTAATTCATATCAATTTTTAGATTATTTTAGCTGTACTAATCTTATTTTTTTATTCTCTAGAAGGTAATCAATATGAACAAAGTTTTTCGCGTGGTTTGGCATCATGCAACACAATCTTGGATCGCTGTATCTGAATTATCCCGTCAAAAAGGCAAGACAGCCTCAAATACGGATGAGCGTGCTGACGTTTCTTCAAAAGGTACTCTAGCCTCTACTGTTGCTACTGCTTTGTTAGCGTTAGGCGCAACTATGCCGGGCACTGTATTGGCAGCGCCAATTACAGCAAATGATGTTCAACCAACTAATCAGCATTTTGTTAGTGTTGCGGCAACGCATAGTGATACCGATATTAGCGGAGAAGCAAATTATAATAACAATGCAGCCAAAGCGCCGGGTTCCGTTGCTATCGGTTCTGGTGCTTCCGTAGCATTTGAAGATAAAAACGGAGAAGGCTATGGTGCTCGTGAGGGTATTGCAATTGGTCAGAATGCGACAGTTAAATTAAAAGGTGAGATTTGTACCGATTGCCCACTGGTGGACAATCGGGTGGAAGATCCTGCTTCTGAAGCCGCGATCGCCATTGGTCGTGATACGGTTGCTGCCGGTAAAGGCGCTACTGCATTAGGTGTTGGAGCAAATGCAGAAGCTCATGGTGTCTCTATTGGTATTAATGCGACAACCAGTTTTAGCTCTGTTGCCATTGGTGTTGAATCCAAGTCTTCTGGCAAGAATGCGGTTGCTATGGGTAGTTCGGCGAAAACCGAAGCAAATAATGCGATTGCCATTGGTAACGGGGCTTCCGCAAAGAAACAATCTGATTTAGCCGTGGGTGATGGTGCAAAAGCATCAAATGGACAAGATGCGGCGTTTGGTGTGTCAGCGAATGCGAGTGGTAATGGTGCAACCGCAATTGGTGGATTAACCAGAGCATCTGGTTGGTTATCCACGTCTGTCGGTTATTCAAGCCAATCCGCCGGAAGTGGTTCCTTTGCCGGTGGTGCAAGAGCCAATGCGAATGGCTCAGGTGCAATTTCGATTGGTATGAATTCTACCTCAACAAACACCAATTCAACCGCGCTAGGTGCTTTTGCCAATGCAGCGGGGCCTCATTCAACCGCGTTGGGTGTCAATGCAAGTACCGCCACTGGAGCATGGTATTCCTTAGCAAGTGGCTCTTCGGCTAAAGCGAGTGCGAATTATGCAATGGCAAGCGGTCATACTGCTAATGCTTCTGCCGAAGCGGCTATTTCCCTTGGTGCAAACACCACTGCAAGCCAGATTAATGCCGTTGCTTTGGGGGCAAATGCTACCGCAAGTCATATTAATGCTGTTGCTTTAGGCTCAAACTCTTCGACAAAAGAGGCGGTTGCCAGCAATGAAGCGACCGTAAATGGCGTGTATTATGGCGGTTTTGCAGCCAATCACTCAGGAAGTGTGGTGAGTATTGGCAAAGTAGGGGTAGAGCGTCAATTAGTAAATGTTGCTGCCGGTCAAATTAGCGCAACCTCTACTGATGCTATCAATGGTAGCCAATTATATTTAGTGGCAAGCGGTTTGCGTGATCAAATGCCGGTGGTGTATACCACAGTAAATGGCAAAAAAGCGGTGAAAAAACCGGATGGCAAATTCTATG
>RBWB01582794.1_pt1 | contig 13771 bp, 13 predicted proteins | sample 2014201 | NCBI WGS metagenome assembly RBWB01 (sample SAMN10133834, study PRJNA383868) | Human oral metagenome, whole genome shotgun sequencing project. | isolation source: supragingival plaque isolated from 88 juvenile twins | host: Homo sapiens | place: Australia
AGAAACCATCATATTTTTTATAAATAATTCTTTATTTTGAACTATTAAAAATGCTCACTTTAGGTTTACATATCCAGCTCTGATACTTTTTGTTTCATATCATTTTAATTCAATTCAAGCTTCCCAAGTCTCAACTATTTCATAATCAAAATATGCTTTTTTATTTTTTGTAATCAGTTTATCAAACATTTTTTAAAATATTTTGAAAATATTTGTATATGATAATAACTAAAAGCCACAAGTCAACTTTTTTAACAAAAAAACTCTCCAAAAGGAGAATTTTTTTTAATTTTTATCAAATACTTCTGTTTGATGTTCTAAAACATATTTTGCAGTTTGTCATTTAAAATACCAAGGCCAAGCCATATAATCAAGAAAAGTGTATTTTCAAGCTTTTGATGTATCAAGTGGATTTTTTTGAATAGCTAAATGTATATGATAATCATCATAGTCATCATCTGGAACTCCAGAAACTCAAATAGTTCAAATAGCTTGACCTCTTTTTAAAAACATTCATTCCTTTATTTCAGGAAATATTTGGTTTAAGTGTGCATAAAATGCAACATCTCATTTCATAGTTTTTATCCAAACTTGATTTCCTCTCAAAATATCTAAATTTGTAAGTTTATCCTGATCTGTTATTTCTCAATCTCTTTTTAATTTTGAAAATTCTAAGTTATTAAATCAATTTACTATTCTCAAAACAATTCAGTCATCAATAGAAACTATTGTAGATCACTTTTTTGCATCAAAATCCCATCAATGATGAATTCCATCTGTGTAAGAAGCTCTGTAAGGTCTTCAAGAATTTGGAACTTTTGTTTCTCTAGTTGGTAAAGGAATTCACTTTACAGGAATCAAATATTTTTCAGATCTTTTTGATAAAATATTAGAAAAAAATATTTTAAAATAGCCTAATTCTTTTATTTTTCTATCATTTATAACTTTTGTTTCAGAATTTTGAAAAGAATTGTTTTTTAAACTAGAAATTGATTTTTCAATTCAATCTGCCAATCTTTGTAAATCCTCTGTACTGTAATCTAAAAATCTATTGTACAAATTATTAGAGTGTATTACTGAAAAATTATGTTTTATAGTTTTAAAGCCTGTTTTAAACATAACTTCTACATTTTCCTTTTTACACTCTTTATCTCAAAGTTTTATATTAAAAATATGTGTTTGTCAATCTGATGCTTCTAAGTTTCAAGTCGTAGAACAATCTCAAGTTATTTCAAAATCTTGTCATCTTTGGGAAGATTTTATTATTACTTTATTTGATGATAATTCTAAAGAATCTGCAAATAGATTTTTTGATAAAGCAAAACCAGAATCAACTTTTGCTAAAGGTCAAGCAAGAACAAGTCAATAACTAAAAATTATTCAAAAAACTAAAACTGAAAATAGTGACAAAAAAAGTTTATTTATACTCATAAAATATTTTATTTAAGAAATTTTTGTCAAATAATTATAATTAAAAAAAAATAAATTCAAGTTTAGTTTTGACTTATTTTAAAATCATCATAACTCAATCATCTGAATCTATAGGAATAACATTAAAAATAATTTGTTTTTCCTCTAAAAATTCATAAAGTCAAATCATTTTTTGCTTAAATTTTATAACATCATCTAAAATTATAAATCATCATTTTTTTAACTTTGGCAGTGATAATCTTAAAAAATCAACTGTCCTTCTTTTCATTCCATCAATAAAAATAAAATCAAAGCTTTCATCTTCAAATTTAGGAATTTCATCCAAAGCATTTCACCAAATAGCAGTTATAGTTTCAGAAACTTCAGCCTTTAAAAAATTTTTCTTTGCTATAGAATGCGAATTTTCAGAAAATTCAATTGTTGTAAGTTTTCAATTATTTTTTTCAAGTTCAATTGCAAAATTTATAGCACTAAATCCGTTTGCTGTTCAGATTTCTAACATATTTTTTACTTTTCAAATTTTTATTAAGTCTCTTAAAAATCTGGCATTTGTCTCTGAAATATTTGGAATTTCATTTTCTAATCAATATTTTTTTAAATTTTTTAAAAATTTTTCTCTATCCATTTTTTCTTTTAAAATAAATATTTTTCAAGAGAATAATTTAATATTTTTTTTGATTTTTGCAATTTTTTTTAAAAAATTATCATCAAAATTTGATTTTTATAAAAAATTTGGTTATAATTGTTATGTATTTTATTAAATAAGTAATTTTATATGAACAAAATTAAAAATACTGCTAAAGCATCTGTTGGTTTATGACTTTTAGCTGTAAATAATTTAGTTATGGCTGCAAGTAATAAATCAAGTTCTACTTTCAACCAATGAAACACAGCTGATAAATTAGAAACTACAAATTCTACATTAGATAATATGATTATCAACTGGATCTCTTATATAACTGGTTTCTTATACTTAGTTGCTCTTATTATAGGTTTATGGTGAGCATTTAATATATTAACTGCTGCTTGAGATGAAGATAAAGTTAAAACAGGTAAATCTATTATTATCAGAGCTGTATTGTGAATAGTTGCAATATTTGCTGTAAATGTAATCATGAGATTCGTTATCAATGCATTATTTTCAAATTCATAATAAAATGAAGAAAAAAATATTATTGTTTTTAGCATTTTGATTAAGTATTTTCTTTTCAGTAGAAAATACTTTTTCTGCTTGAAGTTATTGTGATAAATCAGATCCTTTTTGTATAGAACAGAAAACAAACCAAGAATTCAAAGTTTGAGTTTTAGATGAATTAACAGTGAACTGAATTGTTTACTTAATGTGATTTTTATATTTAGTTTCAATTGTTTATTGACTTTATTGAGCTTGGCATATTCTTACAGCTTGAGGAGATGATGAAAAAGTAAAAAAATGAAAAACTATTATTATCAGAGCTGTAATTTGAATAGTAGTTATATTTTCAGCTTATACAATAGTAAATTTTGTTCTTTGAAATGATTGATTCTTACAATCAACAAACAAATAATTATAAACTATCAAAATTTTGATAGTTTTTTTATTGCATTTTTTAGCTTTATAAATATTATTATCACATAAAAATATTTAAAATCTAAAATTTTAAAAATGTATGATGCAAAAAAAATAGAACAAAAATGGAAAGAGTTTTGGGAAAAAAATAATATTTTCAAAGCTTATAATCCATGAGAAGAAGGTTTTGATGAAACAAAACCAAAATTTTATGTACTTGATATGTTCCCCTATCCAAGCTGAGCAGGGCTTCATGTAGGGCATCCTAAATGATATATTGCAAATGATATTTTAGCTCGTTACAAAAAAACAAATTGATTCAATGTTTTACATCCTATGTGATGGGATGCTTTTGGATTGCCTGCTGAAAATTATGCAATAAAAACTTGAACTCATCCAAAAATTACAACTGAGCAAAACATAAAAACATATAAACACCAACTATGATTTTTTGGACTTTCTTATGATTGGGATAGAGAAATAGACACAACTAGTCCTGATTATTACAAATGGACTCAATGGATTTTTTTAAAAATGTTTGAAGCTTGACTTGCCTATGAGCAAGACTTACCAATAAATTATTGTCCTTCTTGTAAAACTTGACTTGCAAATGAGGAAGTTTTAAATGATTTCACTTGTGAAAGATGTGGAACAAAAGTTGAGAAAAGACAATTAAGGCAATGGGTTTTAGCAATCACAAAATATGCAGATAGATTACTTTCTGATGTAGATAAACTTGATTGGCCAGAAAGCATCAAAGAAATGCAAAGAAACTGGATTTGAAAAAGTGTTTGAGCAGAATTTAAACTAGAAAAATTTGAAGATGAAGAAAAATTTATAGAAGTTTATACAACTAGAATTGACACAGTATTTGGAATGACTTATGCAGTTATGGCTCCAGATCATCCAAAAGTCTGGGATTTTATAACAAAGGAACAAAAGCAAGTTTGTGAAAAATACATAGAAGAATCTTCAAAAAAATCAGATCAAGACAGAACTTCTGAAAATAAAGAAAAAACTTGAGTTTTTACTGGAAGCTATGTGATAAATCCTTTTAATATGACAAAAATTCCTCTTTGGATTTGAGACTATGTTTTAGGAAATTATTGAACTGGAGCTGTTATGGCTGTTCCTGCTCACGACCAAAGAGATTATGAATTTGCAAAAAATCATAATTTAGAAATAATAAAAGTTATAGCAAGTCTAGAAGAATTTGAAGAATACAGTAAAACTGATGATGAAGATATTTTATCAAAAATAGAAGATGAACTTCCTGATGACAAAGCCTTTACAGAATATTGATATTTGATAAAATGAAACTGAGATACTTCTGATGAATTACTTGAAAAAGCTTTATGAAAAAGCTCAAAAGAAGTAAAAGAAATTTTTACAAATTATGCCTCAGAAAATTGATTTGGTTGAGAAAAAGTAAATTTCAAGCTTAGAGATTGGTTATTTTCTAGGCAAAGATACTGGTGAGAACCTATTCCTTTAATTCACTTGAAACATTCTGATTTAAAAGAATTACCTCATATTTATGATTTATCTGAAGCTGTAGATTCAGAAATGGCTTATATTTACAAAAGAATGCCAGAACCCTGAGAAAAAACAGAGTGAGTTGTTTGCTGAAGCTGAAAAATAAGAGAATTAGTGATTTGAGGAAAAGTATTTTCAAAAATTTATGATTGAATAAATGATAAAATAATTTGTGATTACAGACTTCCTCTAGAATTACCTAAAATTGATAATTATGAGCCAGCTGGTGATTGAAACTCTCCTTTAGCAAAAGTTGAAAATTTTGTAAATATAAAACTAGCAAAAAATTTAACTGGAAAAAGAGAAACAAACACTATGCCTCAATGGTGATGAAGTTGCTGGTATTATTTAAGATTTATGGATAATAAAAATTCTGAAAGCTTAGTTTGAAAAGAAGCTGAAAACTATTGGGACTGAGTTGATTCTTATGTTGGTTGAGCTGAACATGCTGTTTTACATTTACTTTATGCTAGATTTTGGCACAAATTTTTATTTGATTTATGAATTGTAAAAACTGATGAACCATTTCATAGATTAAGAAACCAAGGTTTGATTTTGGCTCATGCTTTTGAAAGAGAAAATTGAGGTTTAGTGGCTGTTGACCTTGTAGAAGAGAAAGACTGAAAATATTTTGAAATATCAACTCAAAAAGAAGTGAAAAAAATAATTTCAAAAATGTCAAAATCTTTAAAAAATGTAGTAAATCCAGATGAAATTGTAAATCAATATTGAGCTGACAGTTTAAGGCTTTATGAGATGTATATGGCTGATTTTAGAGATTCAGCTCCTTGGGACACAAAATGAATTATTTGAGTTGTAAGATTTTTAGAAAAAGTTGAAAGATTATTTGGATTTGAGGCAAAAATTTCAAATGAATCTGATGAAAGCACAATGAAACTTTTACACAAAACTATAAAAAAAGTTTCTGAAGATATTGAAAATTATAAGTTTAACACTGCAATAGCAGCACTTATGATTTTAGTAAATAATTGACTTCCAAAAGATGAAAATTTACAAAAAGATTGGAAAAATATTTTTATAAGAATTTTGCATCCTTTTGCCCCTCATCTTGCTGAAGAGCTTTGGGAAAGAATTTGAGAAAAAGAATCTGTATTTTTCTCAAGTTGGCCTAAGTTTGATGAAAAAATGGTTATTGATGATGAAGTAACTATTTGAGTTCAAGTTATGTGAAAAGTAAGATGAGAAATAAAAATATCTGTTAATGAAGATAAAGAAAGTGTTTTACAAAAAGCAAAAGAAAATGAATCAGTTAAAAAATGGCTTGAACAAAAGGAAATAGTAAAAGAAATATATATTCCTTGAAAAATTTTAAATATAGTTGTTAAATAATAAAATTATGAATAAAAATAATTTAAGTAAGGAAGAGAAAAATTAGTAAAATTAAGAATAAAAGAAAGAAGAATAAAATTTGAAAAATTTTTTGATGGAATAGTTAGATGGTATATTCTTTGAGCTATAATTTGATTGATTTCATATATGGTTTCAACTTTATTCATAAGATTTTATTCATTTCTTGAAAGGACTTTTATTACTCGTGAAAGTTCAAATGTATCAGCAACTCAAGTACAACACGAACTTTTGCACAACATAGCCTTTACAATAGTTTTAGTAAAAGCTTACAGAATATTGATAGAATACTGGAAAACAAAACATGTAAATATAAAATATATTTTAGAAATAGCTGTAATTGCTCCAATAATTATAGAAGTCATTTTTAACTACAGTTCTTATGATTTCAATTTTATAATTTTTTATGGAGTTTTTGCTGTATTATCATCAATAATTTATCTATTTTTCTATGAAAAACTTGTATAAATAGAAAAAGATTATGAAGAAAAAGAATACAATTAAAAGTATTCTTTTTTTGATTTTTAAAGAACTTAATTATAATAATATTGTTAACTTTTAAAAATAAACTATGAAAGCAAAAAGTATTTTATGGATATGTTTTACAATATTTCTAGTGATTTTTTTATTTTGTTTTGAAGTTTACAAAGATGAAATTTTAAATATTTTCAAAATTTCATGACAAAATACAACTACAAATGATTTAAAAATAAATTTTTTAGAAAAACCTGAAAAAGTAAATGATTTGGCTTTGATTAGCAAAGAATTTACATCTGATGACGAAAATTTTGAATATTTCAAAGTTTGAGATTTTTCTTATAATGGGAAAAAATGAAGTTTGTTTTTCACACACAAACAATGAGTTTATTGATGAAAATTTTATTTTGCAGAGGTTTCTTGAGAATATTTTTTTATAGAAAGTATTTCTGAAGGTTATTATAGTGATTGATGAAGATTTTTTTCTGAAAAAGTTAGTGATAAAAAAGATGATTATTTAGAAAAATATTTTTGAAATATTTATAAAATAGAAAAAAATGTAAGTTTTGAAAAAGATCAAAAAAAATATAATCTTGTTTTAGAAGGCCATAAAAGTGAAGTCTTTGATGAAAAAGTTTTACAAAAAGTGGATTTTATAAAAGGTGATTTTTATATACAAAAACCTGAACTTTACAAATCTGAACTACAAGAAAGTGATTTTTTCAGTTTAAATTATATTTACAAAAAACTACCTGATAATACAATTCTAACTTATATATTAGAAATACCAACTTTTAAATTTAATGATTCTAATCAGCTACAAAAAGAAATAAATCAAAATTATATTTTTAGAAATGATGCTTGATGTTCAAATAAAAATTGAGCTTTTGTTTTGAATTGAAAGCTAAATTTCAAAATAGAATATGATACAGAAAAATCTGAAAAAGTATCTGAAAATATGATCTTAACTTATAAAAATGAAGATTTAGAAAGTATTTGAAGAACTAATTATTGAGAAATATTATTTTTCAAAGACAAAAATCATGATTTTTTAAAATGACTTTATAAATCAAAGCTAGCTATAAAATACATTTATGATGTAGATAAAGACTACAAAGATCCAAATTATGAAGAGTTTGTAAAAACTTATCCTATTTTATTTTGGAAAGATCCATTTGATAGAATTCTTGCTTTTATAAAATGATGAGTTGTTTATGAATTTGAAATGGTTTGTTGAGGAAAACCTGTTATTTATCTTTACCCAAAAGAAAAAACTGAAGTTTCTGTAAAACTAGATTGGGAGAAAAAAGAGCTTGTGTCTATTCCTAAATACAAAGATATCTGGAAAGTTACGGCTTATCCTAGCTGAAAAATAGAATATAATTGAAAAAATTATCCTTATCTATTTTGGGAAGATTCTTTACATTTAGTAAAAAAAGATGACTGATTTGTAGTAGAAAAAGAAAATATTGAAAAATTTTTAGATGAAAAACTGACATTATTGTGATTAAATTCAAAAGAATTATCTGATTTTAAAGAATTTTGGCTTCCAAAATTTAAAGATAAAAATTATTATTTTATAAGATTTTATTGAAATGAAACTCTTGATAAAATAGCTCCAATTTTGGTAAATCCAAAACCTGATTCTATTCAAAGAATATTTATGGATTATAAATGACTTGATGAAAAAATAGAAGTTTCAGAACAAAAACTAAAAAAATTTGAAAGAAAAGGTTTTTCAGTTATTGAATGGTGATGAAATTATAAAAAATAAAAAACTTGAGATTTTTTTCTCAAGTTTTTTTATAGAAAAATTATTGTAAAAATCATTGTAATAATTGCTGGCAAAGCTTGTTTAAAAAATATACTTTTACTTGATTTATATGCTCCATAAAGTCAAGCAACAATAATACATCAAAGAAAAAATAAAGAAATATTTTTATCATTCATATAAAGTGACCATAAAAGTCCTACTCACAAAAATCAATTATAAAGTCATTGGTTTGCAGCAAGTCATTTTGTTACAGAAAATAATTTTTCTTCCAGAGCTCAAGCAAATATTTTTTTTCAGATAGTTTCCCAAGCAAACATCTCTATATAAAGGATATAAAAATGCTCTAATGCAACCAAAATTATCAAAATTTTTGTAAAAGTTTCCATATATTTTTATTATTTAAGCAAATTTTCATTTACAAAGTCCCAATTTATAACTTCAAAAAAACTGTTTAAATAAGACTTTCTATCATTTCTTTTGTCAATATAATAAGCATGCTCCCAAACATCAACTCAAAGTAATATTTTTTTATTTGTGTCCAAAGGATTTCATGCATTTGAATAATTTAGAATCTCTAGTTTTCAATTTGTATCTAAAACAAGCCAAGTCCAACCAGAACCAAAATTATTTACTCAAGAATCTATAAATTTTTCTTTAAAATTTTCAAAACTTCAAAAATCTCTATCAATTAGTTTAGAAATCTCTCAATTTGGAGTTTTTTTCGAGTTTGGAGTCATACATTTCCAGAAAAATTCATGATTCCAAGCTTGTCAAGCATTATTAAAAATTCATCAATTTGAGTTTTGGATAATAAAAACTAAATCTTTATTTTCAAATTCTGTATCTTTTACAAGTAGATTCAATTTGTCAAAATAAGCTTGTAGGTGTTTATCATAATGAAAGCTCATAGTTTCTTCTGATATGTAAGGTTCTAAAGCATTTTTCTCATATGGCAAATTTGATTTTATAAACATTTTTATCAATTAAAAAATAACTATACAAATTATAGTTATTTTTTTTATTTTTCAAGTTTTTTATTTTATTTTTTCAATAATTTCATCATAAGAAATAGCTGAATCTGAATAAATAGTTTCTGAAATCTTTTCTCCAGATTCTCAAGAAAATATAAGACAAAATCATTTTTTATCTTCACAAAAATCTACAAAAATAGAGTTTGGTTCCAGCATATCTTCAAGTTTTGTAGAATTATCTGTATCTTTCCAAAGTATTTTTTCTACTTCTTTTTGGTCATTCAAATACAAAAGAGCTGGATAACTAATACTTTCATCTCAAACAAAAAATCTCTTATCATTTAAGTCAAATCTAACACCATTTTTTATACTTGGATATTTCCAAAATGATTCAAAAGTACTTCTAAAAAGCTTTAAAGTATCATTTGGAACAGATTTCAAATCTTTAAATAAATTTACTCAAAATCATATTCCATCAACATCAAATCAAAGTTTATCCAAAACTGTTGGTCAAATATCAAGTGTAGTTCAAGTTTTAGAAACTTTTTCAAAATTTTCTCAATCAATTATCATAAAAAGTTTTCTTCTATCATCTTGGTGTTGTCTCAAAATATCTGAAGAATTATTATTAGTCATGGCATAATGATCAGAAGAAAGAACAATTACTGTATCTTTAAAATTTTTATGATTTTTCAACTTTTCTATAAATTTTCAAAGCAAAGCATCTGTACAATGATATGAATTTAAAACACTATCTGGATTTTCTTTGTTGTAAATGTCATCTTTACAAGAATCTGAAATTACTCAATGTTCACCATGAGTGTCAAGAGTCAACATAAAAAGTCAAAAATTTTTTCAAGATTTAGATAGTTTTTCATATTCTTCAAAAGCAAAATCAAAAGTTGAATCATCATAAAGTCACCAATCATTTTGATAATCTTTGTCTTTTAGTTTTCCTTCCAATTGATTTTTTCAAGAAATATTTTTAAATCAGTGAGTTTTATAAAAATTTCATTTTCAAGCAAACTCTAGCCTTGCTCATCAAATATAAGACAATTCATAACCAGCTTGATTCAAAAAATCTCACATACAAAAAGCTCCTGGCAAAAATTCATTTATTCAATGCATAGAGTTTCCTCATCATCAAGAGTTTATAAGTGGGATTCAGCATTGACTTCAAACCATTCAAGCAATAGTCCAAGAAGTACCATAAGCTTGATGTAAATCTGAAAAATAAATTGATTTTTCTTTAAGTTTATTTAAATTTGGTGTCAATGAAGGGAAAATATCATTATTTAAATAAAGATTTTCAAAGCTTTCTAAATAAATATAAATTATATTTTTTTTCTTAGAATCATTGTCTTTTACTTCAGGAATTTTATAAGAAATACCTTTAGCTAGAGTTTCTCAAGAAAAATTTAAATATCATAAATCATAAAAATTTTTCAAAATTGGATGAAAAGTAAAAGCCAAAATAAAAAATACAGAAGACAGAATTCTAAAAGTTATATTTGTTTTTGGTCTTTTTGTCCTTCAATAAAAATAAAGTCAAATTGGAACAGCAAGTCAAAGAAATACAGCAAAAATTCAAAAAATTATCAAATTTATATCTGCTCCAAATCAAGCTCATCCTAATCAATAAATCAAATGATAAATTACAGACTCATCAACTCAATTTCAAGTAAAATAATTTGAAATCAAATAAGTTGTAGAAATAATAAAATATAAAAATACAAACACTCAAAAAACAACTAAGTTAGTCTTAGTTTTTTTCAAGAAAAAATATGACAAAATCAATAATGCAAACGAAACTAAAAGATAAATCATTTTTTATAATTTTACATAAACTTTATCTGTAACTTTTCAGTCCTTAACATAAATAGAGCAACTTTCACTAGCTTCTCAATAAGTATAAGTACTCAACTCTATAGATTCCACTAAATGACTAGGTTCTCAGTATTCTTTTTTTATTTCATCAAAACTTTTTCATTTTGTTACTGAGTCACAAATAGATTTTGCACTAGTAGAAGCCTTTTTAGTACTAGAATCTAAACTTCCTGAAGAATTTTCAGTGCTTCAAGAATTATTTACAGTTTTTTCAGTTGTTATTCAAGAATTTAATACTTTATTTTTATCTATAGAATCCTTATTTTGAGTACAAGAAAATACTAAAAATATAGATAAAAAAAGTAAAACTATTTTTTTCATTTTTTTTATTTATAAATTATTTTTGATATTTTAATTATTTTTCAGCTTTTTTCAATAATTTTTTTTACTTTTTAAACTTTCTCAAAAATTCTATCAAAAAATATTTAAATTTTTCATGCTTGTAAATAAAGCTTGTAGAAACATTTTTTGAATCTTTTGTAAATTTTAATTTGAAGTCTGTAACTCACAAAAGTGGAGAATTTTCATCATCAGGAGAAGCAATTCATAAAAAATCATAAATCTCACATCAAAGCCATTTTCAAATCTTTATGGCTTCCCATTGCAAAAGATATGGAGCCATCAAATTTCTAAAATTTTTATCACTTGTAGAAGCTCAGTAATAATAAATTGCCTCTTTTCAAAAATATGTAAAAATTCAAGCAGAAATTATTTTTCCTTTATACTCAGCAAAAAGTAATTTTGCAAAATCTAACTCTTCTAAAAATATTTTATAATAATCAAATTTATTTCAAAAAAATCAGTCTCTTGATGTTGTTTCATTCATCAAATCATAAAAAATTTTTATATTTTCATCTGTTTTTTCAGCTTCATAAATTTCAACTCATTTTTTTTCAGCAAGACGAATATTATATCTTCATTTTTGCTTCATTTCTGCCAAAATCTCTTCTTCACTTTTTGTTAAATTTATAATTGCTGTATATGGAGTGATAAATTTTTTATAATATCACTTTTCAAATCATTTTTCATTTAAAAAAATATTTTTCTCTTCATAATCAAGGCTCTCAATTTGGAAAAATAAAGTTTTTTCTTTTTTACAAATTTTTTTTACTTCATCAAAAAAATCTTTTGAAAGCAAAGAAAAATCTACTCAAAGAGCAAAAAGTCAAAATTCTCAAAGTGAAACTTTTCTTTTTTCTATAAAAAAAATTTTTTTCTCAGTTTTTATTTCTATAGTTTTTTCAACTTGTCAAGATTTTTTCAACATTTCTTGCCAAGGCTTTGTTTGCCAAATAGACATTTTTTTAATTTAATAATTGATAATAAGTTTTATTTACTCAAGAAAGTGGATCAATTCACAGATTTTCCAATATTTCTAAAATGATTTCCCTTTCCTTTTTTGCTTCAAATTTAAAAGTCAGATAAACATCTCATCATTCGATTTCATCTAAACAAACCAAAACTCACATTATATAAAAAGATCTTCTAAGTCTTGAAACCTCTACATAATTTTTTTTATAAATATCTTTAAACTTAGAAAGAGTTTCATGATCTGTAAAAAACTTCATAGTATATCTATCATCAAAATTTGTTTTTTCATCATCTGGTCAAAAATACATAAAAAAATATCTATCAAATCAGATTCTTCTTATGATAAGCAATTCTCAAGTTTTTTTATAATTTCAATTTGGATCAAAAAAATAGTCAGTTTGCTCTAGCTTTCAAACATAACTTCATCAAAGCTTATAAATTATTTCTCAGATTTTTTCTTTTAAGTTTGGGATAGAAACTTTGTATTTTACTCTTTCAGATTTTATTTTTGCATTTTTAGCTTCAAGTTGAGGCAAATAATCATTTAAAAGTATCAAATCTGCATTTTGTTTTGTTGGTTCTATATATTTTTTATGCATTTTCCAAACCACATCTAAAAAATATTTCAAAATATTTCTTGGTTTTTCCCCAGTCCTATCAACATCTCTGAAAAGTCTTCTAAGAATTTGGCTATGCACTCACAAATCTACAAATATTTTGTAATCTCAGAGTTTTTCTATTTTTTCATTTAAAGAAAAAAGACCTTCAACAATTATTATTTTACTAGGTTTAATCTCTATTTTATCATAAATTGGTTTAGAATGTTTGAAATCATATTCTGGAATTTTTACTTTTTTACCTGATTTTAAAGTTTCTAAATGTTCAAAAAATAAATCTAAATCCAATGCTTCAGGTTGGTCAAAATTTAAGTTATTTTTTTCTACAAATTTTTTTCCTCTATAATAATTATCCATAGAAATTATTTGAGAATCTTCAAAAGCATCATTTATTTTTTTTGCAACAGCTGAAGTTTTTCAAGATGAAGTTCATCAAGCAACCAAAACTAAAAAAACCTTTTTTTTCTCTTTGGCTAATTTTTGTGAAATCTGAGTTACAGCTTTATCTATTCAGTCATTTAAAGTAAAAGTTTCTATATTTTTCATAATTTATTTTGTTAAATAATCTATTCAAATACCTGTTATTTTCCTTCATCTAGGGCTTCTTTCTATAAATCATATTTGAAGTAAATATGGTTCAACAACATCTTCAATTGTTGATTCTTCTTCTCAAATAGATGATGCAATTGTATTTAATCAAACTGGTCATCAAGAAAAATTTTTTAAAATTAAATTTAGATATTTTTTATCTAAATAATCAAGTCAAAGTTCATCAATTCAAATATCTAAAAATATTTCTTCAATACTTTTTTTATCTCTCAAATCTTTTCAAATTATAGAATAGTCTCTA
>RBWB01582802.1_pt1 | contig 13723 bp, 10 predicted proteins | sample 2014201 | NCBI WGS metagenome assembly RBWB01 (sample SAMN10133834, study PRJNA383868) | Human oral metagenome, whole genome shotgun sequencing project. | isolation source: supragingival plaque isolated from 88 juvenile twins | host: Homo sapiens | place: Australia
TCAACGCACAAGTCGTGCCTTAAAGCGCGCTTGTCAAATGGCGCGTCCAGCCGCTTACCCTGCGGATGTTTTACTAGCTGCGATGGGTATGGAAGGGGGAATTGAGCACTGTGGCTAAGAACAAGAACGAAAAGAAACGCAAAAAGATGAAACCCAAAGACTCAGACTTTGTTGTATTAAATGACATCAAAGAACCATGGACTTGGAATCGTTTCTACGAAGAAGTCCTATTGGGCAACTATCGTAAGATTAAACGTTACTTAGACGAACGTGGCGTCATCTTCTTTCTGACCAGCCCGTTCCAATACCGTAACCGACTGATTTTGCGACTGGTTGTCATTGTCTTATGTGTACTGGGAGGGATTGTCCCTCGGAGCAATGAGTTGGTCAAAGAAGCGCGTGCTCGTAATGCTGCAAGTGAGTTATCAGCCATTAAAGATCGTCGGTTCTTCCAAGATAAACTCGGTATTGTCCCGCTTAAAGCCTCGCATGCTAATGACCAACACGTCATCGCCTTTCTCCTAACAGGGGACACCAAAGATGACATCCCATCCACTACCGAAGGGTATAATATCTATCTGAGTGCTAAACGCGGCGTAACAGGTGCAGAAGAAGCGACCTATCGCTACGGCATTATCCCAATGGATACCAGTAACCGTCTTTTAAACTTGTATGTTGACCAACGCCAACAAACGGATAAGAAAGGGGTCTACGGTCTAAACGTCACCCTAAAAGGACAAAAACCCATGGAAAACCCTATGGAAATTGTCTTATCTGATACGCAAGAACAAACGGATTTGTTCAACGGTAGCCAGATTGATCTGTCCGCCTTATCACCAGATTTAGCCAACGTGGAATCATGGAACCGTAAGGCTATTACCGAAACTGAAAAAATGGTGGCGGAGAAGTTGAAAACCTATCGCCTAACGGAAGAGCGGTTAGCTGCGACACAAGTAACCTTAAAACCAAGTTTGGATGAATTAAACAACTGGGTGAAGGCTAATAGTTTTCTAGCAACCGTACGCGACGATTCAACCACGGCTATTGTATCTGATCCCATTACCAATGCACCTAAGTTAGAGGAATTGGAGCCAACCTTGATTACGGCTGACGGTAGTGTCATTAACACCAAGACCTTTACTGAAAAACGGACCTCTCCCTCAACGTCTACATTACCAGTGTTGAAGGATTACCCAATTGCACAAACAGTCTTAAAAGACGTGATTACCGCTGTTACACGTAGTAATGAAGAACGGCTTAAAAAATATCAGCAACTTTACAACTGGTCTGTTGCATTAAACTCGGACCTGGGGCCGCAAAAGTTGAATGGGTCTGGTAAGGCTCAGAACAGTCCATTGGATGTGCAGGATATTATTAACCGTGAAAATCAAGCCTTGAAAGAGGCAGAGGAAAAAGCGACTGGCTCATCCAGTCACTAATCTAACAAAGGGGAAATTATGATATGACAGATCGTCTAAAACGCTATGCTGTCGGACAGAAACTTTACACCGACAGTCCCTTGTTGGAGTATCTTCAACAAGATAACATTCCGACGAATGTTGTAGTCCAAGCCTTTGATACCTTACTGGCTAACTACCAAGACGACTTGGTAGACCAGTTAGTGGATCATCCTGCTGACTATCTGATTCGTCAACATCCGGTAGCCTTTCTAGGGCAAGCGGACGGGCACATTCAAGCACAAGGTGAAATTGATGACCGTGTCTTAGATGTGTTTCAACATTTACACCACCAGGCACCACAGGAAGTGGTGGAGGCACATATTCGCAATTCCATGGCAGTTATCAGCCCAGAACGCGAGATTGACGAAGTGCTGGTCACCTTATCTGAAAGTGTGCAACGACTAAAAGCTCAAGCGGAAGTACAGCGCCAACAAATTCTGCATCCCGAAATCCTTAACAAGCCCGTCGTAGACGATATTGAAGTAGGGGAGGCAGTTGCGGGAACCGAATTAATCGTTGATTCAGAATATGAAGTCGAAACACCAGAAGTAGTTGAGCCATACGAGGCTGATGACTCAGACGTCGAGCCCTATGACGAAGACCTAGTAGAAGCGGTAGAAGAGCCAACTGATTCTGAGAATCAAGCTCAAGAGCAAGTAGCCACCCAGTCTGACCCTGCACTTGACCTTGCGGAAATGGTTCGTCGGAAGAAGGAAGAAGTGGCGAATGCTACCGAACCTGTCCCGTATTCCATTCTGCAAGATATTGAATTGGTCAACGACACGTCCGACCTGCCCGTCATTGATTCGTCACAAGTGATGACCTTTGACGAGGAAGAAGATGTACCAACAGAGTCTAAAGACACAACGACAGAGATTCTGAAAGAAAGTTATAACTACCTGGTGGAAGAGGTTAAACGCTTAGAATTGGACAAATTGGTGCAATTCGACGTACCTCTGACCTTGGCTCTATAAGAAAGGAGGCAGCGCATGTCTGAATTGAAGAATTTACAACGTCGTGGCATTACGACGGAAGCCATTATCGAACATGACTTACCAGAATTTACCAAAGCGGACGCACGATGGGCTAAATCCAATACCGCTTATAAGTCCACTGAGGTTGATTCCATTGTTGAAGCCTTTTATACGGATACGGCTGATTTGCTCAAACGTCAAGAAGACTTACAATCACTTGCTGACCAATATAAGGCAGAAAACGAACAATTGGTGCAAGACATCGACGACGCTAATGTGTCAGAACGTATTGTCCAAATTGAAGCCATGTTAGACCAATCCAATCAACGTGTTCAAAAGGTGATTGAAGGTCGCCAACGTGACATCGAAATGATCGGACGCGTCACACGTGAACGTGATGAAGCCTTACAACGCGAGTCACGTCTGAAGACAGAATTAACACGTCTAAAATCACAGGATGCGGGTGAAGACGTGGAACGATTACAGGCTGAGTTAGAAGAGAACACGGAATTAATGCGTTACATGGGTCGCAACCTCAATGAGTTGATGACCAACCTACGTGACCGATTAGTAGCCTATGGGGTTGAGTTCGAAGAAGAGCCAATTGACAACCTACGACGCGTGTCACGTAAACTTAAATAAGACCCAATGAGAGCATGTCAAGAAGACTTGCTCTTTTTGTGTGGATGTGATATACTAATCACAGAGATTAACTAAAGGAGGGCCTTGTGTGTTCAAATCAAAATCAAAGACAAAGGCACCATCAAAAGGTCTGTTTGGACGTTCTGAAAAGGACAAAAAGGTGAAGAAAGCGACTAAGGCCACGCCTAAGACGAAAGTAAAATCGAAAACACCTGCCAATCACCCAGCGACTGCCAAAAAAGGAAAGACTCCTCAAGGGGTTAAAACCCAACCTCAAGGACGAAAGAAAGGAAAAAAAGGCTCCCGCCAAAAGCCGAAGAAACAGGTAGCGGCACCTTACAGTACTGCGCCTAAAATGATTGACAAGGAACTCATGCGTCATCATAACTTCTTAATGTCTACGGGTGCCACCTATGCGGAATTTTACCCATTAACGCCGCTGAAAGGCCCTAAGGCAAGGCCAGGTCAATACGAAATTGAACGAAAAGCAACACGTGTCTCTACGTGTTTGAAACTCGTTTTAAACGTACAGCAAACCCAAGATTTATGGTGGGACTGGTCACTCATTCTGTGGAACATTAGTCAACGTGGGATCTTAGAACCAGACATTGACATTACCTTTGTTCGTAGTATCGAACGTCGTGATAACCAAGCGGTTGAAAAAGCGGTCAGTCGTCGTAAGGTCTTAAACCTTGTGTCCTCAGACCAAGAAAACAACGTTAAGTCAAAACATATTTCACTCTATCACGACCGCGAACTCTTAGATGCAGTAGGTCAAGGGGATTCCGTTGTAGGTTTCAGTGCGGAAGTGTGGGTGACCGCACCAGACGAATTGAAACTTGAAGCAGCTGTAACGGCTATTCAAGACTATCTGAAGACCAATGATGAAACCCGTGGGTTGACCTATGAGTTAGACATTAACAAACAAAACCGCCCACTCTTACTCTATGGTCCGAATGCTAACGCTGGGAACAAGGATATTTACACTGAAATGACCAGTAACGATGGGGCCGTATCAGGGCTCTTTGTGGATGCAGGTGGTGACCGTACGGTTGGGGCAGAATACCTGGGCTTTTCAGTCGGGAAACTGATCCAATCTCATGCGGCCTATAATTTACAACACAACCGTAGTCTGATTGTCGGAAATGACACCCGTGAAGGATTGCACTTCTTAGGGCATCAAGCGCCAACTACTGATTCGTCTCGTGGTTATTTATCTAAATTGATTTCACGTTCTTATATGCTGGCGGGTCGTCGGGTTGTTCACTTCGTGGCGGACGAAGACGCCTTGGTATCAGAACTAGAAGCCTTCAAGATTTATGATTATCGTAAGTCAGTAGTTGACGTGGCTAAGGGTCTGCTGAACATCATTGAACCAATCAAAACGGCACGAATCGAACAGTTAACCCCTGAACGGATTGCGGCCTACTTAGATACCCACTTTAATAACATTATCACGCTCTTATCACAATTCCGAGACCAGCGACGCGCCTTGTCTGTAACGGATGAGTTTGCAACTGTCGTGCGTAAAGTACTCTACCAATTCTTTAACAATAAAAAGTATTGGTCAGACAACGCTATGAAAGATTTCCATGATGTGCGTCTTTTCGTTAACCACGCGGACTTTGATACTCTGGCGGACTTTGGTCAATATGTTCATACCAAACTAAAGAACAATGACGAAGCCAAGTATGAAGATGCCTTCCATGAATTGAACGCCATCATCAACCAACACATTCTCCCAACCATTCCGTCTTTAAATACACAAACCTCGCCAGAAATTGACCGGTTTGTAGACGCACCTTATGCGATCGTAGACTTATCAGGGACAGGGGAAGGGGCCATGTCCACAATGGATAACCCGACCATGAACGTCATGATGATTGCTTATCTGAACGTTATCTTACCAGCTTTGACAAATGGGGACGTCATCTTCATTCACGGTTTAAGTCGGATGTCACGTATTGGGAAAGTGGTCATTGACATGATTAACTCAAGTGGGCTGAACCTAGACGTGGTCTTTACGGAAAAGAACCAAAACGCGACTCGTCGCTTATTCCAACAAGAGTTGGACACCTTTGATTTCGTCATGGTGGACCTTCACAAGAACAAGGTGGAGCATATCGCAGACGACATTGGGATTAATAAAGAAATGGCACGTCAGATGCTGAATACCCCAGGAGCCTTCTACATTCAATCAGGGTCTGGGATGGACTACATCCGTCTAGACAATGTGCTGTAAGGAGGATTTCGATGCAAGAAAAACATAAAGGTCGACCATGGTGGAAACGCCATAAACGACTACTGTTGGCAGGAACGGTCTTGCTAGGAGCGGGTTTGACGTCACCACACGTCATGCCCTCCCTCTACGCAGACTCTGACTATGCAAGTATGACCCCGCCATCTATCTTAACCACCGCCTATCGTGATGGGCAAGCGGCGATTGCAGAGGCTGATAATAAAGCCTCCAGTTCTGGTAATAGTGGTGGCGGTCTTGGCGACGCCTTAAACCACGCCATTCGTGGGCAAGGTGACGAGAAAGCCAACCAGAAGAATTTAGATGACGCCATGCGTTATATTGTCAACCAAGGGAACTTTGGGAACGTCGGTTTATTAATTGGACCACGTGGGGCGAGTGACACCACGAAAGCTACCAATATTGTCCAATCTACGGACGGGGTAGATACCCAACAAATGCAAGCCATGAGTTCCGCCTTAGGGAATGATAAGCCACAAGCCTATCATGCTTTTGGCCAGGCCATTCAGGATATGATTTATCGTAACCAATATGCCACACCATTGGTAATGGGAGCCTCTGAGTTATCTAACTACACCCGTAGTTTGGTGACAAAAATGGGGAACATGAGTGTCCAATTTATTTCACGTTGGAATCCAGCACCTGCTATTATGGCCCTTTACGATAGTTCCTATCTGAGCGGGGCTACCTTTGCAGGTGGTGGACAGGTAGAAGGTTCAACCAATGGGAACAACTTTGTTAAGTTTATTAACACACATGAAGAAGTGCGGACAGTCTTCCGCTTCTTTGGCGACCCTGTCATGGGTGGTATTTCCAGAGCCCAATTATTAACCTACGCCATTCTGTTCGTTACCATCATCGCCTATTTATTCACTCGAATTTTCACCCATGTGAATGGCGCTATGCGTAAGTTATTCATGCAACTAATGATTGCAACAGCTGGTATTCCAATTGCTTCAATGATTTTAGGTCATGGGGTGAATATGGCAGCCTCTGCTTTTGACAGCACGGCTACCACAGTGGAAAACTCCATTCTGTCACGAAACTTAAGCCTTGCAGACTGGTATCAAAACTCCAACTTCGGTCTCCCACCAGGTTATAGTCTAGAAGTGCGTAACGGACAATTCGCATGGAACGCTGAAATCATTCGCGCCATCAACCAACAAAGTATGAAAGGCTATTCTGGGGACAACGCTCGGATTGATGCCATTCGCTCAAACTCAGATAAAACCTTACAAGTTGCCTTCCGACCACCAACTGGTGTGTCACTTTACCAACTTTATGCAGGGGGAGGTTCGCCATGGTCAATTACAGCTTTGACTCAGATTGCCAAAGTCATGGAGAAAGCTGGAGAGTTTGACGCAGGTGAAATTAAAGGTGAGCGTAACTACCTGACCGCAGGTCAAATGCAGGCCAGCGCAACAGGTACAGGGTATGTCTACTCACAAGCCAATTCAGGAGCGGGGTTGAGCCCATTAGCGTCCTTTAACCTCTTACATACCTCTTTTGACGATAATGGGATGGTCGTCAAATCCCATACCCAAGCTGCCACTATTCCGTCTGTCATTATTATGCCAGCCTTTATGGGTGCAGGTGGTTGGAACGAGGGGAGTCATAAGACGCCTGATATTATCGTGACCATTATGGGCTTCATCATCGCCTTCCACGGGGTTTACGCCTTATTCGAAATCCTAGTTGTTGCAGCGACCACGCTCTTCTCAGGTGGTGTTGGGACAGCCTTTGGTGGAGTGGACGCCTTTGGTCGACTCATGGGTGGTGTTATTGCCTTAGTCATCGGCGGTGTTGGGATCGGGATTGTCATGAACCTAGCTATCGCCTTAATGGATATTGCCTACTCTATGACAGCCGAATTTCTGGGCGACGCCACAGGTTTAAATGATTTGAGTGAGAAATTCGCCCAAGGGGCTAAGAATATGCCGTTTCCATTCAACTGGATTGTAGGGTCCGTCCTACAAGGGGTGGGGAACGCGATTGCGTCAGCCATTCTGACCATTGCGATTCTCTTCTTGATTCCACGCATTACCAAGATTCCGATTCAAACCTTCAGTCAATGGTGTCAACATATTCCAGATACTATCGCAGCACGTTTCCGTAAATGGTATGGAACCTTCACAGGCGACTATCACGTACCCGCAGGTCGTGGTTACGCAGCAGGTGCAGCCCAACAAGTCAAATCGGAAGACCGCATGCGGACGGCTGCAATTGGTGCAGGTGCCATGGCACTTGGGCGTGCAGCAATTGGTGGTGCAGCAGGTGGACTTGGTAAATTCCTAGCCGGACAGGCTGGGGATGTCTCAGCAGGGGCCGCCGCTCTAGGAGCTGCCGCAGATGCCTTAGGCGGAAACGATAAGGATAAAAAAGAAGACTCTACTCAAGCGGGTAAAGAGGGTTACAGTGCTCAATCAAGTTCTGATAACCAAAACTCTAGCCTTAACGCAACAGACGCTCAAACAGCCAATGCTCAAAATGAAAGCACCACAATTGACGAGTCAAGTCACAACACGGAATCTAATTCTGATTTCGAAGCAATGAATGGTGATAACTTCATGAGCCAAGAGTCAATGACAACCGCTGAATCGCTCACAACCGCAGAGTCTATGTCTGACATTACGGCATCTGAAAGCATGAGCATGACAAGTGAAAGTATGGATACAAGTAACCAAACCTCACTCAACACCAATTCAAGTGTTCAAGAAGGTAGTTCAACCCAAACATCGCACCAAGAAAACCATGCACAAGGGGACCAACGTTCAGTGGATCAAAGTACAAGTCTGTCACGCAATACAGACGCTTCACAATCCACATCGAACCAAACGTCCACTTCAGTCGGGGATGTTACAAGCCTTGCGTCATCTTCTAGCGCAACGCTTAATGCGTCCAACTCAGAAAGTCTATCTCAAACCAACGCTCAAACGCAAACTAACAACCAACAAAATAGCAGCCAATCAAACGCAAGTAGCGTTTCAAATAGTACAAGTACAAGCACCAATAGTGGCTTCTTTGGTAAAATGCGGAGTGCGGCATCTACCTCAGGTAATGCTTTGGGTCGTGCGGCTCACCGTACAACTGAACGTGTCATCGCGGCTAACAACGCACGTGCACGTGTTGTAGGGCATATGTCACAAGCTGTCTCAAACTTTGGAGTTGGGAAAGTTAAACCACTTCAAGCTCTGGGTCATGGTTTAATGGCCTTAGGTGGTGGGAATAATGGGGCAGTAGCCCGTGCAGGTCTGATCACTATGATTGGTGGGTTTACAGGTACTTCAACCAATACACGTCGTATTGATGAAGCATCTCGTGCCCGTCCTGTACCAGCTCAACCATTGCAGGGGCAAGGTCAAGGACCTTCAACTACGCAAACACCTCAAGTTAATCGAGGTGACCAACCGTCACTCGGTGGGCAAGCAAGTCGGGGACAAGCGAGTCAAGGCCAAGCGACTCGAACCACTCAAACGAGCCGAACAACAGAGACACGACAAACGTCTCAAACCAGTCGTCAAACAGGGAAGTCTAGCACACAAAGTTAGACCCTAATCATTACCAGGTACCGTTAGCACAGGTGGTTGACGGTACCGTATGGTGATGGTATAATGAAAACAAGAAATGAAAACAAAGGAGCACTTATATGAATTTCTTTCAAAACTTTGGACAAAAACTCAATGAGTTTGCGATGAATGGATTAGGCGGAGGTTTCGCCAAAGGTGTCGGTACCGTCATTGCGGTAGTCTTCGCTCTATACGGGATCCTCTCCTTTATTCAACACAAACGTAACCCACAATCACGTATGATGCCATGGTTCTGGTGTTTAGTTGCAGCCGTACTTGGTATCACCATCACTTGGGGACCTGCTGTATGGATCAGCGTTCTGAACAATATCGCGGAATTCTTCCGTACCATGATGGGTATCTAACCCAGCGACAAGAGGCCTTGATTTAAGGCCTCTTTTGTGTTATAATGGAGTGGTAAAATACGAAGCGAAAGGAAGGCATGTATGTTCTACTCATTACCTTCAGTACACGAAGATGCACATTATGCGGGCAGTAAAGTTTTACGCAAATATAAACGACAATTAAAGAAAATTAACCGTTTGTCAGACCATTATCAAGGTATGTCAGATGACGAACTCAAACGCCACGCACGTGGCTTCGGTGTGCGTTACAATAAAATACACCAATTGGATATTGTAAAACTCTATGCCTGTGCCCGAGAAGTTACTTTCCGTTTGTTAGGGAAACGTCACTACGATGTACAAATTCTAGGCGCACTGGCAGCATTAGAGCGTCAAATGATTCAAATGTCTACAGGTTCAGGGAAAACCATTACGCTGATTTTACCCGCTTTGGCTCACGGTTTGACACGCAAGGGATGTAATGTCCTAACGGTCAACGACTACCTGTCCAAACGGGACTGGGAGGAAACCCATGTCATTTATGACTACTTCGGCTTAAGTTCTGCCTATGTTAATAGTGAAGACGCACCACAAGTTCAGGCGGAAGGTTTTGCCTGCGATATTACCTATTCAACCAATAGCACTCTGGGATTCGCTTACCTCCATTCAGCTCTAGCTAGCGGAATCGGGCAAGACATTAAAGTCATCACACGTCCCTTACATGTGGCCATTATTGACGAGGTGGACGAAATCCTCATGGATGACGCCCGCAACCCATTGATTATCGCAGAAGGTCGAGATACGAGTGAGGAACTTACGACAGTGACACATTTAGGTCGCAAGTTTAAGGTACAGGATATTGTAGATAAACTACGTCATTTATCCAACTTGGAATATGACATGGATGACCATGGTCAACCTTTCATCGGGGAATCCACATGGGATGAAATCTACCGTATGTTCAAAGTGGACCGACGTTTGTTTAGAAACCCTAAGTTTCTCCACATCATTGACAACGCCATTACCGCTCTTTTTACTCTCAAGCCTTATACGGATTATATTGTATCAGATGTGCCAGACCCTGATAGTGGGTCACGTATCATACTCATTGACAAGGCAACGGGTCGGTTAAGTCGAGGTCGTACCTTGAACGATAACTTGCACGCTTTTGTGGAAATGAAGGAAGGCGTCTACACAGGTTCAGGGTCAACGGCTACTTTGCAGATCACCTATCAAGTGTTATTTAACCTATTCCACTTAATTACAGGTGTGACAGGTACATTGGGAACGTCCTTTAAGGAGTTTGAAGATATTTACCAATGTGGTGTTGTAGTTATTCCTGATCGATTTGAAAACAAACTCAAACAAATGACCCGACTTTATCCAACACAGGAACATTTAATGACAGGGCTCCTGCATGAAGTAAGGTGGGCAACTACCGCAGGACACCCTATTTTAATTGGCTGTGCTTCGGATATTGAAGCCTCACTCGTGGCTTATCGTTTGAGACAGGAAGATATTGACCATCGTCTCCTACTATCCATTGACACAGATGAAGAACAAATCATTGCCTCTGCTGGTGAACGAGGTTCTATCGTGGTTACCACCGATATTATGGGACGTGGGACTGACATCCACCTGAGTGACGAAACGGCCCATATTGGGCTCTGCGTCTTTCAAGTAGGGCCTCGCCCTAACTCACGAGTTGAACGGCAATTTGCTGGTCGAGCAGGTCGTCAGGGTTCCCCAGGGGTCTATTACCGTTTGGTCAGTCTGACAGACATTGACGCAATGGGATGGATGCCGTCAGATATTGAAGTATTGCGTCGTATTTGGCGACAAAATCGACTGATTGCAGAGGATTACCAAGATGACATTTTATGGCATGGGTATGCTACGGAGTATGACCAGGTCGTCAACCTAATTAACCAGGCACTTAATGCTAAGGAATCCGCCTTTTCCGTCGCACGAGTACAAGACTACAAATGCAGTAATATGGTGGATTTAATCCAAACAGCCATTATCGCCCAATTGGATGAATGCCGTAAGGCGATCGCTTTATCGCTGGACGGCTATCACCACGAATTACTCTATCAAGTCGCTAAATGGACATTACCGTCTGCTGACCGTGAGAAGAAACGTCGTATCAACCAACGGGCTCAGGATCTCGTTGGCTACCCAATAACGGAACTTCAAAACCGACTCTATGATTTTACCAATCATGTCTGTCGAACAGTTATTTATGACCTGCGTCAATACGCAGACCAAATGGATCAGACTGTGAAGTTAGCAAGCCAAACTGGCTTTCCAACACCACCAGAGCAACACATGGAAGAACTCATTCGACACTACTTAGTGATGCACGAAAGTGACTTAACGCTTCAGCTAGCAGACTAAAGTTATCCACCGTCAGAAACACTTGACGGTGGGTTTTTTCTATGCTAAAATAGAGTAGAAATATAGTGGAAGGGGTGAATCCATGCCCAAACGATTATACCGTGAACATGTGATGCTAGGTCTAGGTGTTTTATTAGCCTTACTAATAGGTGGACTTTATTATCACCATCAAGTTACCGCCCAGCTAGTCACAGTGGATGGTATCACACCAACCGAAATTGAGCACTTTAACTAGTGAAGGAGGACATGACGTGAAATTCCAAGCAACGATCAACATCAAGCAAAAGCCAACGGCTATCCCAACTTTGAAAGCCAAAGCCAGTGAAGAGCGGGTGACAGAATTATTAAGCAAAGCCTTAGCTTTGTTATTTGAACGCGACCCAGAGGCAAAAGCTGAATTGGGAGAGCTATTCGTTGAACAAACCGTCCAAGTGACAGAAGGGGATGCCGTATGATTATTCAACCTGTAACAGAAGGGGCACGTGAGCCAATGGCCCGCCGTGATCAACTCTTGACAGCAGGTTCCAAGGTTTCCCTCAAGGCGATTTATGACCGCCAAATGAACCTCCCAACCCATCGGTTTGGAAAGTTCCACAAGGTGGAAGATGTAGAGGACCTCTTCATTTTAATGAATGGTGTCTTGACTGATATGGCAACACATAACCACCGTACAAACAAACTATTGCAGGATGCACGCACCGAAAACCAAGCCTTACAGGCCCAATTGGACGATCAAGCCAAGGCCTTAGCGGAGGCAGAAGCGGCGAGTGAGTCCAATGCTGAGTTGGTGCACCAACTCAAATCCATGGGTGAAACACTTGGAGCGCAAGCTGTCGTCTTAGCTGATAAGCAGGCTGAGATCAATCAATTGATGGAGGCTAACCGTCAACTGGCAGCCTACATTCGCCAATTAGAGGCTTAAATCTACAGAAAGGGCATGAACTTGTTTCATGATAGAGGACATATGATTCAAATTAAAAAATCACAACGACTCTTATCCCTTGCATTAGCAATGGGAGCAGTTGCGCAAGTGGCTGTCTCTACACCTGTTTCAGCGGCAGTACGGTTTGAAGCAACCGGCTACCGTATGGATGGACGAGACGCCAATATCACATTTCCTTTAATGATTGAACGACCATGGGGTCGTGATACCATTTCCATCGCTAAGTCTGTTGAAGGCTTAGGGGAAAAGAGTGAATTGTATCAATCACTCATTAAAGCCGTTCCTGAATTACTTCAATCAGGGTACTATAGTCAAATGGAGACAGCCTTACAACGTGATAAGGACGAAACCAATGCTCAATATCGCCAAACAGCGGTTAAAATCATTGATTGGTATAATAGTCTAGGTGGAACACCTTTGACGACCCAAGAGGGCGAACCGTTCACACCAGAGAATTTAGATCAACGGGTATCCCAATTCATCGTCATTTTAACCAATGGTGGGGAAACCGATAACCGTTTGGTTTCAGGTAAGTTATACAGTCAACTGAAAGACATTCGCACTACAGGGGAATTGATGAACTACTTTGATAGTGTGGCGCCTGAATCCTCCACGGTTTACCGCGATGCCTTTAATACCTTTGCGGATAAAGTCTATAACAGTGACGATGTTAGTAATTTAGGGCACAGTCCTGAAGCCAATAAGGTTTTGAGCGCCTTTGGACAAATGCATGAAAAAGCATTACCAGCCGTACGTGCACAAGTCTCTAAGGATAGCACGGCAACAGAAATCACTATTGCGGCCTTCACCCACGCTACCTCAACAGGTAAACTTTCAGGTGCAGACGTCAAACGCACCACTCGTTATGTAGACACAGACGGGGTAGAGATTAAAGAGAGTATGGTGTCACCAGTCTTTGGTGACCGTGTGACCATTGACGGCTATCGGTTAACCAAGAGTGAAACGAATAAAGATACTCGGACCTATACCTATGAGAAATTAGCGAAATCTACGCCCGCTGAGTCAAGCGCTGCAAGCGAGTCCAGTTCTATGATGGAATCAAGTTCTATGATGGAATCAAGTTCTATGATGGAATCAAGTTCTATGGCAGAGTCAAGTTCCATGGCTGAATCTAGTTCT
>RBWB01582808.1_pt1 | contig 13701 bp, 15 predicted proteins | sample 2014201 | NCBI WGS metagenome assembly RBWB01 (sample SAMN10133834, study PRJNA383868) | Human oral metagenome, whole genome shotgun sequencing project. | isolation source: supragingival plaque isolated from 88 juvenile twins | host: Homo sapiens | place: Australia
TATGCGGATAACTTGACTTGGTTCTTGGGTTGGTGCATTATTAATACATGAACGGGGCAGGGTTAGCCCGCACGGAACGGAAGGAATGGAAATGGAACACACTAGGAATTCTCGGGCATGTCAGAGCATGAAGTTGCGGATGGTGATTGGTGGGTGGACTGATTACTATGTGAATCATGCAGACAATTGGGCAACATTTAATGTTCATGGCGAGCGAGTTAATGTACACGACGACAAGCCTGATAGTGAGATCATCATATTTCAGTGGGGATTCAACACACTGCGAACAACTGTTGGGGGAATTGTCAAGGCAATGCAGATGGTTGACAAGTGGCTTGAGGTCTGAGGAATATCATGGACGTTATTGAGCACCTTTTACTCAAGTATAACCACGCGTGTCTGACAACAATTGCGCAATATTCGATTCTCTTGAATCATAATGAGCGCAATGTTGTTGCAACTAAGATGGCTGGTAAGTGGGTGCTGACTTGCGGGGATGAGATCACAATTAGCGACGCTAATGGGATCGATCGAGCAATCGACTTCATTACTACGATGGCAGGGAGACGTGACTGATATGTGGGAATACATGGATGGCGAACTGATCTGGATGGACAAGGAAATGGGGTACATTGAAAATGAACGATCTGACGATTCTCGCGTGCATGAAGTTTATTCTCACCGTTGTGATTGCCATCATGGTTCTGAACTTGGTGCGAGAAGGATTGCTCTCGGTGTCGCTGGGGGTATGATTGCTGCGAAGGCTGCGCCTAGGATTGGGGGTTGGTTGTTGTGGATGGGGATATTGTTTATGGTGGCGATGATTGTGATGTGACTTTTCCGAGAGGGTTTAAGGTTCGGAAGTATAGAAATGACCTCTCATACACTGTTCACAACGTTGTTCGCTATCCGACAACGAATATGCACACGTTTGTGTACTGCATGATGAAGTCTCCGAAAAAGGTCACCGTCAGGGTCAACAACGAAGAGATTGTTGCAATGAATTATTCATTGTACGACTACAAACACATCTACTTTGAGCGCAATACTCCGGTTGATAAACTTGTGTGTCAAATGTTGACCGACTCTGAATCGTTGGTGGTTCTTGAAGACACATCGAACACCACAGAGCCAACGCTCTTCTAAGATTCCCGGCTGGACGGGTAATACCAGAACATTGAAATGAAATCCAAGCCATACACGAAAGGAAACGATCATGGCTGTTGTTTACTCCTCTCTCTCTGATGACTTTGCTGGCAAGAAGGCTTTCTTCACCGCTCAGAACTCTGCTGTTTCTTTCAAGGAACTGCGCGGCAAGAAGATTGAGATCAAGGACATCGTTATCACTGAGGACGACGTTGTCGACACGGACACTGGCGAGGTTGAGACCCGTCGGGCTATCACGGTGATCGACAAGGATGGGGCCGCGTTCGGGACTTCGTCTCAGACTGTGGTTGCTCAGATTCAGCGGCTTGTGGATATTCTTGGCGATGTGAAGACGTGGCCGGAGCCGGTGGCCGTGGAGATTGGGTCGGCGAAGTCTGGTCGTGGTCGTGAGTACACTACTGTGACTCTGGCCTGAGTCGGTTAGAATATGGATGCCCCCTGCCCCTTAGGGGGCAGGGGGTTTCTGTTATGGTTAAGTCGAAGTGGGGCCAGCACTATAGAGCATTTAAGCGTGGTGCTAAGCATGTTAGAAATACTGCGAGCGACATTCGTTCGTTTGTTGGAGGACTAGATTTTAATATTCTTCCTGACACGATAAGTCAGGAACAAGGAAATGTTAGGGTTAAGTCAGCAGCAGCATCACAGCGCGAGCAACGGCAGTCGGACTTGGCTAAGGCTCGTGACATGCTTCAGATTGAGCGCGACAGGGCTGTGCGGAAGATGTACAAGATGGCTACCAGCCCTGACGGCGCAGACATTCGTGGTAGTAAGTATGACCCATTGGGTAAGTCTCAGATTGGTAGGGTGACATTAAAGAATGCGGCGAGAGAACTTGAGCGTCTTAGCGAGTTTAATAATTCTGATAGTGTTTGGTATTATAGTGATAGTAAAGGTAATCCCATTTCTGCTAAAGATGTTCGTCGTTATCGTGATGCTGTACGACGCTATAATGATGATATAGCGGCTTACGAACGATCTGTTAGTGGAACCAAACTTCCATACATGGGCGATGCCACGGTGGGAGATTGGATTAGAGACTTTAGACCGAGTAAGACTTATCTTGGTGGCGGTTCTCATTACGCGTTGGAGCGGATGAATCCAGACAAGCGAACAATCCACTTTGATTCTGCTGACGCGATGCGAGAGAAGACTAATAAGGTTCTTCAGAACTTGACTAATCAAGGTAAGAAATCCAAGTTAACTAACGCCAAGAAACAGATCGCAGCAATGCTTGATGTTATTGGAGATCCCTCTCTTTATGATATCCTCACAGACATACCTGATGATGTGTTATGGCTTATGTGGACTGTCAACGGGGATTTTGCTGACCAATTATCCCTCATGTATGAAGCAGCAAAAGAAGGGTATTTCGACAAGCGTAGGGCTAACGAAGATATATGGTATGATGACGCAGAAAATGCTCAGTCAGACTTACATTCACTACTAGATAATATCCATTCAATTAAGATTAGACCGGAGGACGATTTTAGTGGCTCGCCAATCAACAAGCGCCGCGGCCGTCGCCGGTCCGAGCGTTAAGCGTAGCCACAAGAAACTGCCTTCGTATTGTGCTGACTTCGAGACGACTACGGTGGAGGATGACTGCCGTGTCTGGTCGTGGGGCATCATCAAGGTAGGGAAACTAGGTGATTATGTGGACGGCACGACCATTGACGGGTTTATGCACCATGTTGCTGGTCGTGCCTCTCACATTTATTTCCACAACCTCGCGTTTGATGGTGCCTTCATTCTCGACTGGCTTCTTAAGAATGGCTATAAGTGGACTAAGGACAATCCTGGCGTTGGGCAGTTTACATCTTTGATTTCACGGATGGGGAAGTTTTACAGCATCACCGTCGTGTTCGATACTGGTTATCGGGTTGAGTTCCGCGATTCACTTAAGAAACTGCCCATGTCGGTGGCAGCGATTGCGAAAGCATTTAATCTCCACGACCAGAAACTTGAAATTGATTATGAAAAACCTCGCCCCATAGGGTATATCCCTACAGAACAAGAGAAGCGTTATCAGCGAAACGATGTGGCAATTGTTGCGCAAGCACTCGAAGTTCAGTTCGCTGAGAAGATGACAAAACTGACGGCAGGCAGCGATTCTCTAGCAACCTATAAAAAGATGTCCGGGAAGTTATTTATTCGTCGGTTTCCAATCCTTTCACCAGAGATCGATTCCGAGATTCGTAAAGCATATCGCGGAGGCTTCACGTACGCGGACCCACGATACGCTAAGAAACTAAATGGTGTGGGGAGCGTGTATGACGTCAATTCGCTTTATCCTTCGGTAATGAGAACCGCACTACTACCCTACGGAGACCCCCTTTATTCTGAAGGTGGTCCAATAACCGACAGACCTCTCTACATTTCTTCAATAACGTTTACCGCAAAGATAAAGAAAAACCACATTCCTTGCATCCAGATCAAGAAAAACCTCTCCTTTAACCCCACCGAGTATTTAACTGAAATCAAAGAACCTACAACTGTAGTAGCAACAAATATCGATATAGAACTCTGGAAGAAACACTATGACATGAAAATTTTATCGTGGAACGGAACCTTCGAATTTCGCGGATCGCACGGATTCTTCGATAAATACGTTGACCACTTTATGGAAGTAAAGAAAAACAGTGAAGGAGGACTAAGGCAGATTGCTAAACTACACCTTAACTCTCTATACGGGAAGTTTGCAACGAATCCAGACATTACAGGAAAGCACCCGGTTCTTCGAGATAATCGTGTAGCATTAGAAATGAATGCTGCTGAAACCAGAGACCCTGTATATACCCCCATGGGGGTGTTCATCACAGCATACGCTCGAAAAAAGACGATCGGCGCAGCACAGGATAACTACGACACGTTCGCGTACGCAGACACAGACTCGCTTCACCTGATTGGTCCTACATCTCCACCCGAGAGCCTTTGGGTCGATCCAGTAGAACTAGGTGCATGGAAGCATGAGGGAAACTTCACAGAAGCCGTTTATATCCGTGCAAAGCAGTATGCGGAGATGATTGATGGTAAACTAGATGTACACATTGCAGGAATGCCCCGCTCAGTGGCCGCCAACTTAACCATGCAGGATATGTTGACAGGCGGACAATGGGGTGGTAAGCTAATTCCTGTAAGAGTTCCAGGAGGAACAGTCCTTAAGGACACAACATTCACACTCAAGATTGATTAGGTTGGTAATCATGGCACGTCCCGTCTCCACTAAGGCTACCGTCAAGTACCGTCTCAGCAAGGCTGTTATCGCCGACGTTGAGGAACTGCACTGGGTTGTTCGCAAGGATGTGAGCAACCTTGTTGAGGATGCTCTTATTGAGTATCTTGCAGCACATGCTCCCAAGCCGAAGAAGTGATTGTGACCGCGGAGGGGACGCACACTCTTGAATGAGACCCTTCCCGAATGGGCAGCAACTCTCACATTCACTTTCCGGTAGTTGGGTATTGTGGTAGGCTAGGAACGTAAGTTCCTAGCCTACCTTTCTTAGGAGGAATAATGGCAATGACTGATTCTGAGAAGAACGCACTGAAGGGGTTGAACCCTGACGGCACGCTAATGAACGAGTCTCAGCGAAAGGCAAACAAAGCCAAGGTTGACGCAAAGAACGCGGAATCCATTAAAGCGGATAAGGACGCTCATGGTGGGCGCTCCCTGACTGAGCGCAGGACTGAAGGCGACCCTCAGCAGGCCATGGGTGATGCCCAGACACGCAATAAGGCAGCCCAGAACCTCACTCCCGAGCAGAAAGCCGAGAGTGGGATGAAGGGTGAAGACGTCTATGACCCCGGCGACTCCGACGGCGACAAGAAAGCGGTGTCCCCTGGCGACGGGAACATGCTTGGTGGAGCGCCTAAGGATCCCGAGAAGGAGGACCCTTTCAAGGACACTAAGGCCGCATGGGATCACCTCACGTCCGTCTTCGGCGACAAGGTGAGTGCTCTACAGAGCGAGTTGGAGGGTCGCCTGACTGACGCGCTCACACCCACTGAGCGCGAGACGGGGAACCCCTACGCCGGGGATGACGTCCCAGCGTCCAAGGAGATGACTGTGGATGACGTGAAGGCTGCAACGAGTGCGACAGCGGATGACGCCAAGGCGGTCCTCAAGGGCGTTGGGGAGGTTGGTGGCGCCGCAGTGGACGTCGCTGGTAATGGAATCCGTGAGGGCGCTAATGCTACAATGGATTCGCTAGGCATTGACAGAGAGGCGGTAAAGAGCACCGCAAATTCCGCTAAGACTCTCGCCGGTTTGACCAGTCTTTTTTCTACCGGAGGAGACAGCAAGGTCCCTGATGGTGACTGGAAGCCAAAGTCAATCAACGACCTATTCAAGATGTAAAGGATAAATAATGCCCGCACTTCGTAGTGACGTTACAAACGTCGACATGCTTAATGCCATTCGCAGCGATGCTCGTCGCGACTATCAGGAGATGATTCCCGAGGCTACCAAGGCCAATATCCAGGAGACCATTGCCGGAATCATGTCCGACAATATCTCTCGTAACGAGTTTCTTTCCGCTCTCTTTAACCGTATTGGCTCTGAGATCATTCGGGACATTACTTGGAAGAATCCTCTCGCGGTATTCAAGGGCGGCATGCTGAACTTCGGTGACACTATCGAAGAGGTTCACATGGATCTCATTCGCCCCACCATTTATGAGGAGAACCGCGACTACCTTGAGCGTGACGTTTTTGGTCAGACTCCCCCGCCCGCCAAGTCGGCTTTCCACACGATTAACCGCAAGGAGAAGTTCAAGGTCACCTTTAACCGTGACGTCCTTCGTCGCGCCTTCCTCTCTGAGAATGGTCTTTCTCAGATGCTTTCCCAGACGATGAATGTTGCGGCTTCCTCGGACGAGTGGTCTGAGTTCCTGCACATGACTTCGCTTTTCCGCACCTTTGAAGCGAAGCACGGCTTCTTCCGCATGCAGATCTCTGACCTGAATGCGATTGAGTCCGACAAGGTGAAGACCGACGGTGCCCTCAAGGCTCTGCGGATCGCGGCGAACAAGATGCAGTACCCGACTCCTGCGTATAATGCTGCGGGCGTGCACTCCTTCGCCCGACCCGAGGATCTGGTCCTCATCGCAACGCCAGAGTTCAAGGCGAACGTTGACGTGACCTCACTGTCGGCAGCGTTTAACCGAAGCGATGCCGAGGCGCCTTCGCACATCATCACAATCCCGGGCGAGACCCTGGACCTTGATGACACCAGCGCTATTCTGACCACCAAGGACTTCCTGCTGATTCGTGACGTTCTCCTTGAGAACCGTTCCATCAGTAACCCTGAGGGTCTTTACGATAACTACTGGCTGCACCACTGGTCGGTTCTCTCAACCTCGCCTTTCACGCCTGCGATTGCTTTCGGTACTAAGCCGAACACGATCGTGGTTACCCCGAAGGCTGAGACGAACGCGGAGATTCAGGACGTGACGGTCACTAACCGTGAGGGCGTTGCTTCCACGATTATGCCTCCGGGCGTTATCCGTCAGGCGAGCATTCAGTGGAAGACTAAGCCCGCTAACCCGGGTTACGCGACTGATTGGTACATCAAGGATGCTAAGTCCAAGGCCACGAAGGTCACGAATGATGGTGTTATTTCCATCGGAATTGATGAGCCTGAGGGCTTCCTCAAGCTTGGCGTTAATGTGGACACTAAGGGCTTGAACGGCAATAAGCCCGCGAGCAAGGAGATTTCCATCCAGGTCAATAAGTAATTACTGACACCAAAGAGGGGGCGCGTGACATCACGCGCCCCTCTTTGCTATACTCTTTCTGAAGGAGGAAATATGAACCAGATTTACTCTACTCCACCGGAAACTACGGCAGGCCTTTCTTTTGACTATTCCGTGTGGTCTGCTGGGTCCGTTATCACGATGGTTAATGTTCCGTTCGACAACACATATCGCGACATTATCGACTGGGACTCATATGGACACACCCCATACCAATATGTGAAGTCGTTCAATGATACCCTCAAGGTTGAGATCAACCAGATGACTTATCTCGCTCAAGGGAAACCTATTCGTATTCCCACGCCTTTTACGCGTGCGAACCGCTATAACTACGTCATGGTTGAGAACCCTGGACGCCCAGTGAATACAGTGGGGTTCGAGGGTTATACACCTCACGCATTTTTCTATTTCATCACCAGCATTGATTACATCGCACCCAATACCACGCAGTTGACGCTTCAGTTAGATGTGTGGACTACTTACTATCAGCGAATTAAGTTCGGGCGCTCTTACCTTGAGCGCGGACACTTCGGCATCGTTGCCCAGGACTCTTTCGACAATTACGGGAAGGAGTGGCTTACCCAACCCGAGGGTTTGGACATGGGTAGCGAGCACCGCGTGATGCGAACCTACCGTCGAGAACTGGCTAATCTCCCTAAGGATGATTACAGCGTTATCGTTACCTCGGCAACTAATCTTAACAACGCCTTGGGGTACGGCACTGCCAACAACCCTAAGGTTAATATGGCATATCCTTCTAACGTTGAAGGACTGCCTAACGGCGTAAGCATCTATGCATGCACCGCAGACCAGTTTAAAACTGGAATGACGGGGCTATCTTCTTTCCCGTGGGTTGCCCAGGGGATTGGGTCAATTACTTTCGTTCCGAAGAACGTGATTAATGGTAAGGTTGGAAATAAGGTCAAGGTGGGTTCGGGCTCGAATGTGGCAGATTGGGTTCACATTCAGCGTGGTGAGGTAAACATTACGCTCAACCTTCCGTTGACGCAATCTTCTTTCAGAGACGAGATGCTTTCCTTGCTTCCCGTTGCGTATCGGGAGTTGCGGAAATTCTGCACATCTCCATACATGATTCTTGAGTTGACCACGTACACGGGCAACCCGATTGAGTTTCGCCCCGAGTCGGTAATGACTAAGGGAATTGGTCTTCAGCAGTACTCACACGTTGCACCACCTAACCCATCATTGTTTTTCACCATCAAGGACTATAACACGATTTGGGAATCCAAGATCGTGCACATCACCAGCGGCCAGGCCGTCGATGACCACGGCGAAATGTGGGATAGTGTTACAGGGTATACATCTTTGCCCACATTCTCCGCAGTCAACAATGCAGCACTGTCCGCGTTGGCCGGATCAGCGCACACCACTGCGGCGCAGATCAATAACGCGAAGTGGCAGCAGCAGCGCGCCCAGCGCTCTGCCGTCGCCAGCAGGGACGTTGCGAACGCGGGGATCGCTGCCACGCAGGCGGGTGCCGAGAACACTATGTGGGGCAATTCTGCGACCGCAGACAGTCAGTCGCGATACAACAATATGCGCTCGACTGTTCAGGCCATCCAGGGCGGCATGACGGCCCTTGGTGGGGTTGCTGGGCTCAATGGTCAGGCAGTTGGCGCTGGACTCGGCCAGGCGGCCACTGCGGGCATTTCCGCGATGATCAATAATTCGCAGGCACAGTCGACGGCCAACATTCAGAACCAGTTGGTCAGCGGGTCATCGCAGATCTCACAGCAGCAGCAGCGCACGGTTCGCGACACGAATTACGAGTTGGCGCAGTTCTCCGCCAATGGTGACTATGAAGCAGCGATTGCTTCAATTAATGGGCAACGACAGGACATGCAGGTTATTCCTCCATCGGTTGTTGGCCAGACGTCGGGATACGTTTCGGCAATGGTTGCGAATAACATGGTGGTCGACTGCCGAGTGCGTTTTCTCTCGGAGTCTGCTATGCGCAGGATCGGTGATTTCTGGTTGCGGTACGGCTACCTTATGAACGTGTGGATTAAGATGCCCAACACGCTCACACTGATGTCTGAGTTCACTTATTGGAAGTTGGCTGAGTGCTATCTGGAAAAGGCGGACATTCCTGAGTCCTTTAAGGGTACAATCAGAGGCATCTTCGAGAAAGGCGTGACTGTTTGGCGGTCTCCGCAGAGGATTGGAACTGTTAATGTTAGAAACAATCGAGTTATTCGGGATGTGAAGGTGAGATTAATTGACTAACAAGAAGCGTGATTACGTCAAGCACGGAATCTATGACCAGATCATGGCTGCAAAGCCGTCGGCGTCAGAGCACCGTCAGGCGCAACTGGAGTATATGTATCGTCGTCAGTTGATGGGTAAGTGTCTTTCTAGGTTCACTTGGGAGGGCCTGCCTAATGGAATTGATCCAAGGTTTGTTGAGACAACCATCTTCAATAATGGGTTCAGCCTGTTTTACTTCGATAGTTTCTTTGAGTTGTTCATGTCAATGCCAGCAGCAATCAGTGGCCCCCTGGACATTCAGGACAACCCTACTGGTTATCGAGTAAACCGGAATGGGATCTATTCGCGAGATGTCAGCGCTTCCGATTCTGTGTGTATTTGGGGGAACCAGATTCGCGAACCTGAGATCGACGTGGTTATGTCCTATGCTGCCCGGCTTGCGCAGATTGATCGCACCATTGAGATCGACCTACTCAATGAGCGTAACCCCATGATCGTGGCGTGCAGTCAGGACCAGCGCCTCACGGTCCAGAATCTCATCAGCAAGATCTATGATGGCGAGCCCGTTGTATGGGGAACTGAGAATCTTGCTATGGATAACCTGGCTTCAATGGTTGGCGTATTTCCGCTTAACCAAAATGCTGGTGCGGGCGCCGTGTCCAGCATTAAGCACATGGAATCCAAGTCGAAGATCTGGGGTGAGGCCCTGACTATGCTCGGAATCATGAATGTGAATTCAGAGAAGCGTGAGCGCATGGTTGTTGAGGAAGCGGCAGCAAACTCAGGGCAGGTTCTCGCGTCTCGTGAGTCCTTCATGAAGCCTCGCGAACTTGCTTGCCAGCAGATCAACGAGAAATTTGGTCTGAATGTGTCTTGCAGTTGGGCCGTGGATGACAATGCTGCGCCGAACCTTAACGACTACCTTTCCATTGAAAACACCACTCCTAACGAGGTGATCGAATGAGTTTGATGACAATGCGACTCCGAGATGTTGTCAGAATTACTGGCGACCATATCGGGCTCGACGACTACCCCATTTTCGATGAATCATATCGAAAAACTCTGAATGACAGAATCAAGCGCGAGTACTGGCTTCAGGAGATCGCCCACGAGACCCCTGATATCTTCATCTGGCGCATGTCTCTCAAGATGGAGAGAATCATGCCGCGTTATAACCGGATGTATCTTGCTGAGTTGCAGAATAATGATCCCCTCGATGGTGGACTGCGCGTCAGCGAGACGTCTCAGGACGGTGTTAGCCAGAACAGCAACCAGTCCACACAGACGTCCAGCGGAACTGGCAGCACGGACAGCAAGGGCCGCACGGTCGGTTCTGACACTCCGCAGACACGTCTGGCTGGGGACGGGGACTATGCTACGAGCATCAGCGATGCGAGTAGCACCTCGGGCACGAAGAACAACACGAAGTCGGATTCGTCTGGTACGGGGAATTCTAATTTCCGTAACAATCAGCGGTCTCGGTCGACGGGCTATAATATGGCTAAGTCAGACATGATTGCGAGGTATAGGAACACGCTCGTTAATGTTGACGATTTCGTTATTGCAGAACTCTCAGATTTGTTTATGGGAATCTGGGACACTGACGCACCGCACACGCCTAACGGATTAAATGGAGGAATTTACTATGGCTACTGGTGATGAAATCATTGGGTCTATCGATCAGGCACTCTGGCGGGTGCAGAACCGGTCGATCAACAACGTCACACCGTTTACATACCGCGACGGGCTCACGTACTACGACGTGCTTCAGCGTCTTCGTTCCTCGGTCATCGATGTTATTGAGTACGTCAACTTGTTTGGCGAGGAACAGGATAAGATCATTGAGCGACTGAACAACACGGTCAACAATTTTATCACTGAGGTTGAGAAAACTCATGATGGTTGGAACAAGGAACTCGACGCCAAGAAGACTGCGCTTGAAGCAACCATTGAAGACTTCAAGAAGCGACTTATTGACGCGGAATTCCGAAAGGTTGATGAGGACTTCATTGAAGCACCCCTCAAGGCTCCCGCTGGCTCCAAGGTTACGCTCACGACTCGCACGTGGGCTGACAAGTTGCAGGCTGCGAATCAGCGTTCACTGACCGAGTTTCAAACGAAACTGGATCGCCTTAGTGCTGAGACGAATACCCGGCTTCAGTCCTATTACACCAAGACAGAGTCGAACGATATTTTTCTTGAGGACCCAAAACTCAATGAAGGTGTTGTTATTGGCTCGTCCAACGCAACAATTGAAGCCAGTCGGTGGACCGAGCAACTGTGTCAGGAACTTGGGCTGAACCCGAATGTTTATGCAATCGGCGGAGGTGGATTCACTTCCACTCCCGACAACAACTTCCTTACCCAGTTGTCCAATGCGTACAAAGGTATGGATCAGGTGAAGCGGAATCGAACGAAATACCTTTTCGTGATCGATCTGCTGAATGACATTCGTGCACAGAACTCAATCACCTCGAATGCAAGAACTTTCTTCCAGCGAGCGCGTTCGTACTTCCCCAACGCGGAAATCAGGATCCTCCCCGTGACGTATAACGACGCGTCTCTTAACAATTATGTGCAGATGGCTCGCTCGTGCGTCTCGCGAACATTCGAGGTCATGGAAGCATCCCAGCCCTACGGCGGCATCGTCTGCGAAGGGTCTCGAACCTGGCTTCACATGGGGGTCGAAAAGGCCGGCGTATGGGACCAGGGCGTGGATAACGTGCACATGACGGCCACGGGCTACGCCCACGTCAAGCAGTTGTTCAAGAACTGGATCAACGGGGCGTCAAGTTGGTACAACCCTCCCTCGGAAGCACTTCACCCGCTAACAGCCGACGCCATCGTTCACGATTACAACTACCTTGTTTGTGAACGCGACCGCGATTGGGTTAACATTCAGGGAACATTCAAGGTTGGAGCAAACAACGCCGGTTATGACGTGAAACTAACCGGAACCCCCGGGTGGGCGCGACCCTATGATGGAGTCATGTCAACAATTGTTGGCAACGACAGAACATACAAATACATCTATGCACCAAAGATTGGTGGGTTGTACGCTGGGGACATTCTTCAGGCAAACCAGACCTACCAGGTCAATATGACATATAAGATCTGGTGACATAGACACGAAATCGCCTGCTGCGGTATACTCGCGGTAGGCGATTTCGTGTAGGAGGAAAAATGGCGTGGGACGACCAGATGAAGCGCGTTGCTGTAAAAGCAATTGGGCAGGTCGAATCATCAATGAACTATGTGTCGATCAACTACAACGACCCGATCACTGTGGGCATTGCTCAGTGGTTTGGTGTGCGCGCGGCCGCGATTCTCAACAAAATGCGTAGCAAATATCCTACACAGTACAGTCAGGTTGCTCAACGTCTGCGAACAAGATTGGAGAGTGTTGCGGAAACAAGCACTTCATGGAACACATACTACCTTTCTCGTGAAGAGGGAGATTCGCTCGGTCCGTTGCTGAGAATCGCTAGCGACATTCAAGACGCCCAGTTGGTTGCCGACCTTGAAGCATATGTTGGAACAGCCAAGCAATATGGGCTTGACCATCAAGCAAACACCGAGGCATTCATTCTCTGGTGTGTGGCCTACCATCAAGGTCCTCGCTACGCCCTTCAGGTGCTCAACAATGTTGGTGGATCTGTATCTCTCGATGGGATGCTTCACGGTATTCTCGCTAATGGAGTCCTCGGTCAATACACAAACCGCTACAATGGTGCATACAACATTATCAAGAATCGGGATACCGCTGGCGTGGGGAGTGGTCTAGGGAAGATCAACACCACGCCCGGAAACGGTAGCGGTGCCTCCGATAGCGGCCAGATCTCAATCTCAGGGGGCAATCTCCGAATTTTCGCTGACGACTCCATGGGACTTGTCGTCAAAACCCCCTGGGGTAATGTGCGCGCTGAAATGCTTGGGCACAATGTATGGGGCGCAAAACTCGACGACATCACCAGAACGATCAACAACGCCATCCAGCAGGAGGTCGCAAAACGCAATCAGTCACAGGCTGGCGCCGGTGGGGAAGCTGCTGTAGCACCACCCAGTGACGGCTCTGTGGGCGCCAAGGCTCTGGCGTGGATCATGGCACGCCGCGGCAAGTTCGCATACCTACAGGGGCCAGGCCGCATGGATCCTGACAACAGTGGTGTTACGGACTGTTCTGGATTGATGTATGCCGCCTTCAAGGCAACTTCAGGCACGTTTGTGGGTACGTGGACAGGTGACCAGTACTTCCGGGGGGCAGAGCCTTTCCCTCGCCGTGGAGGGGCCATGACGGCTGATGAGCGAGCACAGTTAAGGCCCGGGGACATGATTGTTATGGCGTGGAAGAGTACGGGGTCCTACTACCCAGAAACTGACCACGTAGATATGGTGGTGGACTCAAATACGTTGGTGGGTCACGGCGGAAACCCTTATTATGGACCTGTGACATATTCTATTGACCGTCTCGCGGCCACGAGATGGTGGACTGTAAGGCGACACGGATGACAAAGAAATTCAGTTACTACTCATTCTCACACGTGCTCTCCTATCG
>RBWB01582811.1_pt1 | contig 13689 bp, 11 predicted proteins | sample 2014201 | NCBI WGS metagenome assembly RBWB01 (sample SAMN10133834, study PRJNA383868) | Human oral metagenome, whole genome shotgun sequencing project. | isolation source: supragingival plaque isolated from 88 juvenile twins | host: Homo sapiens | place: Australia
TTTTTACTTCTTGTTTTTGCCTTTGGCCTTAACGTCGCCCAGTTCGATGGTGTAGGAGCGGTTCAAGCCACTCTGCGTCTTGGCGCGAATCCAAAGGACGCGGTCTTGGCTCATATTAGCCGCCTTAACGGCTTCTTCAAAGTCGGTCACGCTGTTCATGGTGCGGTCGTTGACCTGGGTGATGATGATGCCCTTGGTGATGCCGGCTTCCTGCATTTTTCCGGCACGGATGCTGCTCACGACGATGCCGTTGCGCAAACCGAGTTCTTTCTTTTCGGACTCGTTGAGGGCACGGAGGGCAGCGCCCATCGACTCGGTATCGACACTCTCGATGTTGGTCGTTGTGCCTTGGATGTTGCGCAGGGTGAGGGTGGTCACGTAGGCTTTCTTCTTACGATAGTAGGTTACCTTGATTTTATCGCCGGGACGATGGGTGGTGAGCACCTCTTGGAGGTTTCCGAACTTTTCAATCTTCTTGTCGTCGATGGCGGTGATGACATCGCCCTTTTCCAGTCCGGCAGCTTCGGCAGCACCATCGGCGGAGACTTCGGCCACATAGACACCGCTCAGCGTACCGAGGTCGACGTCTTTGCCCTTTTCCTTTTCGCTGTCAATATAAGAGGAGAGGTCGGAACCTTGGATGCCTAAGAGGGCGCGTTGCACAGCGCCAAACTGTTTGAGGTCTTCGACCACTTTGTTCATTATGGTCGTGGGGATGGCAAAACCATAGCCGGTGAAGGCGCCCGTTTGCGAATAGAGCATGGCGTTGATGCCGACGAGTTCACCATTGGCATTGACAAGGGCACCGCCGGAGTTGCCGGGGTTGATGGCGGCATCGGTTTGGATGAAACTCTCCACGGGGTTGGCCGCATTGAGAGAGCGTGCTTTGGCGCTGACGATACCTGCTGTCACAGTGGAAGTGAGGCCGTAGGGGTTGCCGATGGCCAGCACCCATTCGCCGATTTTGAGGTTGTCGCTCGAAGCCACGGTGATGGGAGTGAGTTTGTCGGCCTCTATCTTGATGAGGGCGAGGTCGGTGTTCTTGTCCAAACCGATGATGCGGCCTTTGAACTCGCGGTTGTCATTGAGTTTGACCAAAATCTCATCGGCATCCTGCACCACATGATTATTGGTGACGATGTAGCCATCAGCGGTGAGAATGACACCCGAACCGGCTCCGCTGCGCTTGGGTGCTTGTCGAGGTTGTTGTTGCTGACGAGGTGACTGTCCACGGCCGAAAAAGTCGCCGAAGAAGTCTTCGAAGGGGTCGAAATACTGCACTTGCTCGGAGCCTCGGTCAGTGCCGGTCACTTTGATGTAGACCACGGAGTTGGTGGCCTTTTCGGCAGCATAGGTCAGGTCGATGGCCTGATGAGGAACAGTGTTGGCCTGAGCGGTTGAGGCCGGCGAGGAGAGGGTGGTGGCAGCGGCGCTCTCAGCGGCCACAGCCACAATGCCGTTGCTCAGCAAGGCGGAGAGCAGCGCGACAGTAAAGGTTTTCTTCATCATATAATTGATCTTAAAGGTTTTCGATTTTCGATACTGAACAACGATGGACGAACGGATGATGTCTACATTGTGCGTGCAAAAATAATGCTTTTGATAAGAAAGCAACATTTCGGAAAAGCAAAAAGCTCGGCATTTAAGCTCATTTCACAGAGAAGCCTTTTGATGTTTGTATTTCGGCAACTTCAAGGGGATATCGGAGCATTTATCGAAAGAGGGTAGAGAAAGGGACATCAGAAGGGCGCGGCATCGTGGAACGTCAGGCGCTCTCCCGTGGTGGGATGGGTGAAGGCGAGGGATTCGGCATGCAGACAAAGACGAGTGTCGGGTCGTCCATAGAGAGCATCGCCCACGATGGGGACACCCAGCCCGTCGGGATGGGCGCAGTGGAGGCGCAGTTGGTGAGTGCGTCCGGTTGTGGGATGGAGGTGCAGGCGGAGGCTGGGCTGACGACCGACCACTTGATAGTGCGTTTCGGCGGGAAGACCATAGCGCTGAGAGACCATCTGCCGCGGGCGATCGTCGGGGTTGGCACAGAGGGGTAGACAGATTGTGCCTTCGGGCGGAAAAGGCAGGGGGTGTGCATCGCCCGTCGGGGAATCGAGGAGTGCCACATAGCACTTTTCGATGGTGTGGCGGGCAAACTGCACTTGCAGGCGGCGGTAAGCCTCAGCGGTCGAAGCCACGACCATAAGACCGGAGGTGTCCATGTCCAGGCGGTGCACCATCATCGGACCTTCGGCTTGCGGAAATCGGCGGCGCACCTCATCGCGCACGGAGGGTACATCGTCATTGCCCGGCACAGAGAGCATGCCGGAGGGTTTGCTCACGACGACGAAATTTTGGTCGACATATAAAATGCGAAGTTGAGCCGCCATCGCCCGATTGCGTTCCAGCAACGGATTAGGCTCGACATCAAGCCCACGGAGCATATGGCGCAGCAAAGGGCGGCACTTGTGACGGCAGGAGGGATAGAAGTTTCCCTCGCAACGCACCTCATCGCGTGGCGAAACGCCCATCCAAAATTCGGCCATACACAGAGGATGAAAACCGGCGAGAAAGGCCGCTTGCAGGAGTTTGGGAGCGCAACATTCGCCACTACCCGAAGGAGGAAGGCCTTCGAAGAGTGTGGGCAGCGCTGCCACTTCGCCCAAGGCATTGCGCAAGTGGTATTGATTGAAGAGCCAGTGCTGCAAGGCAGCAGATCGGCGAGCACGCTCGCGGATCAACGCTTCGGCTGCCGTGGTGAAAGCCCTGACGCGGGCCGCAGCCGCAGCGATGCGCTGCGCGTGGCGTTGTCTCAGTCGGCGGAATTCGCAGCGATGCGCTGTGCGTGGCGTTGCCTAAGTCGGCGAAATTCGGCTTTGAGATGCCGACTTTCGGCCACGAGTTGCGCTTCCTGCGATGAAACTGTGGAGGCCGGAGAGTGGCGCAGTTGGTCGCGCCGAGATTTGGCTTGCTTCAAGTAGGCTTTGGCCGCGGCCACTTCTTGGGCAGCCTGCTCTTCGCAGTGATGCAGGGCAGTCGCTGCATCGCGGAATTGTGGAAGGTGACGCAGGGTGTGAATGGCCCGCGTGAGGGCAATGACTGCCCGTTCTTCGCGCTGAAATCGCCCTTCGGGATGAAGCAAATCGTAGATGGGCGGTACGAAATAGGGTTGCCGGTTGCTCCCACTCAATTCGCCGGAAAATGCCGCCAGAAAACCGCGTCCTTCGCTGCCGTCTGCCTGTGGAACTCCGACGACAAGCACGCCCAGCATCTTTCCGCGCTTCGCATCGGCCAGCAAGTGAGGCTGAGTGTGCAGATAGGTGCGCACGGCATCGGCCGCGGCCAGGCAGAGCGGATGGGGCGTGTAGTGGAAGGGATAGGTGAACTGCTTGGGTGATGGAATGTCGGCGCACGAGGAAGGAAGCGGATGAAGCATAAGTATGAAGAGGGGTAGAGAGAGGCTGGTGTTGAGACGTCTTTATGGAAAGCACCACGCAGCATTTGCACGAGGAGAAACAAGAGCAAATGCTGCGTGGGGAAACGGCTATTCGGTAGAGTGGGACGCGGGCGACGTCAAGGTTGGGGCGAAAAGAGGCCGAAGAGTTCGCTGTCAATGCGTTCGGTGATTTGACGGAAGTGCGCGGGGTTGCTTTCAAACTGGAGTTCATCGCCTTCCACCACGATGAGGCGCCCCTCGTAGGAGGCTATCCAATGCTCGTAGAGGTCGTTGAGCCCTTGGAGGTAGTCGATGCGCATGGTCTTCTCAAAGTCGCGTCCGCGCTTTTCGATGTGAGAGACGAGAGTCGGAATCGAGGATTTGATGTAAATCATGAGATCGGGCAGCTTGACGAGCGACATCATGAGATCAAACAAGTCGGTGTAGTTCTGGAAGTCGCGGTCGCTCATCATCCCCATCTTGTGGAGATTGGGGGCAAAGATGCGGGCGTCCTCAAAGATGGTGCGGTCTTGGATGATGGTGTCGCTGCTTCGACCGATGGCCACAACGTCTTTGAAACGCTTGTTGAGAAAATAGATTTGCAGGTTGAACGACCATCGGTTCATGTCCTGATAGAAGTCTTCGAGATAAGGATTGAAGTCTACGGGTTCGAAGAGGGGCGACCAGTTGTAGTGCTTGGCGAGCATTTTGGTCAGCGTGGTCTTTCCGCTGCCGATGTTTCCGGCTATGGCAATATGCATGGTGGTGGGGTTGAGTTTGGAGGAAGGTTAGGGGTGGTTGAAGAGGCCGAAGAGCTCGGCATCGATGCGGTCCACGATGCCCGCAAAGTCGGTGGGGTTTTGCTGAAAGTCGAGGGTATCAACCTCGATGACGAGGACGCGGCCGGTGTATTTTTCGAAGATAAACTCGTCGTAGCGGCGGTTGAGATTTTCGAGGTAGTCGATGGGCATTGTCTGCTCGTAGTCGCGTCCGCGCTTTTGGATGTTGTTCACCAGGTGGGGCACCGAGGCGCGGAGGTAGACCATCAAGTCGGGCGCACTGACCATGGCGGTCATCGTTTCAAACAGTTCCATATAGGTGCTGAAGTCGCGGTCGTCAAGGTTGCCCATGTCGCGATTGTTGGCCGAAAAGACGTGGACGCCTTCGAAGATGCTGCGATCTTGCACAATGTGTTCTTCCGACTGGTCGATAGCCAAAACATCCTTGAACCGCTCTTTGAGAAAGAACACTTCGAGGTTGAACGACCATCGAGGCATGTTCTCATAGAAATCGTCGAGATAGGGGTTTTGCGCCACCGATTCAAACTTGGGCGTCCAGCCGTAATGTTGGGCAAGCAGGGTGGTCAGCGTAGTTTTTCCGCTGCCGATGTTGCCGGCTATGGCGATGTGCATAAGTGTCAGTAGGTGTTCAATTTATTTAGTCGTAGGATGTTCTCTATTTTGCTGCTATCTCTGTCTCCCTTTTCTTCCACCTTGATTTTGTTCGTCAGTCGGGTAGCCCGTTACACCCCTTCTTCTTCGCAAAGACAAGCTGACGAAAAAAACTGAAACAAATATAGCAGCAATTGAATTTGAACACCTACTTAGGAATTTTGCGCAAAGTTACGCAAAAAACGGCAAAAACTCCCTGCTTCCTGTCACTATTCTGCCGAAAAGAGGTAAGAAAGCCTTGCACGGCTGAACAAATCTTTCTAACTTCGCCGTCCCATTCACGAAGCCGAACCCTTGGTGGAACGGCGTTTTGCAACACAGACTTCTCTCTTTATGAAAACCGAAATCATCCTGCTCCGCATCACCGGAGAAGACCGCCCCGGACTGACCGCCTCCTTCATGGCCATTATGGCCGCCTACGACGTCGAAGTGCTCGACATCGGTCAGGCCGATATCCACTCGACCCTCTCCCTTGGCATCCTCATTCGCACCGACGAGGAGGCCAGCGGTCGCGTCATGAAGGACGTGCTCTTCAAAGCCTCGGAACTCAATGTGCACGTGAGCTTTCACCCCATCGACAACGAAGAATATGACGACTGGGTGAACGCGCAAGGCAAAAACCGCTACATCCTCACCCTCATGGCGCCCCACCTCACTGCCCGACAAATCGAGGCCGTGAGTCGCTTGGTGGCCGAAGAGGGGATGAACATCGACGGCATCCGCCGCCTCACCGGCCGTCCGCCCCGCATCCAGTGTGTCGACAAGGTGCGCGCCAGTGTGGAATTTTCCCTCCGTGGCACCCCGCGCAGCCGTGAGGAGTTCCAAGCCCGCCTGCTCCGCTTGAGCAGCGAGATGGAGATGGACAGTTCGCTGCAGAAGGACGATATGTTTCGGCGCATGCGGCGGCTCATCTGTTTCGACATGGACTCCACACTCATCCAGACCGAGTGTATCGACGAACTGGCCGATCGTGCCGGTGTGGGCGATGAAGTGCGTGCCATTACCGAACGCGCCATGCGGGGCGAACTCGACTTCCGCGAGAGTTTCACGCAGCGCGTGGCCTTGCTCCGCGGACTCGACGTGTCGGTCATGCAGGACATTGCCGAACACCTCCCCATCACTGAAGGCGTGGAGCGCCTGATGTACGTGCTCAAGCGTTGCGGCTACAAGATAGCCATCCTCAGCGGTGGTTTCACTTTCTTCGGCAACTATCTGGCGCGCTGCTTCGGCATCGACTATGTCTATGCCAACGAACTCGAAGTGGGGGACGATGGACGGCTCACCGGCCGCTTCGTGGGCGATGTGGTGGACGGCACGCGAAAGGCCGAACTCCTCCGTCTGCTGGCGCAAGTCGAGAAGGTAGATCTCGCCCAGACCATCGCTGTGGGCGACGGCGCCAACGACCTACCGATGCTCTCGGCTGCCGGGTTGGGCATCGCCTTCCACGCCAAACCCCGCGTGGTGGCCAATGCGCGCCAAAGCATCTCGACCATGGGGTTGGACGGCGTGCTCTACTTCCTCGGTTTCAAAGATTCTTACCTTGACGAAAAAGGCAGAAGCTGAACACCGACTTATGACATAGAGATTTTTCAATAATGTGGTCGGCGAAACCGCGCAAACGCCACATTGTTCCACCTAAATGTTGCACAGATAGGGGGAAAATCGTAATTTCGCGGCTGAATGGTATGCTCCCACTGCGAAGCCACCACGACAAACAACAATAAAAAGGCAAACAACAAGAATATGGAAAGAACAAAAATCAACGACCTTCTGCGCCGCACCGACTTTGGCGCCACTGTGTGCGTGAAGGGATGGGTGCGTACGCGCCGCGGCAGTAAGAGTGTCAACTTCATCGCACTCAACGATGGCTCCACCATCAAGAACGTGCAAGTGGTGGCCGATGTGGAGAAGTTTGATGCCGACATGCTCAAACTCATCACCACCGGTGCCTGCTTGAGCGTTGAAGGCGTCCTCGTCGAAAGCCAGGGCGCAGGCCAAGCCGCTGAAATCCAAGCCACAACCATCGAGGTGCTCGGTGAGTGCGGCAGCGACTTCCCCATGCAGAAGAAAGGCCAAACCTTCGAATACATGCGCCAACACGCCCACCTGCGTCTGCGCACCAACACTTTCGGCGCGGTCTTCCGCATCCGCCACAACATGGCCATGGCCGTGCACAACTACTTCCACGAGCACGGCTTCTTCTATTTCCACACGCCCCTCATCACTGCCAGCGACTGCGAAGGCGCCGGTCAGATGTTCCAAGTCACCACGAAAAACCTCTACGACTTGAAGAAAGGCCCGGACGGCAAAATCGACTACAGCGACGACTTCTTCGGCAAGGCCACCAGCCTCACTGTCTCCGGACAACTCGAAGGCGAACTCGGCGCCATGGCCCTCGGTGCCATCTCTCGGTGCCATCTATACTTTCGGCCCGACTTTCCGTGCCGAGAACTCCAACACCCCACGCCACTTAGCAGAGTTCTGGATGATTGAACCCGAAGTGGCCTTCATCGAACTAGCTGATTTGATGGACCTTGAGGAAGATTTTATCAAATACTGTGTACGCTGGGCTTTGAATAACTGTCAAGACGACTTGGAGTTTCTCAACAAAATGGTCGATTCCACACTGCTCGAGCGTCTCAATTCCGTTGTTTCGACCAATTTCGTACGCCTCACTTATACGGAAGGTATTCGTTTGCTCGAAGAAGCTGTTGCCCAAGGCAAGAAGTTTGAATTCCCCGTCTACTGGGGTTGCGATTTGGCCTCCGAACACGAGCGCTACCTCGTTGAAGAACACTTCAAGAAGCCTGTCATCATGACTGACTACCCCAAGGAAATCAAGGCATTCTACATGAAACTCAACGAAGATGGAAAGACTGTGCAAGGCACTGATGGGAAATCAAGGCATTCTACATGAAACTCAACGAAGATGGAAAAACTGTGCAAGGCACTGATGTCCTCTTTCCACAGATTGGCGAAATCATCGGCGGCTCCATCCGTGAGGCCGACTATGACAAACTTGTAGAAGGCATGGGGCGCTTCGGTATCAAACCCGAGGAGATGGACTGGTATCTTGACACGCGCCGCTTCGGCAGTTGCCCTCACGGTGGTTTTGGACTCGGCTTCGAACGTCTCATTCTCTTCGTCACAGGCATGCAGAACATCCGCGACGTCATCCCCTTCCCCCGTACTCCCAACAATTGCGAGTTCTAAATCGCGAGGGCAGCAACCCTGCCCCACGACCACCCCGAAAAAATACTCCAACAAGCCGGTTTGCATCATCGCAAGCCGGTTTGCTTTTTTATTGAGGACACTCATCGCCTCAAATATTAAGTTGTCGATAAACCGTCACAATGGGATGAATTCTGTTGGAAATTTATGCAGGATATCGACCCGTCTCTTCCTCAAAGGTTTATATATGATACTTTATTATCTATATTTCAGGATATCTCTTTGGGAAATACAAAAAAAACACTACATTTGCAACCTCAACATCTTAAAACCTTATCATATCATGTATCGAAAACTTTTATTTTTATGTTGGGTGTTGCTGGTTTCCATGATGAGCCGTGCCGTACCCTCTTTTCCTCAGGTAAGTACCTCGCAGGAAACTTATTGGTATTTTCTGAAATTTACTAACAGTGGTTTGGTTCTGGAAGCCAACAAAGCCAATACCGGTGCACATTTAGCGGCAATGACCGGTGTTGGTGCACAACTCTGGAAAGTGGAAGGAACTGCTACTGCAGGTTATACGCTGACCAATAAGATGGGGTTGCAACTTTTTGTCACTGATACCCAAGAAAAAGGTATGGTTCAAGCTGCAAAGCAACACGCGAACAATAAGTTTTCAATCTTGCCGTGTAAAACGACCAATTTTACTTCATCATTTGAAATCCATCCCAAGGCGAATGCATTAGTCGCTTTCAATCAATGGGGCGGAGCCGGAGTGGGACATCCCGTTGGGCTCTGGACGTCGAGTAAAGATAAGGAGGGAAATAATGCAATCGTTTTTGAGACGACAACTGTGCTTGAAGCCTACAAAAATCTCCCTCCCTTAATCCCCTATCCACAAGAGATTTCACTTCACAAAGGAAAACAACTTGATTTGCGTAGTTTGCAGGTCATTACTTTTCCTGACGATTCTTTGAAAGGAATGGTACAAGACTTTGCAGAGGAATTAAAAAAGCATTTATCTTTGCCTCTTTCGCTGCGGCCTTCTCCTCTACTCCCTGCTGATGGTTCGATTTCCTTGATGACGGACCAGAGTATTTCAGAAGCAGAGGCCTATATGCTCACGGTTACCCCTAAGCAAATTGTGATAAAAGCCTCTCATCAGGCAGGTTTCTTCTATGCACTCCAGACGTTGCGCCAGCTCATGCCAAAGGCCTTCTATACTGCATCTCCGTCTGAAACGGCCTTAAATATTCCTGCGTTAGACATCAAAGATAAGCCGCAGTTGACCTATCGCGGCTACATGTTGGACGTAGCGCGTCATTTCTTTGACAAGACCGAGGTAAAGCGCATTCTCGACATTATGTCGTTCTACAAAATGAATCGCTTGCACTGGCATCTCACCGACGACCAGGGATGGCGCATTGAGATTCCGGAATATCCACGACTCACTCAGGTGGGAAGTCGCCGTAAAGGCTCATTCGTGAGCGATGGTACTTCTCCCGGCTTTTTCGATGACACGGAATATGGTCGAGGCATGTATTACACCCTTGACGATTTGCGAGAGATTGTAGCCTATGCCGCTGAGAGAAATATTGAAATTATTCCGGAGATTGATATGCCCGGACACATGGTGGCTGCTCTTGCAGCATATCCGGAGTTCAGTTGTCATCCTGAACGGACTTATCAGGTGCGTATCAATTCTGGTATTTCAAAAGATGTACTGAATATTGGAGATGACAAGGTCATCGACTTCTTGAAAACTGTGTTGGACAATGTAGCCAAAGTTTTCCCGGGACGCTATATTCATCTTGGAGGAGATGAATGTCCAACTGATCGTTGGAAAGAGAATGCTCTTTGTCAGCAGCGCATTAAAGATAATAATCTAAATGGAGTTGGCGAGTTGCAACCTTGGTTGGTACATCAATTGGCCGTTTATCTGAAAAAGAAATACAACAAAGATATTGTGGCCTGGGATGAACTGATAGAAACTAAAACTGATAATTATTGGAAGCCGTTTATTTGAAGAAGAAATATAACAAAGAGATTGTTGCCTGGGATGAACTGATAGAAACTAAAACTGATAATTATTGGAAGCGTCATAAAGGAGAGGTCTCTCCTCTTATTATGGCATGGAATCTAGGGCTTGATGGAAGTGGCCGATGGACAAACTGGACCGATGTCTTGGCGGCTTCAAAGGGCTTCCATAGTGTCATCGTACCCTACAACGTGCTCTATCTCGACTGGATGCAGGTCGGACCTGACCAAGCCGATGTTAATGAAGGTTATCGCGGCGGATGGGGAGATAATAATGTGAACAGTGTGGAGAAGATTTACAAGTTTGACCCATTGGAACGCTTGCGCAAAGCTGGTAAGGTGGAATATGGACTTGGGGTACAAGGCAACATGTGGACAGAAACCACCAATAACAACGCTGAACTGGAATACCAACTTCTGCCACGTTTGCTTGCACTCTCTGAGATTGCCTGGTTGCCACATGACAAGAAGGAGTGGTTGAGTTTCTTCTATCGTCTGCAAGCTCATCGTACTGTTTTTGACAGTCGGAATATGACCTATGCGAAGCATTTCTTCCTTCCGGAGGAAAAATCAAAACTCCTGCGACTCACTGAGGAAGCTGAGGCCTTATTGGCCGGCACGCATGCCGATAAAGTAGGCTATGCTTCAAAAAGTACTTGCGAAGCCTTGGCAAATACCGTGGAAGCGGTGAAGAAACAGAAGGGTGGCGATGAAGCACAACAAGCAGAGACTTTGAAAAAAGCAATTGAGGTCTTCAAGACTGCTCCTATTACGCAACCTGTTGCCGGAAAGGTATATCGTTTGTTCTCAGCGTCTACTTATTATAAAGCAAAATATGCTGGTGCAACGCTTTATGCCGATGAAAAGAAGGCGCTCAGAGTACACTATACTGATCAGCAAGAGCCGGAAGAACTTTTTACGTTTGTTCCTGCACAGAATGGATGGATTTTGAAGGCTCTCAGCAATGATCAACAGGTTACTATAGGGGCTTATGATCAACCCTTGCGCTTCACTAAAAATAATGGCACTCCCCTTCGGATAGATCGTGCTTCTGTCCCTGCCCAACAATATGATTATGTACCAGGGGCGGTAGTTTTATCGAAAGTAGATGGATATAGCACAACGGCAACCGGACGTGTGAGCCGACTCTACATCAAAACTTTTGGTGGAGACCGGAACAACGATGTGCCGGCCGAAAACAAAGTTGTAGCTTTGGACAATCCCACCTTATGCCACCCTGGAACATGGCATATTGTAGAAGCAGATTTCCGCCAGATGCTCATTGCTCTTTTGCAACGCTGTGATCGTATTGTCGAGGATGTCCTGCCCAATGAAGAAGGACAGTACACGCAAGTTGCCATAAAACAATTGCAAAAAGAACTTCTACCTGCTCGAGATTTGATAGCGAAACAGTCTCCTGTCTCACAAGAGCAATATGAGATTTATGTAAAGGCTTATCAGAAATTCGTGAAAGCGCCAAAGACTACAGCCGTAGATGCGATTTCTTCCGATCGCTACTATGTGATTCGTTCCGCACATCCCAATTTGACGGACTATGTGGCTCAACTCAAAAATGGCTATGTCGTACCTACATCAGTAGAATCTCCAATTTCTTTGGATGCCGACCCTACGATTCTGTGGCAATTGATTCGTCAAGAAAATGGTACTTTCAATCTCTTAAATAGAGCCGATAAGAAGTACGCCGCAGTACAAAGTGCGACCTATGGAGGACGCGTCATAGAAAGTAAAATGCCCTACTCGTGGACGATACGTTCTCATAAACAAGGAGAGGTCAAAGGCTTTTTGCTCATTGCTGATGCCTCAAACTATGGTTGGTCTTTACCGTTGACTCCTACGTCTACGTCTCAAGTAACCTTACAATCGCTCACTCAGTGGAATAATATTTGGAAACTTGAGCCTACTGCTGTCTCCACGGCTTTGTCTCGCCCCTCTATCAAGAATGATACATTGGGAAGAACTTATGATTTGTCAGGACGCGTGACCTCTTCGGTTCAGCATGGAGTTGTTATTGATGCTGCCGGTCAGAAGCATATTCGATAAAATCGTTTTACTGATAATTATTGCTGTCCAGTAAAATTTTTTTGGTGTGAAAAATAAGGCTGAAATCCTCTTGCAGGATTTCAGCCTATTTTGTTACTTTGCTTGTTGAATAAAAACTAGTGACCTGAGTTCGGTCTAAGCAATCCATCTTTTCCTCTCGATAACCTCGAGGTCAAGTTTAGGTTTCTTCGGGAGGAAATGATAGGCAGTGATGGCGGCTATAAGATTGACACAGAATCCATTGAAATTCCGATGACGGGTGTGTTCAATCTGCACGATATTCTTTAGTTCGTCGTTGACGGTTTCTACAAGAGAACGCTTGCGGAGCATTATGACGGCCACCATTTCCGCCAACTATTGAAGTAGTTGGCGGAATCTTTTTTCAAGCGTTTTCTTAGACCGAACTCAGGTTGGAGTATTACGTGACGTACTATGACAAGGCGGTGTTTACCAACGTAGGGCTGACCAACCAAGGCGTGTTGACTACAAACTGGTGTCGCCCCCCCCGATGTGACGGAGAAGACGTTTATGAACGTCGTGTTTAAGCGTAAGTTGTAGGCCTTGATCAAGGGTGGCTGTGCTGCCTCGATGCGACAAGGCATCTTCAATCTCTGCCTACGCGGCGGCAGGTGCAAATGAGCGCCTGCCGCCGCTTTTCTTATAGCTAAAACGGGGCGGCGTTGTTTTTTTTCGTAACTTTGTCGCTATTAAGTAGGTCTTCAAAGTTAATCGTAACTATTTTCTGTGTAGGGTATTCTCTGCCTTGACACCATCGAAAAATTGAAACAAATCTAGTATCAATTCATTTTGAACACCCACTTAACCCGCTCCCCACAACAGAACATTATGGCAGCTTTTCAACTCACCTCCCCTTACAGCCCGATGGGCGACCAGCCCGAAGCCATCCGCCAACTCACCGAAGGCGTGAAGGCCGGCGAACCGGCGCAAGTGCTCCTCGGCGTGACAGGCTCGGGAAAAACCTTCACCATCGCCAACGTCATTGCCAACGCCGGAAAACCTACCCTTATCCTTTCCCACAATAAAACGTTGGCGGCCCAACTCTACACCGAGATGAAAGGTTTCTTCCCCCACAACGCGGTGGAATACTACGTCTCCTACTATGACTACTATCAGCCCGAAGCCTACATTGCCTCGACCGACACTTATATCGAAAAAGACCTCGCCATCAACGACGACCTTGACAAGCTCCGCCTGGCGGCTACTTCGGCTAAAGGACCTCGCCATCAACGACGACCTTGACAAGCTCCGCCTGGCGGCTACTTCGGCTTTGCTCTCGGGGCGCAAAGATGTGGTGGTGGTGTCGTCGGTGAGCTGCATCTACGGTATGGGTAACCCCTCGGCATTCTACGAAAACGTCATCCTCCTGCGCACCGGCCAGCGCATCGCGATGAATGTCCTCCTGCGCCGCCTGGTGGACAGCCTCTACTCCCGCAACGATGTGGCACCGCAACGCGGCAACTTCCGCGTGAAGGGCGACACGGTGGACATCTTCCTCGCCTACTCCGACGATGTGCTGCG
>RBWB01582818.1_pt1 | contig 13679 bp, 10 predicted proteins | sample 2014201 | NCBI WGS metagenome assembly RBWB01 (sample SAMN10133834, study PRJNA383868) | Human oral metagenome, whole genome shotgun sequencing project. | isolation source: supragingival plaque isolated from 88 juvenile twins | host: Homo sapiens | place: Australia
TGTAGAGCGAGGACTCCAGGGGGACGTTGTCGACGATGGTCGGGCCGAGGAAGTGGCCCTTCTCGTGTCCGGGGATGACCAGGGGGCGGCCGTCGAGGACGACCTCGGCGCCCTTGGCCTCGGCGTCGTCGATGAGTCCGGTGATGAACTCCTTGGACTTGGCGTCGATGACCGGCCCCATCTCGACGCCCTCGTCCATGCCGTAGCCGACCTTGATCCTCTCGGCGTGGGCCTTGACGCGGCGGGCCAGGTCCGGTCCGCAGCCGCCCACGGCCACGACGACGGGCAGGGCCATGCAGCGCTCACCGGCGGCCCCGAAGGCGGCGGCGGAGATGTGCTGGGCGGCGAAGTCCAGATCGGAGTCGGGCATGACGATGGCGTGGTTGTTCGCCCCGCCCAGCGCCTGAACGCGCTTGCCGTGGGTGATGCCCGTGTTCTGGACGATGTGAGCCACGGGGGTGGAACCCACGAAGGAGATGGCGTCAATACCGGGGTGCTCGAGCACTTTGGAGACCATGGTGCGGTTGCCGGAGACGACGTTGAAGACGCCGTCGGGCAGACCCGCCTTCTTGTAGAGCTCGGCGGTCAGCAGGGCGGCCGACGGGGTGGCGGAGGCCGGCTTGAGGATGAAGGCGTTGCCGGTGGCGATGGCCAGCGGATGCATCCACATCGGCACCATCGCCGGGAAGTTGAAGGGGCAGATGCCGGCGACCACGCCCACGGGCTGGCGGAGCGTGTGGATGTCCACGCCGGTGGACACGTCGAAGGAGTACTCGCCCTTGAGAGCCGCATTGATGGCGGTGGCGAAGTCGAGGGTCTCGCGACCGCGCTGGATCTCGCCGACGGCGTCGGAGTAGTTCTTGCCGTGCTCGGCCACGATCATGCGAGCCATCTCGTCCTGATGGTCCAGGACGAGCTGACGCATGCGGAACATGATGGCCGTGCGCTTGGCCAGCGGCACCCGGGCCCACTCCTTCTGGGCGCGACGGGCGACGTCGACCGCGTGATCGAGATCGGCGTCCGAGGCCTGGAGAAGCTCCGCCTCGATATCGCCCGTGCCCGGGTTCTCCACCTCGAAGCGCCCGGTGGGGCTGCCCTCGTAGTACTGGCCGTTGATCCAGTGGGGAATCGTCTTCATTCGCACTCTCCTCGCACCCTCCGGGCGTCTTCGTCGACAGTCGCGCGACCGGACATCCGCGACGAGGACCAGCATAGGGCCTTCCTGTCACTTTGTCATTACATATGTCGTGATATTCACTCGTCGTTCACGCGCCGGACGACCGACTCCCGCACGTCGGCGCCATCCAGATCGAGCTCCTCGACGACATCGGGGTCGAGCTCGTCGGGCCGCAGCACCGGATTGTCACCGGCCGACAGGAAGATGCTCACCCAGCGCGAGCGGTCGTCGGAGTCGATGAGCATGCATTTGACGAACAGCGTCAGCGGCACCGCCAAGATCGCCCCGAGCGCACCGATGACCTGGCTCCACAGGAGCAGGGACAGGAAGGTCGTCGTCGTGTTCAGACCCACGGCGTCACCGGTGAACTTAGGCTGAATGAGGGACTGGATGACGAAGTTGAGAACGGAGTAGATGACGATCACCCACAGGGCCGTCCACGGCCCCGAGTCCACCAGGGCCAGCAGAGCCGGCGGAATGACGCCGATGAAGAAGCCGATATTGGGGATGTAGTTCGTGATGAACGACAGCACGCCCCATGTCACCGCCATGGGCACCCCGAGCAGGCCCAGAGCGACGGCGTCGAGCACCGCCACGATCAGGCCGAAGATCGTCGAGACCAGCCAGTAGGAGCGCACCGCTCCGGCGAAGTCCGCGAGCGCGGCGGCGATGCCGGGCTTGAGGATCGTCAGCGCCCGGGCGCGCGCCTCAATACGGGACATGTCGAACATGAGGAAGATGACCGTCAGCGCCATGACGCTGAGGATGGAGCCGAGGCTGCTGATCTGGGAGAAGAGCCCCTGAGCCACCATGACGATGCGGCTCGTGTCCACCGCCTTCGAGATCTGGTCGAACAGTGAGGACCAGTCCACGCCGAAGCGCTCCAGGAGGGTCTGCGAGTTATGCCAGATCGTCTGGAACTTGGCCGTGTAATCGGGCAGGGTGTCGATGAGCTGGATGACGGCCACGCCCAGAGCCGCGAACATCGCCAGCACGAAGGCGTAGATGAGGAGGATCGCGCCGATGGCGGACACCGGTCGGGGCACGTGGTGACGGCTGGCCAGGCTCACCAGGGGGCGGACGGTGATGACCAGTGTGAGGGCGAAGAAGGCGGGCCCGATCAGGTCGCGCGCGCAGTAGACACCGACGCCACTGATGACGAGGGTGGCGATGGTGATCGCGATGGACTCGCCCTGAAGTCGACCAGTGGTTGCGGACTCGTATCCTCGGGCGGGTGCACAGGTGTCACTCATGGGCGCATCCTCCCACGGGGAGGCGGTCGCCCCGCCGCGCCCGCCCCCTGCACGGCGCGTTCCGTCGGCGGACGGGGCGAGCCGTCCTGTGCGCGAGGTGTGGGAACGATCAGAGAGGCGAACCGGCCGATGGAGAAGGCGGGCGAGGATCTGATGGGCGCCGGTGATCCGGCGACCAGCCCCGCGGGCTCTCAAGGCAGCTCGGCGCCTTTGCCGAGCCGGGTCGATCTTACGCGTCCGGCTCGAGTCCCGTTACGGGGCCGCCGCCCACCCGACCGCTCCCGTCCGACTCACGCTCGGGATTGGTCGTTCACCGCAGGTGGTCGGCCAGCCAGGGATCGACGACGGCGTAGAACCCGTCGGGTCGACTGCGCCGCACGTCGTGGGCGGCCCCCGGCACGAGCGCCGTCGTCACGTGCGGGTTCGCGATTCGCTTCACGACCTCCAGTCCCTCGGGCCCCACGCGCGCCGCGCCGGGCCGGTCGCCGGTGACCAGGAGCGCGGGGACGGCCAGTGCCGCCATCGTCTCCGCCCACTCGGCCTCCGGGGCGACGACGCCGGTGCGCAGCAGCGCGGGGTCCATGCGCTGGCCGGCCCACACCCCTACGACCGCCTCGGAGTCGGGAATCTCGGCGTCGGCCAGCGCCCGCGTCACCGCTGCGGGCGGATCGGCGAGCTCAGCGGCGCGGGCCCGTTCGCGCGCGGCCCCGCGGGCCAGCAGCTCGGCCGGGCTGCGGGAGCCGTAACGGGCCGGGTCCGCCAGTACGACGCCGGTGAGCAGCTCGGGGCGGCGCGCCGCGACCACCATGGCGGTGGCCGCACCCATGGAGTGGCCGATGACGACGGGCGGGTCGGTTGCGGGCAGCCCCAGGGCGCGCCGACCGCGGTCCTGGACGAGGAGATCCTCCAGGACCGCGACGGCGTCGTCGACGAGGACCTCACCGGCGCGCTCCAGCTCCTGCGGCGCCCAGCGCGGTGACAGACCGTGGCCGCGGGCGTCGACGGCGACCACCCGGTAGCCCAGGGCGGTCCAGTGGTCGATGGCGTCTGTCTGGGAGAGCGCCGACGCCGTGATCCCGTGGAGGAGCACCAGGGCGGGGGCGTCGACGGGCCCGGCGGTGATGCGGGCGAGAGGATGACTCATGCCCTCATCCTGCCCCTCCGTCCGGTCCTACGTCCTGTGGTCGCGCGTGCCCGCGGCCGTCGCAACCGGCGGGAGCCGCGACGCCATCGGATCACATCGGATCAGGAATGGCCTCCGCGCCCGCACAGCTCGATGAGAAGAACGCCCGAGACGACCAGACCTATGCCGGTGATCACGGCGAACGACATTCTCTCCGAGAACACCAACCAGCCGACGACCGCCGTGGCGGCCACCCCCAGACCCGCCCACACGGCGTATGACTCCGCCAGCGGCGCACCGTGACGCAACGCGGCGAAGAAGAGGGCGAACGACGCCCCGTACCCGCAGACGGCGATCACCCACCAGATCCACGCCGCCGCGGCGGCCGTCGCAGCGCGCAGTGAGCTCGTCGCCAGCACCTCGGCGCCGATGGCGGTCAGCAAGAAACAGATGTGCATGCAGATGACTATACCGGACATCCGGTATCATAATGTCGTCCATCCCGTCGACCGCTCCGCGTTCGTCGCGCAGGCCCTTGCCCGGCCCCGCAGTACCTGTAGGCTGAGATTGGAAAGCACGTCGCAAGGGGAAGCACGAGGAGGGCGATTCGGTGCCGGAGTCTCAGCAGACCCTCACTCGTGACAGGATCCTCGACGCGGCGCAGAGAGTCCTGGTCCGCGATGGAGGGGATCGCCTGACGATCGCGTCCGTGGCCGAGGAGGCGCATATCAGTAAGGGCGGCCTCTTCTACCACTTCGCGTCGAAGCAGGAACTCGTCGAGGGGCTGATCGAGAGGTACACCCGGGAGTTCGATCGTCTCCTCGAGGCGGCGGACGGCTCTCCGGGCTCGGCCGTCGAGGCCTACATCCAGTCGGCGAGCAGGTCCGACGGCCCGGCGTCCCGAGGGGTGATAGCGATGCTCGCCGCCGTCATCGTCAACTCGGAGGCGCTGGGGCTCCTGCGCCGGAAGTACGACGGCTGGAACGAGCGCCTGCACTCCGACGGAATTCCGCCTCACGTCGTCTCCACTGTGCGCTACGCCGTGGACGGGCTCTGGTTGGCCGACACGTTGCAACTCGCCGCCCCCAGCCAGAACTCCCGTGCCAAGACCATCGAGCTCCTCAAGGAGATGGTCAGGCCCTACCGGAAGGGCTGAACGGACCGACTGGTCCGGCGGGGCCGGTCGGGTCGAGCGGCGTCGGAGCAGACCGGAGCAGACCGGAGCAGACCGGATCCATGTCCGGTCGACTACCGGTGAGGATCCTCGCGGAGGAGTGTCCCGCACACAACGCACGAAACGATCATCAGCATGATATTCGGCGCCCACCACCCGAGGTTGATGTCCCCGTAGAGCGCCCAGAAGGACACGGCCATGAGTCCCGCGCAGAAAGTGAGGGTCAACCCGATTATCAGGATCTCCCTCCCGAACGGCCGCCCCCTGCCGACGAGGTGCGTCCCCCAGAAACCGAGCGTCGCGGCTAGGGAGTCCAGGGGGAGGAAGGACCAGTTCCAGGCCTGGATGGTGGCGTCCTCGTAGTCCTTGAAAGCTTTGTCGAGCGGAATGAGATGCATCGCGGTCGCCGCCCAGTAGGCCATCAAGCAGACATCCACGACCACGAGCATGACCCTGGCGTGACGCATCATCCCTCCCGATTCGTGCGATGATCCTCGCGCAGGACCTCATTCCCGAAAGGCCCGGCGGGCTTTCCCTGGTGCGGCGACCGAAGCCGACGAGGACCTCCCGAGGCGCGTTCGACGACAACTATACCGGTCGTCCGGTTTACTTGTGAATGTGGGTCGACCCACAGGTCTATGCTGACGACATGAGCGAGCGGAGCACGCACCGGATGAACGTGGAATCCTTCAACCTCGACCACACGCGGGTCGTCGCGCCCTTCGTGCGCATCGCCGACCGCAAACGCCTGCCGGGCGGCGACGAGCTGGTCAAGTACGACGTGCGCTTCTGCCAGCCCAACCGTGATCACCTGGAGATGAAAGCGGTCCACTCCATCGAGCACCTGACGGCCGAGCTCATGAGGAATCACACGGACCGGCTCATCGACTGGGGTCCGATGGGCTGCCAGACCGGCTTCTACGCCCTGACCCTGGGCCTGGAGCCGGCCGAGTTCCTGCCGTTGCTGGAGGCGACCTTCCGCGACATCCTGACGGCCACCGAGGTGCCCGCCGCCAACGAGGTGCAGTGCGGCTGGGGCGCCAACCACTCTTTGGAGGCCGCACAGGCGGCCGTGCGGGACTTCCTCGCGGCGCGCGATGAGTGGTCCGTCGTCGAGATCGACATGCCGAGCCGAGATTGACGGCGGCGACGTCGATCTCGTGCCGAAATGTTGATCTCGACGACGGGGCGCCGGGGCGGGAGCGATGCGCGCCCGCTCAGGCGCCCTGCGGCTCGGCGAGCTCGCGCCGCAGCGCTTCGACCGATGTGCTCCGTCGACGTCGTACCGCCAGGGTCATGGCCAGAGCCGAGGCCGCGGCCCACGCCAGGAGGACCGCCGTGGCGGCACTCACGCCCTCGCCGACCGTACCCAGCATGAGGCCCGACAGCGCCGAATGGAGCACGCCGACAGGTGCCACCAGAAGCGCACCGCTCGCCCGCGCCGCACTTCCGCCCAGAACCAGCACGCCCTGAGCGACGAGGGCCAGGAGGGAGACCGCCGCCCCTCCGCGCGGCCCGAAGACCGCCATGAGGGCCGCGTGCAGCACTGTCATCGCGACCGCGCCGACGGCGGTCAGCAGCACGGCTGGTCCGACGGACCCCGTACGGGCCCCGGCCAGAACGACGACGCCGATCAGCACGGGCGCCTGAACCAGGGCCAGACCGACGGCCGGCTTCAGCGAAGCGCCGGCAAGACGAGCCGGACTCATCGGGGCCTCGACCCGGCGCCGGGTCATCAGCCCCAGCCCGGAGACGACGACGAGCGCTCCGATCCACGAAGCGATGGCGATGGCGGCGGGGGCCGCCGAGGTCTCCGGTCGGACGGAACCCGCCGCGCTCGTATCGACGCTGACCGGCTGAGCCAGCGCGGCGGCCAGGTCGGCGGCCTGCTGATCGGTGTAGGAGGGGACGGAATCCTCAGCGGTGCTCAGTCCGGTGGACAGGTCGTCGGCTCCGGTGGACAGGGTACTCGCCCCGTCAGACAGCTGGGTGGCGCCGGAGGACAGGCTGCTCACGCCGTCGGACAAAGTGGTGGCTCCATCGGCCGCCGAGGTGGTGCCGGCGGCGAGCGAGGACGCGCCCGTCTCGAGTCGGGACAGGCCCTGGGAGAGGGTGTCGGCGCCGCCGGACAGTCGGGTGGCCCCGGTAGACAGATTGCTCGCGCCCGACGACAACTGCGACGTGCCGTCCGCGAGCGTGCTGGCGCCGTTGGACAGACTGTTCGCTCCGGTGGACAGCCGCGAGGTCCCGCCCGACAGGCTGCTCGCGCCCGACGACAGGGTGGAGGCGCTCGACGACAGAGTACTGGCCCCGCCCGACAGGGTGCTGGCCCCGCTGGACAGATTCGAGGCGCCGGCCGTCAGGTTGGAGCCCTGGCTGACGAGGGTGTTGAGGACTCCGGCCAGGGTTGCGCTGGAGGGGTCGGTCGGGTCGTAGACGTCGGTGGAGCCGCCCAGACCGGTGCTGACGGCGGAGGCGGCGTCGGACAGGGTCTCCGACTGGTCGGACAGCGCTCCCAGGGCGCCGACCACGGTCGTCGGGTCGGTGGACGAGGGGTCGGTGCCGATCGCCTTCGATAGCCCGGACGCGCCAGTGGCGACCTCGGAAGCGCCCGAGGTGAGCCCGGCGCGCGGGGAACCTGGGGCTGTCGAACTCAGGGTGTTGAGAACACCGAGCATGGTGGCCCGCGACCCGTCGGTGTTGGCACCCGTGGCGGGGTCGTAGACGTCGGTGCTCCGGCCCATGCCGGCCGTGCTCGCCGCCAGGTACTGGCAGGTGGCGTCCTGCTCGCCGTGGTCGGAGACGCACTGCCGGTAGGCGGTCTCCAGCCCCGTCCCGGCCTGATTCGCCTGAGAGGCCAGGGTGTCGACGCCGGAGGTGTAGGAGTCGATGCCGCCCTCCAGCCGGTTCGCCCCGTCGGCGAGCGAGGACGCGCCCGTCACCAGGTTCGTGCCCGTGGCCGGATCCGTCGCGGTCAGCCTCTGGTGCAGCTGGTCGACGCCGGAGGTGTAGGAGTCCACGCCGCCCGCCAGCTGGGCCGCGCCGTCGACCAGGGAGGCGGCGGCGCCGTTCTGGGGGACGGTCAGGGCATCGCGGGCCCCGGTGACGCCGGTGACGTAGGAGTCCACGCCGGTGGAGAGGTTCGAAGTGCCGGTGGCCAGGGTACTCGCACCGGAGTCCACCGTGGCCGCGCCGTCGGCCAGCGTCGAAGCTCCGGACGACAGACTCGACGCACCCGAATCCACCGAATCCGCACCATCGGCCAACGTCGAAGCCCCCGACGACAAACTCGACGCACCGTCGGACAGGTCCGCGGCCCCCGAGGAGGCCGAGGAGGTCCCGTCGGTCAGCTCGTCGGCGCCCGACTCCAGCCGGTTCAGCCCGTCCGCCAGCGTCGTGGCGCCCTGGGAGGCCTGGTCGGCGCCGGTGCTCAGGTCGTCGGCGCCCGACTCCAGGGAGTCCGCACCGGTGGACAGTCGATCGGCACCGCCGGCCGCCCGGCCGAGCTGATCCTTCATGTCGCTCAGCGACGTCAGCGACGCGTTGAGGTAGGCGACGGAGACGGTCGTGCCCAGGGAGGCGGCGGCCGCGGAGACGATCTCCTGACTGGCGGCACCGACCTCGGGGGAGGCGGTGCCGTTGGTCTGGACGTCGACGGTGGCGTCGCTCGGGGTGCCGCCGAGGGTGTCGACGACGGCCTGGCTGAAGCCTTCGGGGATGGTGATGACAACGTCGTACGTACCATCGGACAGACCCTGAGCGGCGGCGTCGGCCGTCACGACCGAGTAGTCCAGGGTGTCGGTGGTGGCGCCGGTGGAGGAGGAGGCGGTCAGAGCCGCGTCGGGGTTGGTCAAGCGGCCGAGCAGCAGTCGGCCGGCGGGCATGGTGGTGCCGTCGGAGGTGGTGGCGGGCGAGTCGAGATTGACGACGGCCGCGGGGATGGAGGCCGCCTTCGCCTTGGGCGCGGTCGCGGCGGAGACGACCATGAAGCCGGCGAGCGCCGGGACGAGAATGACGAGGATGGCCAGAATAATGGAGCGTCGTGTCATGAGGAGACCTCGGTTCCTTCGATTCCTTCCGGGGTGGGCCGGGTCCGGCGCGCGTGCCAGACCGTGTTCGGGGCGTTCGGGGCATCCGGGCCGCCCGGAGTGTCGGGGCTGTACGGGCCGTCGAGGCCGGCGATGCCCGGGTCGCCGGGGCTCTCGCCCTCGGACGGCGATCGGTCGGCCTGCGCCGGGGCCACGGCGCGGCGCTCGGGGGCGCGGCGGGTGTGCGCCGATCCGTCGGAGGCGATGTCGACGATCGAAGCGGGATCGACGTCGACGGGTGCGACCGAGGGCATGTCGGCGCCGCCGGTAACGACGACGGCGACGCCGTCGGCAGCGAGCTCGGCCACGCGCTGCCAGCGCCTGCCGCCGGGATCGTCGACGACGACGATGCGCACGTGCGGGGCGACATCGTCGTCGTAGGCGTGCACGGAGGTGGTGACGGTCTGGATGAAAGCGGTGCCGTCGGGCAGCACGTGGCCGTCGACGACAAGGACGCCGCTCGTCGGCTGGAGGCGCCCGCCGATGGCGGCGGCCAGCGCCCGGCGGGCCAGCGGGGTGGCGGCGCGCACGAGGGCGACCTCACCGGGAGCTACCGTCAGGTCCAGGTCGCGTACGGCTGCGCCGACGGCGTCGGCGAGGGTGACCGCCCGGGCGCGCAGGACGACATCACCGTGGGCGGCCGTCCACCTCTCATGCTCGAGGGTGCGCTCGAGCCCCTCGCCCTCGACGTCGATGACCGGAAGCTGGCGCTCCAGCCACCGGGGCAGCCACCAGGCCCTGGGCCCCAGGGCGGCCATGACCGCGGGGATGAGAGTCATGCGCACGATGAAGGCATCCGCGGCGATGCCCGCGGTCAGGGCGACAGCGATGGGTTTGACGTAGACGTTGTGACTGGGGACGAAAGCGGCGAAAACGCCGGTCATGATGAGAGCGGCGGCGCCGACGACGACCGCGGAGCCGGTGAAGCCCGACTCGACGGCGCGTCGGGCGTCATCAGGACGGCCCTGGCCGCGGATCCACTCCTCACGCATGCGCGAGACGAGGAACACCTCGTAGTCCATGGCCAGGCCGAAGAGCACGCCCATGACGATGACGGGCATGAAGGAGATGACCGCGCCGGTCCTGGACACGCCGAGGGCGTCGGCCATCCAGCCCCACCCCCATACCGCTCCGGCGGCGCCCATGCCCGCGGACAGGGAGAGCACGTAGCCGAGCGTAGCGGTCAGCGGCACCGCCACCGAGCGGAAGACGATCATGAGCAGGACGACGGACAACCCGACCACGACGATCCCGAACGGCAGCAGCGCCGCGTTCAGGGAGGTCGACACGTCGATGGCGACGGCGGTCTGCCCGGTGACCATGACATCGGTGATGCCGTACCGATCCTCGTAATCGGCGGCGCGGGAGCGGATGGCACGCACCAGGTCCATGGTCTGCTCGTCGGCCTGCCCGGCGTCGGGGCGGATCTGGACGAGCCCCAGCGAGCCGTCCTCATTGGGGGTGGCCAGGGCGATGGAGGCGACACCGGGCAGAGAGCCGAGGTCGTCGGCAAGGTCGTCGACGACGCCGACGGGATCGGTGGTGGTGACGATGTCGGCGATGACAATGATGGGCGAGTTGTAGCCGGGGCCGTAGACCCGGGCGATGGCGTCGTAGGTCTCGCGCTGCTCGGTGCCCTTGTTGGCGAAGCCGTCGTCGGTCAGGGCCAGGTGCAGACTCCTGGCGGGGACGGCCGCCGTCCCCAGGATCACGACGACGACGGCGATGGTGGCCCACGGACGGCGGGTCACCAGGCCCACCCAGCGCCGGGAGGCGGAGGAGCGGGCGGCGGTCCGGCCGCGCCCGGCACGGCGGCCACCGCGCCGGGCCCCGATGTCGCGACGGTCGGCGCTGCGGCCGCCGGTCCCGACGCGCCCTCCGCGCCCGACGCGTCGACGACTCGGACGCATCCGAGTGCCGGCCACGCCGATGAGGGCGGGCACGACGCTCAGGGCGACCGCGACGGCGACCGCCACCACGGCGGCGCTGGCCACGCCCATGACGGTCAGGAAGGGGATGCGGGCCACGGACAAGCCGCACAGGGCGAGGATGACGGTGGTGCCCGCGAAGACGACAGCGGACCCGGAGGTGGCTACAGCCCGTCCGGCGGCCTCATCGGGGGCCACGCCGTCGGCGAGGTACTCGCGGGCGCGGGAGATGATGAACAGGGCGTAGTCGATGCCGACGGCCAGGCCGATCATGACGGCCAGCACCGGGGTGGTGGAGTTGATGGAGGTCGCGCTGGCGGCCAGCAGGATGCCGAGCATGCCGACTCCGACGCCGATGAAGGCCGCCACCAGCGGGGCGCCGGCGGCCACGACCGAACCGAAGGTGGCCAGCAGGACGACGGCCGCGATCCCGACGCCGATGAGCTCGGTGGGGCCCAGCCCGATATCGGCGCTCTCGCCGATGGTACCGCCGAGCTGGATGGTCAGATCGGGGTCGCCCGCCTCAGTGGCGGCGACGAGCTCGTCGAGAGCCTCGGACAGGGTAGCGGCCTTGTCCGTCTGCCCGGAGGTCATGCTGCCCACGGAGATGTCGGCCTGGATCTGGATTAGAACGTGGGCGCCGTCGTCCGAGACGGTGGAAGCGGTGGCCGGGGTGCTGCCGGAGGCGTCCGAGCCGAAGGGCTGGGAGACCAGGGCGACGCCGTCGAGGTCGGAGGCGGCCTGGACGAAGCCGTCGACGGCGTCGCGGTGGTTCTCGATGTCACCCTCGTCGGCGGTGATGAGGACCTGTTCGGAGGTGCCGGCCGCTTGGGGGAGGCGCTGGGCGAGGATGTCCAGACCCGTCATGGACTCGGTGCCGGAGATGGTGAAGGTGTTGTTGAGCTTGCCGCCGGTCAGCACGACGGCACCACCGAGCATGAGGATGATGAGGAGCCAGGCGGCCAGCACCCGGACGGCGTGTTCGGCGCACCAGCGGCCGAACCTGTACAGGAGTGCGGACACCCGGGATCCTTTCACATGTCGCGACGACGAGGCGGAAACAAGTTCAGTACAGGAACGTACTCGATACACTTCTGTATGAAAAATTCAGATGGTGTGAGCCCACTTACCACCGCTGCCCGGTAGCATCGGTTCTAGCACTCGCCGTGCCGCCCTGACCGTCCTGATCGTCGACCCGAGACACCTGGAGTCCGCCATGCCGCCTACCGCGCGCCGCGCCACTCGCGAGTCCCGCAGCGGGCGCGGTCTGCGCAAGAGGGAGAACACCCGGGCTCGCCTGCGGGAGGCCGCGGCCGAGGTGATCATGGCCAAGGGGATGGAGGGCGCCCGCATCGACGACGTCGTCAGGCGAGCCGGTTTTACCCGGGGCGCCTTCTACTCCAACTACTCCTCGCTGGACGAGGTCCTCAACGAGGCGATCGTCGAGCGCCTGGCGGCGATGGTTGAACGGATCGAAGCCGCCGCCGACGCCATTGAAGGGGAGCCCACGATCGACTCGCTCATGGAGATGCTGGACTCGCTGCGCTCTGAGGCCCGCGTCATGTACATCATCTGCACTGAGCACATGCTCCATCGGATGCGCCATCCCGATTCGCCGCAGGTTCCCGCGGCCGGTCGTCGGGTCCTGGACACGGCCATCGCAGGCTGCGTCGAGTCCCTGCTGGCGCGGATGGGCAGGCGGCCGGTGGTAGCCGCGCAGGGCATCGGCGACGCCGTGTGCTTGTTCTTCCTCGACTCTCTGGCCGAGGAGGCGACGGGGATGACGATCGCGGGCCACGACGCCGACGACCCACGGGCCTACCTGCGGCACATCATCGGGGCGATCATCATGGCGCTGTCCGCTCCCGTGACCGAGGGCGGCGCCGAGGCGAGCTGATGGCGCGGGAATGGTGCGGGTCGGCGGGGTGCGGGCGGGGACCGGCGGGGCGCACCCGACCGCTGCGGGCGGCACCCGCATAGGCTCAGGGCCATGAGCACGACTCCCGCATCTTCCCATCCCCGCCCGGTCGCCGCCGTCGTCGCCATGCCCGAGGAGGCCCGGCCGTTTTTGAAGGCTCTGCCCCGCTCCGACGCCGCCGAGCCCGTGGCACTGCACGGTGATGCCGAGGCGATCGCGCTCGTTGCGCCCAGTCCAGCCGGCAGCACAGTGCAGGGCGTCGGTCCGCGCGAGCTGCTCCTCGTGCGCAGCGGCATCGGACTGGTGGCGGCCGCCAGCGCCCTGGCCACCGCACTCACCCGGGTGACGCCCGACGTCGTCGTCTCGGCGGGCACGACGGGCGGGCTCGGGCTCGACGTCGAGGTCGGGGACGTGTGCGCCTCGACGGCCCTGGCCTTCACCGATGCCGACGCCACCGCCTTCGGCTACGCCTACGGGCAGACGCCGGGCCAGCCGGCCGTCTTCGAGGCGGATGCGGCACTGCTGACGCGGGTGGAGGAGGTCGGGCCCGCCGCGCTGGCGGGGGCGACGCCGTCGTCGGGTTCGGCGCGCATTCGCGTTGGCCGGATGCTGGCGGGGAATTCGTTCGTCACGGCGGCGACGGCGGGCCGAGTGCGCAAGCTGTTCCCGCGGGCGGTGAGCACGGACATGGAGTCGACGGCGTTGGCGCAGGTGGCCGCGGGGGCCGGGGTCCCGTTCGTCTCGATCCGCGGCGTCTCCGACCTGTGCGGACCGCGGGCCGGGCAGGACTTCCACATCGGCGTCGACGAAGCCGCCGCTCGCAGCGCCGCCGTCGTACTGGCGGTCCTGGGCGGAACGCGCTGACGCGGCGACCCCTCACTCATCCTCTTCGTCGTGTTTTAGGTGGTCAGGGCCCAGGGAATGGCTTCGTCCAGATACCAGGTCCAGAAGGCGCGGCGGGCTTCGATGTCGAGCTCTTCGGCGGGCTGCCAGTTCATACCACCGGCAGCAGCACTCG
>RBWB01582822.1_pt1 | contig 13662 bp, 12 predicted proteins | sample 2014201 | NCBI WGS metagenome assembly RBWB01 (sample SAMN10133834, study PRJNA383868) | Human oral metagenome, whole genome shotgun sequencing project. | isolation source: supragingival plaque isolated from 88 juvenile twins | host: Homo sapiens | place: Australia
CACTCTCACCGAGCTGTTCGTAGATCTCGTATGCCATCGCCTTCATGCCCTCGAAGAAGAGCGGATTGTATACATGCGAAGCATAGTAAGCGTCGCCGAGGTTTTCCTTGACCGCCTGACACGCATCCATGCGGCCGCCTTCAGTTTTAACGATTTTCGCGCCGTAGGCGGCAATTTGACGCAGTTTGTCGGGTGACGTCTCCTTTGGCACGTAGACTGTGCAGTCAATGCCTGCTGCTGCTGCGTGCGCGGCGATGGAGGCGCCGGCGTTGCCTGCCGAATCGAGCGCGATCTTCTCGATGCCGACGTGGTGGATCTCATTGATCAGCGTGTAGGCCCCGCGATCCTTGAAGGAGCCGGTCGGCAGAAGGTTCTCTGTCTTCAGCAGATACTCGATGCCGTCAATCTTGATACTCAGAAGATCGGTGTGCATGTGTCCGATCGTGACGTCATGCACCGTTTCTTCGTTTGCCGCCTTGTTCAGATGGAACATGCCGCCGCATTCGCAGCGGTAGTTCATCGAGCTGATGGGATATTTTTTTTTGCATTTTTCGCAGTAAAAATACACGGAGCATCCCGCCTTTCGTCATAGCATGTGATTTCCTTTTGTTCAGTATTTTGTCGTCATGAATATATTCGCTTTTTCCTGCGCATTTCCTTTTCTTATGTAAGTTTTCCTGCATTTCAATCAGAAATTTTAAGAGAAAAATAAGGACAGCTCTGTGTTTCTCCAGAGAAAATGTGGTTGGCAAAGGAGAAGAAATGATGTATGATAGCATGTGAGAGGTTTTTATGACCTTTGTTTTTACTGCAGGGACGGCTTTTTTGATATAAGAAGAACGAGGAGGGGCGGCCCTCTTTTTCTTTTTCGCCGGCCGTGCAAACGGCCTTCTTAGGAGAGGATTATGACAAACAAGATTTATGCGCTGGTCGGGCCGCACGCTTCGGGCAAGACGGTGCTGATCGGCAAACTTATGCAGATGGGGATTCATTACATTCCTTTATATACGACACGGAAGCCGGGAAAGATCGATTCCGATACGAGATTTTATCGCTTTGTCGGCAAGACGGAATTCTTCAAGCAGGAATTCATTGTGCACGTCACATATAAGGGAGACTATTATGGCGTTTTAAAAAAAGACGTTCTCTCGGCACTGCAAGAGCATAAGATCAGCCTTGTGATGTTGGAGGCGAATGGCGTCAAGCAGCTCGCGCGCCTTTTGAAAGAGAATTTCGAGACGATCTTCCTCATGGTCGACTATGTGACGCTCGTCGAGCGCATGATTCGTCTCGGACATAAGAACAGTGAGATAAAGTATCATTTGGAATATGCGGAAAACAACAGTGAGTTTGACAACTGGAAGGACGCCACGCATGTCGTGAAGATCCGAAATGTGGCGAATCCAGGGGCGGCATTTGATCAGATCTTGGCAATCATGGGATTGATGCGCCTCCTGCCGCCGGAGAAGCTCAAGGAATGCGTGCAATAAAGGGGCAGCCTGCAAGGGCTGCTTCTTTATTTTGCAGAGAAATTTAGTCGACGGAAAATATTTCAAGATTTTTCAAAATATTATTGACAACTTATAGGAGATGTTTTATAATAAAAGTGCAGATGGAAGGAGGCATCCCTTGCGAAGATGTTTGCAGAAAGAGGAGAAACTTTAGTATGCAGACTAGCAAAAATAGCAGAAAAGCTTAAGGTAAATCGAAGGTTCAGGCATGAGGCGCATCGTGGAGGAGGAAGAGCGTATTCCGAGACCATGGTGAACAAGCTCACGGAGAGAATCCAAAGGGCGGCAAGCCGCTGCAGTATGGCGGCAGGAAGCGGAACGAATGTTCATGAAGGGTTGAGGGGCGCTTGCGGAACTGATGTAAGGCAAGACGCAAGTGCCGAAGAATCCACGGATGCAAGAATCCGTGCGTCGAGGCGGAAGCTCGTGCAGCTGCGAAGGACAATGCATGAGTTTGACGCAGAAGAAGAGCAGTTCCGATCAATTCCGAGTCCGAGTAGAAGAATCATGCGCAGGAAAAGCAGGGCGCATAATGCCGATACCGCTTGACTGCCGAAAAAGAGCGCCAGAGAGTGCATCTCCATGCGGCAGGGCAAAGGCTTCATGGCTTCGGTGAAACTTGGGAAATCTGCGGGGGTCGACTTTCAAAAAGAGGCTTCGGACAAGACGTCCGAAGCCTCTTTTCTTAAGATTTGATGACTTGGTATAAGTCATACATATTCTTTTCGATAGCGATTTTTTTCTTATTCATAGGCTTTTCCGTCTGGAAATCACGGCCGCTGAAACGCACATATACATCATCAGCATGGGCGATGGCTCGAAACATGTCGAAAGCATATTCATCCATAGGTTCCTCATAGTATTCAACCACGGATATGGAATATGCGCCAAAGAGCCAAGAACTGATACCTGAAGAGTCGCTTTGGACATCTCGATGCGAGCGATGAGGATCATATTTAAGCTCGTATATATCTCCATCAACTCGTGCCGAAACCGTATCGAAGTTCAACCAATGAGTATCGCCCATTTGCATGCTGATTCCCTGGACATGGGTGTTGGTCTGGGTGTTTACGAACATGGCCACGAACGATATCCGGACGATGTTGGAATCGTTGTCTACCGTGATGGTGGGATAAAGCGTGATGGGATCGGCACTGACCTTTTTTGGCTCATAATAGGTTACGTTTCTTATGCTGTCTTTCGTTACTCTTACGTTCTTTGTGAGTCTTTTTATTTCCTCAGCTTTATCAGATTGCCACATAGGAGTGCGGATTGGTTGCTCTACTAAATAATCAGTTTGTATCGGAGCGGGAGCAGTGTTTTCAGAATGAATGGTTTTGAAAGGGCGGTGCTCTGATGCTTGTTTTGATCGGATCGGTTCACTCATTGGAACTGTGGGTTGGCTTTCCTGATTTGTGACATTATTTGCGTTTGCGTCGGGATCGGATGCAGTTTCTACGGAGGTCTGTTCTGTGGCAGACGTGTTGGATGTTATTTCGATATCGTTTGCTGGCAGAGGAGAACTTTCGGCGGAAGGTTTTTGTGTCGCTGCTTGGTTTTTGCCGACTTGTTCGCTTCTTGTTGAAGCGTGATCCGCTTGAGTTTGCTCTGACAATTTATGGTTAGGGTCCAGATTGATAACGGTTTCTGCTCCTGCTTCATGGATTGTCGAGCATAGCAGCAATCCTAAAGAAAATGCAAGTAGCCAGTGCGATTTTTTCATTTACTATCTCTCCCGTTTTATTCGTTGGCAGTTTTTTTGCTCCTTGATATGGTTGAATATATTTAATGCCCGCTTTTCTTGAATCTGCCGCCGACGATATCGTGGACGGCGTTGATGGTCACGAAGGCGCTCTCGTCGATGTCGAGGACGGTCTCCTTGAGTTTGTTGACTTCGAGGCGCGTGACGACGGAGTAGAGAACCTTTTTCTCCTCGCCCGTGTAACCGCCTTCGCCGTAGAGGAGAGTGACACCGCGTCCCAATCGCTCGGCGAGGGCGACATTGATTTTGTCCGGTTCGTTCGTGACGATCATGACGGCGTAGGATTCGTCAAGCCCTTGCACGACGACGTCGATCATCTTGGCGATGACGAAGTAGGCGACGAGCGAGTACATCGCCTTGTCCCAGCCGAAGAGAAGACCGGCGCCTGAAAGGATGAAAAGGTTGATGAACATGACGACTTCGCCGACGGAGAACACGGATTTCTTGTCGAGGATGATGGCGACGATCTCTGTGCCGTCGAGCGAGCCGCCCGAGCGAATGATGAGACCGACGCCGAGACCGACGATGATGCCGCCGAAGATGGCGGCGAGGAAAAAATCCTGCGTGACGGTCGGGAACGGTGCGAAGTAGGCCGACCATAGAGAGAGGAGGGCGATGGCGGTCAAGGTGGCGAGGGCGAAGGCTTTGCCAATCTGCTTGTAGCCGAGGTAGAGGAACGGGAGGTTGAAGAGGATGAGAAAGACGCCCAGAGGCTGCTCTGTGATGGCATGAGCCATGATGGAGAGGCCGACGACGCCGCCGTCGATGATGTTGTTCGGGATGAGGAAGATTTCAAGACCGACGGCCGTGATGACGGCACCGATGAAGATCATCACATATTTTTGCGTGAGGGCGAGCAGGCGCTTCTTGCGACTTTTCTTTTCTTTTTCCATAAAGCAGATCCTTTCGTACAGCCGGACGCTTCCTCAAGGAAGCGGATTCATTCAATGATGCTTTCATTATACGGAAAAAACAGGACTCGCGCAAATTTTATTTGACAACGGGTGTTTCCTGTGATAGAATCACTTATGTTGATTGCGAGAGCGGTCGGCTTGTGACTCAGTAGCTCAGTTGGATCAGAGTATTTGACTACGAATCAAAGGGTCGGGGGTTCGAGTCCCTCCTGGGTCACCATTTTGAAGTTTTGCGCTGGCAGTAGCTGGCGCTTTTTTTGTGTGCAAGAGCGCTCGTCGTTCAAAATGCTTTATTAAGCGACTTCATTTTAGCAGCGTTTCCTTAAAATTATGAAGATGCTTCATTTTCTGCTTTAAAAATGAAGGGGATTCATGTATAATAGGCAAAGAGAGTTGGAGTGTGCAGGAGACTCCTTGAGCGAGGAGGATTTGTATGGAAGAAGATAAGATCAGCCGCCGCGAGATGAAGAAGATTCAGTCGCGCAAGGCGATTCTCGATTCGGCGGCAAGCCTGTTTCAGAGTCGCGGGCTGGAAGATGTTGCGATTGCGGATATCATGAGCGGGGCGGATCTTGGCATCGGTACGTTTTACAATTACTTTGACTCCAAGGACGATGTCTTGATGGAACTTCTGGGACGCATCATGAAGGAACTGGGAGAAAGGGTGCGCGTCCTGTCTGAGGAGCGTAGGCCCGTGACGGAAATCCTGCGCGAGCTGCTTCTGGCCGCCGCCAGACTTCTTGGGCAGAATCGTTATGTGCTGCCGCTTTTCCTGCGCGCTGCACAGCAGGCGACCTTGCTGAAGCGCTCGGAGGCGAGCGTTTCGGCGCCGCCTTTCACGGTGCTTTTCACACGCTTGGTTGAGGAAGGCCAAGCGAATGGCGAGTTCCGCCATGACATCCCGACGGCGATCATCTCAGAACTTTTCCACTCGCTGTTTCAAGCAGCGGCGTTCAGTAAATTGGAAATTCCCTTCGAGGAGAATGTGCGCCTGAAGCTTGGATTGATTCTCGACGGCATGCGCGTGATTGAAAAGCAGGAAGAGCAAAAGGAATGAACGGGAGGATTTTTATTTCATGATCAGTGTAACGAAGCTTCTTTTTGCGCGCGAGTATTTCGGCGACTCGCTGCGCTATACGAAGAATGCGCATCGCATGAAAAACGGTGCAGCCGAAGGAATGGGACCCGTCGTCGTCTGGAATTCGACGAAGACGTGCAACCTCAAGTGTCGCCATTGCTACATGAACTCGGACGCCAAGAAGTATCAGGATGAGCTGACGACAGAGGAGGCGCGGCGCTTCATCGACGACCTCGCTGACTTTCGCGTGCCCGTTTTGCTCTTTTCGGGCGGCGAACCGCTCCTTCGTCCCGACTTCTTCGAGCTTGCCGAGCACGCGGCGGCAAAGGGCGTGCGCCCGACGCTCTCGACGAACGGCACGCTCATTGACCGCGCGACGGCGCAGCGCATCAAGGACATCGGCGTGGGCTACGTCGGCATCTCGCTCGACGGTCTCAAGGATGTGAACGACAAGTTCCGCGGCAAGGAGGGCGCCTACGAGGCTGCCATGCGCGGCATAGAGAACTGCACGGCGGTCGGGCAGCGCGTGGGGCTTCGCTTCACGATCAACCATCACAACATCATGGAGCTCGACAAGATCTTCGATTTCATCGAGGAGGAGGGCATCAACCGCGTGTGCTTCTATCACCTCGTCTACTCGGGGCGCGGCAACGCGATGATGGAAGAGGATGTGACGGCACAGGAATCGCGCAGTGCCATGGATACGATCATCCGCCGCACGCGTGATTTCGAGGAGCGCGGTCTGGAAAAGGAGATCCTGACGGTTGACAATCACTGCGACGGCGTTTACATCTACTTGAAAACGCTCAGGGAAAAGGGCGAGGCGGCGGCCGAGCATGTGTGGAAGCACATTTCGATGAACGGCGGCAACCGCTCGGGCATCGCTTTCGGCGAGGTCGATCCCTTAGGCTACGTCCATCCCGATCAGTTCACGCAGCACCATACCTTCGGCAACGTGCGCGAGAGGAAGTTCGGCGAGATCTGGCAGGACACGTCGAACGCCATCATGGCGGGACTCAAGGATCGAAAGCCGCTCCTTAAGGGTCGATGTTCCTCGTGCCGCTACCTTTCGTGCTGCAACGGCAACTTCCGCACGCGCGCTGAGGCACGTACGGGCGATTTCTGGGCAAGCGATCCTTCGTGCTATCTGACGGACGAGGAGATTGGACTTGCGCGTGAGGAGGCGGCGATATGATCATCTCGTGGAACACGACGAATGCCTGCAACATGTACTGCAAGCACTGCTACCGCGATGCGGGCTGCAAGGCGGAGGAGGAGCTTTCGACGGCGGAAGCGAAGAAGCTCCTCGATGAGATCGCGCGTGCGGGCTTCAAGATCATGATTTTTTCGGGTGGCGAGCCTCTGACGCGTCCCGACATTCTGGAACTTGTAGAACATGCGACGAAGCTTGGCCTGCGCTCGGTCTTCGGCACAAACGGCACGCTGATCACGCCCGAGATGGCACGCGACTTGAAGGCGGCGGGCGCGATGGGCATGGGCATTTCGCTCGACTCGATGTCGCCCGCGAAGCACGATACGTTCCGCAGCTATCCGGGCGGCTGGGCGGGTGCTGTCGAAGGCATGAAGAATTGCCGCGCGGCGGGGCTGCCGTTTCAGATTCATACGACGGTCATGGACTGGAACGAGAAGGAATTGGAGGCGATCACGGACTTCGCCGTGGAACTCGGCGCTGTGGCGCACCACTTCTTCTTCCTCGTGCCGACGGGACGCGCCGAGACGATCGAGGAGGAATCGCTTCGTGCCGAGGCGTACGAGAGCGTCCTGACGCGCATCATGAAAAAGTCGGAGGAAGTGGATATCGAATTGAAGCCGACGTGCGCGCCGCAGTTTTTGCGCATCGCGGGGCAGATGGGCATCAAGACGCGCTTTCGGCGAGGCTGCCTCGCAGGACTCAGCTACTGCATCATCAGCCCGCGCGGCAAGGTGCAGCCATGCGCTTATCTCAACATGGAGCTTGGTGACGTGCGAAAGACGCCGTTCGACGAAATCTGGAAGAGCAGCGAGGTGCTGAACAAGCTGCGCACGCTCGAATATTCGGGCGGCTGCGGTACTTGCGACTACAAGCGTGCCTGCGGCGGCTGCCGTGCGCGTGCTGCCTACTACAACGATGGCGATTATATGGCGGAAGAGCCTTGGTGTCTTTACCACGGGCGCAAGGGATAGTATAATTAGATAGGCAGGGGCGACGGTGCGCCGGGAAGCGTGCCGCCGCCCTTTTGCGTGAGGCGGCGCTAGATGCTCAAACGGCGGATGTTTGTGCGTGCAGCCTGCAGCAATGGGGGTTGAAGAAAGGCGGCTTTTATGATCAAGCTGGTATTTTGCGATATGGACGGCACGCTTCTCGATGCGCAGGGAAATCTGCCTGAAGGACTCGGCGCTATCCTCGCCGAACTCAAGGCGCACGGCGTGATCTTTGCGCCTGCGAGCGGCAGGCAGTATGCGGCGCTTCTGCGTCACTTCCGACCGTGGGCGACGGATCTCATCTTTTGCGCGGAAAACGGCGCTTACGTCGTGCGGCGCGGCGAGGAGCTTTTCTCTACGACGATCGCGCCCGCCCTGTGCAGGGAAATCGTGCGCCGCGCCGCCGCCGTCAAGGGCGCCTATACCGTCTGGTGCGGCAAGGAGTACGCCTATGTGACGGAGCGCAACGAGGATTTTTTTGCCGAGATGGAAAAATATTATACGGAATACAAGATGGTCGAAGATTTTTCTGACGTGCATGATGCGGCGATCAAGTTTTCCATATGTGATCCCGTGGAGGCGGATGCTGAGCGCACGATCTATCCTTCGCTGCAGGACTTGTCCGAGGAGCTGAAGGTCGTCGTCTCCTCGAACTATTGGGTGGACATCATGCAAAAAGATGTGAACAAGGGCGCCGCCGTGCGCCGCGTGCAGCAGCTTCTGGGCATTCGCCCCGAAGAGTGCCTTGCCTTCGGCGACTATCTGAACGACGTCGAGATGCTCGGCGCGGTAGGCGAGAGCTACGCGATGGAGAATGCGCACCCGAAGGCGAAGGCGGCGGCGAAGCATATCGCGCCGCCCAACACGCAGCACGGCGTGCTGCGCATCCTGCGCCGGCTGCTCGATGAAGGAAAGATGTAGGGGGGAAGATCATGAAGCTCGACTATCATATGCATTTGGAATACGGCTCTTACGATGAAGCGTGGGTGGAAGGATTCTTTCGGGCGGCGGCGGCGCGCGGCGTGGCGGAGATCGGCTTTTCCGAGCACAGCCACACGTTTCCGGAGTTTGAATCGCTCTATTACGATGATCTCATCTTGGACGACTCCTTCGTCGGCAGTTTTCAGCAGAAGTGGCTGAAGAAGAACAAGTTCAAGTATACGCTCGAAGAATACTTCGCCTTCATGGCAAAACTCAAGGAAAAGCACGCTGTCAAGACGGGCATCGAGGTCTGCAACTTCCAAGATCAGACGGCTGTTGCCAAAATCCTCGGCAGCTGCGATTTTGACTATGTGATCGGCTCCGTTCACTTCATTCGCGGCTGGGCCTACGACTCGTCCGAGATAAAGGCGGAGTGGGATCGCATCGCGCTCTTTGACATCTACGAATGGTACACGCAGGAGATCGAGAAGCTCTGCGCCTCGAAGCTCTACGATGTGCTCGGGCATCCGTTCAACATTCGCCTCTTCCGCTACTTTCCCGACTTCGATGTCACGCCGTTCTTGGAACGCGCCGTGTGCGCGATGGAAAAGGCGCAGATGGCGGTCGACATCAACACGGGTACGCTCTACCGCTATCCGGTTGCGGAGATCTCGCCTTACGAGGATTTCATGCGCCTAGCGGCGGCGCACAAACTGCCTGTCATCACGACTTCGGACGCGCACAAGCCCGAGGATGCGGGAGCGTACAATGACGAGGCCGTCGCCTACGCACGGCGCTTCGGCTACGAGACGACACTGCGCTTCACGAAGAGGGAGCGCGAGGTCGTGCCGCTCGGCTGATCGTTGCAGCCGCTCCTTTCACCTCTTGCCAGACATGCGGATTTTTCGTACAATATGGGGGAGAGATTTGTACGTTTGTTAAAGAGAAAAGGGGGAGTCGCCTTGAAAAACGCATGGGAGAAGTTCTGTTGCGCGGTCGTTGCCGTGCTTCTTTTTGCCGTCGTGCCGTGCCGCGCTCTTGCTGCGCCCGATGCGTCGGAAGAATGGTATTGGTTGGCATCGGATGCGAAGTACAGCAAGTATTTTGCGCCGAACGAAGTCACGGTCGTCAAGAGTCTCAATGTCGCAGGCCTGGAGCGTGCGATGCCGACGGTCATCCACGGCTGGATAAAGACGAGCTTCAGCTATGAAGGCGCAAAGGAGACGATTGCGAACTACGGCATCAAGGATATCCTGCCCGATCCGGCTGCGCTTGCCTACAGCCTCGCACTCGTCGAGGTCAGTCCGCAGAATCGCACTTTCCGCTATCTGGAAGAGGACTTTTACGATGCGCGGGGAAACATCCTTTGGTCGAAGCGCACGCCTGGCTCGGAAAAGGAAATGAACTCGCAGCAGTATGATGAAACTTTTTATGCGGCAATCGTCGACAGTGTTTTCGGCATGGGCGAACTGGAGCGTCTGACGAGTTCGGATCGCTGGTATGAGCTTTGGAAAGAAAAGCGGTCGGACGGAGGCGAGGAGAGCGCCATGGCGGACACCTCGACGATGCGGCTCAAAGGGGAACTGCTCTTTTATTGGGAGTGGGTCACGAAAAAGGACGCCAAGGGAAATACGTTGGAGGTGCAGTTCCTCAAGCGCGCCTTGAACGTGCCGATGGGCACGGTAAGCACGAAGGATGGCAAGACTTGGACGCCGCAAGCGGGTTGGCAGGATCTGGAGGAGACGGATCTGACGTTTCACGGCATTCAGCAGGGCAGCAAGGAATATACGGGACTCCTGCGCCTGCGTACCTATACGGCGAAAAACCTCGCGTGGCTCTATCGCGCGAGCTTGGAGCCGAACGCCGAGCGGCGTCTCCAACGCGATGAGGAGTGAGGTGCGGGCATCACGCCGGGCATCTTTGTCATGGGGAGTGGCTCGCCCCGTAGGAAAGTCAACGAGCCGATGGACAAGGAAAGGAATTTTTGATGCAGAACAAATACATCCGCAATTTCTCGATTATCGCGCACATCGACCATGGCAAGTCGACGCTTGCTGACCGCCTCATTGAAAGCACGGGCACTTTGACTGAGCGCGAGATGGAGGCGCAGGTGCTCGACAACATGGAGCTTGAGCGCGAGCGCGGCATTACGATCAAGGCGCAGACCGTGCGCCTGCACTATCGCGGCAAGGACGGCGAGGTCTATGAACTCAATCTCATCGACACGCCGGGTCACGTCGATTTCACATACGAGGTGTCGAGAAGCCTTGCAGCCTGCGAGGGAGCGCTTCTCGTCGTCGATGCGGCGCAGGGCGTCGAAGCGCAGACGCTCGCGAACGTCTACATGGCGCTGGAGCACGATCTCGAAATCATCCCTGTCATCAACAAGATCGACTTGCCGAGCGCCGATCCCGAGCGCGTCAAAGAGGAGATCGAGGAGGCGATCGGCCTCGACGCGTCCGAGGCGATCTTGACTTCGGCGAAGACGGGCGTAGGCATCGAGGAGATCTTGGACGCCATCGTCGAGCGCATCCCGCCGCCGAAGGGCGAGGACAATGCGCCGCTTCGCGCTTTGATCTTCGACTCGTACTTTGACTCGTACAAGGGCGCGATCGCGCATGTGCGCCTCATGGAAGGCCATATCAAGAAGGGCATGGAACTGAAGATGATGGCGACGGGCAAGACCTTCGAGGTGACCGATGTCGGCTGTTTCCGTCCCGCGCCTGCAGAACTCGGCGAGCTTACGGCGGGAGAAGTCGGCTTCGTCGCGGGAAGTTTGAAGAACGTGCGCGACGTGCTCGTCGGCGATACCGTGACGAGCGCGAAAAATCCTGCGCCTGAACCGCTGCCCGGATATCGCGGCGTGACGCCGATGGTCTACTGCGGACTCTATCCCGTGGACAGCGCCGACTACGACAATTTGAAGGATGCGCTCGAAAAGCTGCAGCTCAATGATGCGGCGCTGATCTTCGAGCCAGAGACGTCGATCGCGCTTGGCTTCGGCTATCGCTGTGGCTTCTTGGGACTTCTGCACATGGACGTCATTCAGGAGCGGCTGGAGCGCGAGTACGGCATGAAGCTCATCACGACGGCGCCTTCCGTCATCTACCACGTCCACAAGACGAACGGGACGATGCTCAAGGTCGACAATCCGTCGAAGCTGCCGCCGCCGACGGAGATCGACTTCATCGAGGAGCCGTTCGTCAAGGCGACGGTCATCGTGCCGAAGGATTATGTCGGCCCCGTCATGGAAGTCTCGCAGGAAAAGCGCGGCACGTTCGAGAGTATGGACTACCTCGATACGAACCGCGTCATGATCATCTACCACATTCCTTTGAGCGAGATCATCTACGACTACTTCGATCGCTTGAAATCGACGACGCGCGGCTATGCTTCGCTCGACTACGAGCTTGCCGACTATCGTCAGTCGCGCCTCGTGAAACTCGACATCCTCTTGAACGGCGATCCCGTCGATGCATTGTCGACCATCGTCCACGCCGACCGCGCCGCGACGCGCGGCCGCCAGCTCGCGCAGAAGCTCAAGGAGATCATTCCGCAGCAGATGTTCGAGATTCCGATCCAGGCGGCTGTCGGCAATAAGATCATCGCGCGAGAGAACGTGCGTGCCATGCGAAAAGACGTGCTTGCCAAGTGCTACGGCGGTGACATATCGAGAAAGCGCAAGCTTCTCGAAAAGCAGAAGGAAGGAAAGAAGCGCATGAAGGCGGTCGGCAGCGTCGAAGTGCCGCAGGAAGCCTTCATGGCGATATTGAAGATCGACTGATTCCCGCGAGGTCCTGGGCTTCCTTTTATTGTAGGAATTGCCGAGCGAAGGGGAAAGCGAGAATTTGAAAGGAAAAGAGGCGGCAGAATGGGCGATTTCGGCGTGTATGTCCATATTCCCTTCTGCCGCCGCAAGTGCTTTTACTGCGACTTCCCTTCTTATGCAGGAGAAGAGCGATGGATGAGCCGCTACCGAGAAGCCCTGTGCCGCGAGATTGCGGCGCAGGGCTGTCGCTGTCTGCAGGAAGGGGCAGTGCGCACCGTCTACATCGGCGGCGGCACGCCGACGGCGCTTGCGTCAGATGACCTTCTCGCTGTCATCTGCTCCGTGCGCGAGAGTTTTCATCTGACGGGCGCGGAGGAGTTCACGGTCGAGGCGAATCCCGGCACGGTCGACGCAAAGCTTCTCGAGCGATTGCGCGAAGCAGGCGTCAACCGTCTGAGCTTCGGCGTGCAGTCGTTTTCTGATGCGCTGCTCGCTGCTATCGGGCGCATTCATACGGCACGGGAGGCGGAGGATGCCGTGCGCATGGCGCAGAAGGCAGGCTTTCGCGTGAGCCTTGACCTCATGTACGGTCTGCCTGGGCAGACGCTTTCTGATCTCAAGGACAGTGTGGCGCGAGCCGCTGCGCTCGGCATTGGTCACATCTCCGTCTACGGGCTTGCCGTCGAGGACGGCACGCCGTTCGCCCGCATGGAAAAGGCGGGGCGGCTTCATCTGCCGACGGATGACGAGTGCGGCGATATGTACGACTATATCACGGCAGAACTGCCACGCTTGGGTTACCGCCGCTACGAAATCTCGAACTATGCGAAGGCGGGCGAAGAGAGCCGCCACAACCTCGCCTATTGGCAGGACGTGTCCTACATCGGTCTCGGCGCAGCGGCGCATTCGTATTGGCACGGACAGCGCACGGAGAATGAGCAGGATCTTTGCCGCTACATCGCGTGCATCGAAGACGAAGGAGGCCTGTCGCTTGCAAGGGAAGAGGAGCCTTGCTCGCGAGAAAGCCATATCGAAGAATTCGCCTTCCTCGCGCTTCGCACGGCGGACGGCATTGACAAGAAGCGCTTTCGCGGCACTTTCGCCTCGGATGTGCACGAGGTCTATGGCGAAGTGATCGCGCGCTTGCAGGCGGCGGGGCTTGTTGAAGAAACGGCGGTGAGCATACGTCTGACAGAGCAGGGCATGAAGTTTGGCAACCGCGTCTTTGAAGCATTCTTGTTGGAGAGAGATGAAGCGTAGCTGCCGCAAGCGGCTTTGCCGGCAAACTTTAAGCTTTCCTCTTATATGTACGATAAATAAGAGGAGAAAGGAGCGATTTCGATGGATATGAGCATAGCGGCGATGTCGGTCGATATGAGCCAGGCACGCTTCTCGCAGCAGTTCGGCATCTCCGTCATGAAAATGGCGATGGATACGACGGAAGAAGCTATGGGCGAGATGTTGGAAAGCCTCGACCCTGCGGTCGGCAACAATATTGATATTGC
>RBWB01582826.1_pt1 | contig 13649 bp, 14 predicted proteins | sample 2014201 | NCBI WGS metagenome assembly RBWB01 (sample SAMN10133834, study PRJNA383868) | Human oral metagenome, whole genome shotgun sequencing project. | isolation source: supragingival plaque isolated from 88 juvenile twins | host: Homo sapiens | place: Australia
CCAATGCTTTGTTTTGGGGTGGTTTGGCGGTGTATCTCACCGACCACCTGTTCTCCCTCACTCCTACACAAGCCATGGCGATTTACTTTGCGTTGCTGCTTTTGGTCGCCGTTTTCTGCGGATTGCTGGTGAGCGAAATTCCGATGTTTGCCCTGAAATTCAAGCACTTTGCTTGGAAGGAAAATGAGGTGCGGTATCTTTTTCTGCTCTCCTGCATCGTGCTGTTGGGGGGGGCTTTTGCGCTGGGTGCCGGTGTCCTGGGCGTCTCCCTCTGCATTCTGCTCTACATCCTCGTGTCGACAGGGGTGCACAGATTTACGTCAAAATAGGCAGAAACACACTTTTGGCACACTTCTTGCTTCATTCTTGATGACCGCTCCTCAGTGGAGAGAGACATCTACTTTTTTGTGCCACCCTCAATCCCTTCCGTATGAAACTCTTAGGTTGCTTAGGCCTGCTCCTCTTCGGCGGCATTTTAGTGATTGCCGTCTTCTTAAGAAGCCTCTACGACTTTGCATTGACCGCATTGGGCCTCAAGCCCTCTTCATCTCAAACAGCCGGCCAACAAGGCCAAACTCCCCATCACCACTCCTCCCGGCGCGACACCTCATCAGCGCGTGGCACGGCTGCCAATGGGCACACCGGCCAGCAAAAAGAAAAAATCTTTGAGAAGAGCGACAACGAATATGTCGACTTCGTCGATTTGCCCTAAGTTTCTGATTCCCTTTTCACCTCCCCACAAAAAAACTCTGTCCACGTGCCCGTTGTCTACCTCAACCGCCACACCTCCTGCCCCCTCTACATCGGTTCGACCCCTTTGGGTTTCGGTCTCATCCAGGCCGAAACCGGTTTTCGCGGGCATTTCAATCCGCATTTGTCCACCATTCTGCTCGTGCTGGAAGGTCGTCTGCGCATCTCGGGGCCGAACATCGGAACGCAGGTGGTGGACAAGAACGAAATGTACATCGTCCCCTTAGGGACAGAACACGAAGTCACGGCCATAGAGCCTACGCGCGCCCTTCGGCTCTACCTGATAGGCAACAAACTGGAGTTTTGCGGGCGGGTGATGAACGAAGAACTCATCTTGCGGGCGAAGACCAAGCGCAACAAGCCCACCACCCTGCCGCTGCTTCCCGTGGTGCGAAAATTTGCCGACCTGATGGTCGCCTACATCCAAGACGGTCTTTTGTGCTGCGACATTCACCAGCTGAAACAGCAGGAATTTGCCTCCATTTTGCAAGCCTACTACAAGAAGATTGTGCTGTCGAAATTCCTTGTGCCGCTCTATCTCACGTCCAATTCTTTCATGGAGGAAGTGCTGACCATGGCGGCCGAATTGCTGACGGTGGACGAGATGGCCGCTCGTCTGGACATGCCGCGCTCGGAGTTTGTGCACTTGTTTGCGCTCCACTTCAAAGAGCCCCACGGCAAATGGCTGACACGCAACAAGGCCGGCGCCCTCTACAAGACTCTGCGCAACAGTTCGCTGTCTCTGTCCGAGATTGCGCGTTTGCTCCGTTTCTCCTCTCAGCAGCACATGAACACGTTTTGCCGCGTGCATTTAGGTTGCACCCCGCGCCAAGTCATCGATGGTTTTGTGCCGGACGCCTTTGCTGAAAAGGAGGAGGAGAACGTTCACGACGAACTCTGACTGCCCATCCATCTACCGGTTCACTCATCCACCGACATAACATTTGAATAATACTTTAATTGCAATCCTCCCTACATGACACAAGACGAGAAGTGGCAAATGCAGTATGATCAGGTGAAGACCTTTATGGAGGTCAATCACCGCCGTCCCTCTAAGTATAAACCGGAAGAACTGCGGTTGTTCAACTGGTTCAAACACACCAAGAAAATGATTGCCAAAGGGGATTATCATCCCGACAGAATTGAAAAATTTGCTCTACTCGTAGAGATGGCGCTAAAATATCGCCGGAAGAATCAATACGAATAGTGAGTTGCCGTGGAAACCCCGTTCTTCCTCCAAAGAGTAGGAAAATAGGCATCGTCACTTATCACTCCACCACATGAAACTCTACTTTCTCGGCACCGGCACTTCTTCGGGCGTACCCCAGATGGGATGCCATTGCTCGGTGTGTCGTTCGGCCGACCCACACGACAAGCGCACACGCACTTCCGCCCTCATCGAAACCGACGACCATCGGCTCATCCTCATCGACTGTGGTCCGGACTTTCGGCAGCAGATGCTCCGTTTTTTGGAGGCACACCCCTATGCGCCCGACACGACCCTGCCCTACCACTACCAAAACGTGGCCGAGATGACCGACGAGCAGGCCAAAGCCGCAGGGCTGCACGAAGCACCGCGCTATGACTATGCCCTTCCCGCGATTGATGCAGTGCTGATGACGCACGAACATTTCGACCACGTCGGCGGTTTGGACGATTTACGGCCGTTTTCGATTTTTCAACCCATCGAGATTTGCGCCGAAGCGAGGGTGGCTGCCCCTATCCTCCGCAACATGTTCTACTGCTTCCGAGAGAAGCGCTATCCGGGCTCGCCCCACTTGGTGATGCGTGAGATTTCGCCTGACACTCCTTTCAGCATCGGCACTACGCAGATTGTCCCCATTCGCGTGATGCACGGGAAGCTCCCCATCGTGGGCTATCGCATCGGCGACTTGGCCTACCTCACCGACATGAGTACGCTGCCCGACACTGAGCGCCACAAATTGGCCGGCGTGCGCACAATGGTGGTCAACGCTTTGCGCCACGAAGCCCATCCCACCCACCAGAACCTGCAAGAAGCCATCGCTTTCGCCCGAAGTGTCGGTGCGGCACACACCTACTTTGTGCATATGAGCCATGGAGCCGGCACACAGGCCGAAGCCGACCGCACGCTCCCCCACGGAATGGCCTATGCCTACGATGGACTGGAAATAGCCCTATAAAAAGTTCCCCACTTCCTTGTGCAACTCTATCTTGCACAGAGAAGTGGGGAGATTTTGTCTTCGGATGGGTGCTTTCCTCAGAAGCGGGCGGTGGCCTGCACGTCGAAGACGTTGTAGCGGCGGTCGGCTCCGGAAGTCGCCGCCGAGCGGTCGTAGGTGTGGGTGTAGTTAAACTGCATCATGAAGTGTGTGTTGAACCAATAGGAAGCGCTCAGCCCCCAGTCCGTTTTGAGGCTGTTCCACGTGCGGGCATTATCGCGGTAGCAATCCCAACGCCCATAGACCTTCAGGCCGGGCACGGCCTTGATGTTGCCTCCGGCCATAGCATACCAACCATCGCTGCGGTTGGAGGCGTCCAATATGGCTCGCGCGGCGGCAGGAGTGGCGGCTTTCATGGCCGCTTCAGTGGCGGCATAGGTAGCCCCCACGCTGTGGACATATTCGCCACGAAACATCCAATCGGCCTCGTAGCTCAAGCCCAAGCCATAGCGTTTGCGATTGACACTGACGGCCGTGTTTTTCTCATCGGTGGAGCGGCCATCCCATCCAAAGGCCGCAATGCGCAGGTTTTTCACCGGGCTGATCCAAAGTCCTCCCACGAGATCTTTGTGATTGTTGTAATCTTTGTGGTTGCCACCCTGTCCGTTGAACACTCCGACATGATAGTGAAGAAGGGTGTGCCCATCGGCCATCGGAAGGAGGTCGCCGTTGAGCTGTACGCCCAAATCGCGACACCCTGTCGGGCGCTCGCCGAGACGATCGGTGAGTCCTTGTAGTTTGGTGGCTACTTGCGAAAAACTTCCCATCTCAAGTTTGATGGGGGCAATGGGGCTGTCGAAACCGAAGGCGCGATTGAACTGTCCGAATTTGAGACGCACAAACTTGAACTTCTCCCACTGCAGATAGGCATCATGAATGCGCGGTCCACGATCGATGCCGGGCGCACCGGCCATCTCAAACTGAACAAAATAAGCCAAGTTTTGCCAAGCCTGCCCATTGACAATCAGACGCAAATAGCGCGTTTCAAAACTACCATGAGCGGCAAGACCTTTCTGATCACTATAAGCGTAGCGCCCCGTAACATAGCCACTAAATTTGACGGTGGGCTGAAACTCTCCCAGGACCTTGGGGGCAAACTGCGAGAGAGAGGTGGCAGGGGACGAGCTGTTGCGCGCATCCGGTGCGGGCGAAATCTCTTCTGCGGAGTCGGAGGAGATAGAGGATGCAGACGACACCATATTATCATTGCCCCATAGGCTGCTTGTGCAAAGCAAAAGGCTGGAAAGAAAAAGAGTTTTTTGATTCATACGAGGATTCATGCGAAATAATTTTATATGGTTTATCTTCTGCAAAATTAGAAAAAAAACGCAAAGTGAGGGCGAGAAAGCGCGAAAATGAAAAGTCTATCTTCAAAAAAGTCATCAAACCCTCGCTAAATTCAATTTTTCTATTTATTTTTGCAGCAAATACAAACCTTTATTCTATCAAGTAAGCATGGAAATGGAAGAACTCCTCGACAAGCCCTATGTGATTGGTTTAGACATGGGCGGAACAAATTCAGTATTCGGTATTGTAGACCAGCGCGGCACAATTCTTGCGCAAACGGCCATCAAGACTAAAGCCTACCCCGATGTGAAAGACTACGTGGCAGCGGCTGTTGAAGCCCTGCAACCCGCCCTTGACGTGGTGGGCGGCATTGAGAAAGTGCGCGGTATGGGCATCGGCGCTCCCAATGGAAACTTTTATAATGGCACCATTGAGTATGCCGCCAACCTCATTTGGCAGGGCGTGGTGCCGATTGCCGAACTCTTTGAAGAAGCGCTGGGCGTCCCTTGTCGCGTCACCAACGACGCCAATGCCGCCGCGATGGGTGAAATGACCTATGGCGTGGCTCGCGGTATGAAAAACTTCATCATGATTACCCTCGGCACCGGCGTGGGCTCGGGCATCGTGGTGGATGGACACATCGTCTATGGTTCGGACGGCTTTGCCGGCGAATTGGGGCACTTTGTGGTGGACCACTCCGAAGCCGGACGCCAATGCGGTTGCGGACGCCACGGCTGCTTGGAGACCTACTGCTCGGCAACGGGTGTGGCACGTACGGCACGCGAAATCCTCTCGCGCAGCGATGACCCCTCTCCCTTGCGAGAACTCGACCCCGAAAGCATCACCTCGTTTGATGTGTTCCAAGCGGCAGAAAAGGGCGACAAGTTGGCCCGTGAGATTTTTGAATTTACCGGTGAGCTCCTCGGCCGCAGTTGTGCCGACTTTGCGACGTTCAACACACCGGAAGCGTTTGTCTTCTTCGGTGGTTTGGCCAAAGCGGGCGACTACATCATGGAACCCATCCGTCGCGCCTATGACGAGCATGTGCTGAACATCTTCAAAGGCAAAGCCAAACTCTTGGTATCGACCCTCAAAGGCGCAGAAGCCGCGGTGCTCGGTGCTTCGGCTCTCGGCTGGGAGTAGTCCCCCGGCTTTCACTCTGAAAAAATACAGAGGCAGGCTTCGGAAGCATCGTTGCTCCCGAAGCCTGCACTTTTTTGTCGTCCCTCTTCTGCCTGCGACTAAGATTGAGACGTAAGACGGCTACGGTGAATCTTGAGTATCCTTTATAGCGACAAATACGAGATTATTCGTTTTGCTGCAAGGTCTACTTATCAAATCAGAACAGCAGAGAATAGAGAAAATACGAAAAAGTTTTGGGGATTTTCTTGAAAATGTTGTATCTTTGCACCACCAAAGACGAACGAAAGTGAACAAAGGCAATGATGATGGGGCGACATTTTTTATGTTATCCTCTACAAATCAACTCATTAAGATGAACAAGCATTGTTCATCGCATTTGTTATGCGTCCGCACTTCGGGAGAAATCCGCCCGTAGCCGCGGACTTTCGTCTTTTATGGCCTTTCTCTCGTTTTTTTTCGTGAGCTTCTTTCGTTACCACTCTTCGGCTGCAATTCTTTCGTTACAACAATAAACAATTTAAATAACAACTCACATTAGAGCTATGAACTTTACCTTATTTGTCACCGCTTTGCTGACAGGTCTCGGGTTTGTCGGACTTGTGACGGTGCTGGCGCGACTGCTGGCTCCTCGCAGTTTCAACCCGCAGAAAGAGGATCCGTTCGAATGTGGTATCCCGACACGTGGGCGCTCCTGGATGCAGTTTCGCGTGGGCTACTATCTCTTCGCCATCCTCTTCCTGATGTTCGATGTGGAAACGATGTTCCTCTTCCCTTGGGCCGTCGTGATGAAGACGCTGGGTAGCGCCGCACTTCTAAGCATCGCTTTCTTCTTGTTCATCTTAGTTCTGGGCCTTGCTTATGCCTGGAAGAAAGGAGCGTTGGAATGGCAATAAAGAAATCTCCTGTCATCAACAATATCCCCTACGAAGAATTTCAAGACAACGAAACGCTTGAAAAGCTCGTTGAGGAACTCAACCAAAATGGTGTGGGAGTGATGGTCGGCAGTCTCGACACCCTCATTGACTGGGGGCGTAGCAATTCGCTCTGGCCGCTCACCTTTGCCACGAGTTGCTGCGGCATCGAGTTTATGGCTGTGGCTGCTGCACGCTATGACATGGCACGTTTCGGTTTTGAAGTGACGCGCAACAGCCCTCGCCAAGCCGACGTGATTTTGGTCAACGGCACCATCACCACCAAGATGGCGCCCGTGTTGAAGCGTCTGTACAACCAAATGGCTGATCCCAAATATGTCGTGGCCATCGGAGGTTGCGCCATCTCGGGCGGTCCTTTCACCAAGAGTTATCACGTGGTGAAGGGGGTCGATAAGATCCTTCCGGTCGATGTCTACGTGCCTGGATGCCCGCCCCGTCCTGAGGCGTTCCTCTACGGGATGATGCAACTCCAGCGCAAAGTGCGCGTCGAAAACTTCTTCGGCACGACCAACCGCAAGGAAAGCGATCCTTACAAGGAAGAAATGAATGAACAGTATGTTGAACTTCTCAAACAACAGGAGGAAGCCTAATGGATTTAGAAAAAGATTTGACTCCCGCAGCCGAACAACCTGCTGCGCCTGCAGAAAGCCCCAAGGCCTCCCCTGCTCCCGCTGTTGAATCCGCGGCGGCCCCCACAGCCCCGAAGGAAGAGAAGTCGGAAACCACCATAGAAGCAAAGCCTGCACCGGCTGCCACCACGGCAAAACCGGCTGCCCCACGTCCGGCAGCGGCTCGTCCGGCTCCTGCTCCTGCCAAACCAGCCGACAACAAGTTTGAGCCCGAAGTGGTGGCCCCGGCCGACCTGCACCAACGCCTGGCTGCTCTGAAAGCCGAAGGCTATGGTCTGCTCGAGAACCTCACCGCCACCGACTGGGGCGAAGAGGGAATGGGCGTGATTTACTCTCTCGCCAATCCCGAAACCTTCAAGATGGCACACGTCAAAGTGGTGGCCGAGGACAAAGAGACGCCCTGTCTCGACAGCGTTTCGGACCTTTGGGACATTGCCAACATCTACGAGCGCGAAGCCTATGACTTCTACGGCATCATCTTCCTCAACCACCCCGACCTGCGCCGCATTTTCCTCCGCGAAGACTGGAAAGGCTATCCTTTCCGCAAGAACTATGACGAGAGCGAAAATCCCGAAATTCCCGAAGGCGATGAGCCCATTTCGGACCTTGCCGTAAAGTATACGCGCAAAGAAGACGGCACGCTCCACAAGGAAGAAACGCCCCTATTTGCTGAGGATGATTATGTCATCAACCTTGGTCCTCAGCACCCCTCCACCCACGGAGTGTTGCACTTCCGCACCCGTTTGGAAGGTGAAATCATCACCAAACTCGACCCGCACCTCGGTTATATACACCGTGGTATAGAGAAGATCAGCGAACAGCTCACCTATCCGCAGACCCTCGCCCTCACTGACCGTATGGACTACTTGGGCGCTATGCAAAGCCGTCATGCACTCTGTGCTTGTATTGAGAAGGGACTGGGCGTGGAAGTGAGCGACCGCGTACAAGTAATTCGCACCATCATGGACGAATTGCAGCGCATCGACTCTCACATCCTCTTCTTCTCCTGCCTGTGTCAAGACTTGGGGGCGACAACGGCTTTCCTCTATGGATTCCGCGACCGCGAGAAAATTCTCGACATTTTTGAAGAAACCTGCGGCGGCCGCCTCATCATCAACTACAACATGATTGGTGGTCTGGCGCACGACTTGCATCCCAACTTCCAGCGTCGCGTCAAGGAATTTATTCCCATGATGCGCGAAAACCTGAAAGAATATGACGACATCTTCACAGGCAACGTCATCTTCCGTAATCGTTCCATCGGTGTGGGAACGCTCAGCAAGGAGCAAGTGATTTCCTATGGTTGCACCGGTCCTACGGGACGTGCTTCGGGTTGGCACAACGACCTGCGCAAGCATCGTCCCTATGCTGCCTACGATCGTGTCAACTTCAACGAAGTGGTGCGCACCGAAGGCGACAGCCATGCCCGCTACTTGGTGCGTTTGGACGAGATCCGCGAGTCGCTCTCAATCATCGAACAGCTCATCGACAACATCCCCGAAGGCAACTATGCCGAAAAGATGAAGCCCATCCTCAAGATTCCTGCGGGCACTTACTACCACGCTGTGGAAGGAAGCCGCGGACTCTTTGGTGTGCACATCGAGAGCAAAGGCGACAAGATGCCCTACCGTCTGCACTACCGCGCCACGGGGCTGCCGTTGGTGGCCGTGATGGACACGGCTTGCTCTGGCAACATGATTGCCGACTTGATTACAATCGGTGGTACGGTCGACTACGTTGTACCCGATATTGATCGATAATCAAGTTCGTCCTCTCAAGACACTAAAAAGTTTACAATTTTTCCAGACTACTGGTTTACCAAATCTCAAATAATATGTTTGACTTTTCAGTCGTAACGTCATGGCTGCATGGTGTGCTTTCGGGTGCTATCGGCGACAGCTGTGCTGTGCTGGTGGAGAGTGTGTTGGTGGCACTGGCCATCGTCACAGTCTATGCCATCTTGGCGATGATTATGATTTATGCGGAGCGCAAAGTGTGTGCTGCTTTCCAATGTCGCATCGGTCCCGACCGTGTGGGTAAATGGGGCTGGTTGCAGGTCATCAGCGATGTGCTGAAGATGATGACCAAAGAGGTCATCAACCTCCGCAAGACCGACCATTTCCTTCACAAACTTGCCCCGTTTTTAGTGGTAACGGCTTCGATGACCACTTTTGCTTGTCTGCCTTGGAACAAGGGAGCACAAATCATCGACTTCAACGTCGGCGTTTTCTTCTTCCTTGCCGTGGGTAGTATTGGCGTAGTGGGCATTTTGCTCGCCGGTTGGTCGTCCAACAACAAATATGCTCTCATCGGTGCTATGCGCTCGGGCGCACAAATCATCTCCTATGAGCTCTCCATCGGTATGGTGATGCTCACGATGATTGCCCTCACCGGCACGATGAGTTTTTCTGAAATCTGCCAACAACAAGCCGTCGAGGGTTGGAACATTTTCCGTGGGCATATCATTGCCATTCCCGCCTTTGTGGTCTACCTCATTGCGGGTAATGCCGAGTGCAACCGTGGTCCGTTTGACCTCCCGGAGAGTGAAAGCGAACTCACTGCCGGCTACCACACGGAATACTCGGGTATGGATTTCGGCTACTACTATCTGGCCGAATACCTCAACATTGTGGTATGCGCCGGTATGGCCAGCACCATATTCTTGGGCGGCTGGGCTCCCTTCGTTGTCCCCGGATTTGACGGTTTCAATGAGGTGATGACGATGATTCCCGGCTTTATCTGGTTCCTCGGCAAAACGTTCTTTGTCGTGGCCCTCCTCCTTTGGGAACGTTGGACTTTCCCCCGCTTGCGTATCGACCAAATTCTTACGCTCGAATGGAAATATCTCATCCCCATCTCCATGGCACTCCTCGTGGGTATGGCGCTGCTGGTCAGCTTCGGTCTTACTTTCTAACCTCCTCCTAAACACAAAGAAATTATGGAACAAAACAATTATTTCGCAGGCTTGATAGGAGGAATTAAGAGTTTGTGCACCGGTCTGAAAGTGACCATGCGCGAATTCTGGACTCCTAAAATCACCGAGCGCTATCCCGAAAACCGCAAGGAGAACAAGATGTTCGACCGCTTTCGTGGCCAACTCATCCTTCCTCACAACGAACTCAACGAGCACAAGTGTGTGGGTTGCGGTGTTTGTCAAATGGTGTGCCCCAACGACACCATCATCATCGAAACCGAAATGGTGGAAACCGAAGAGGGCAAGAAAAAGAAGATTCTCAAGAACCACATTTACGACCACGGCAAGTGCATGTACTGCATGCTCTGCGTGACCAGTTGCCCGCATGGCGCATTGGACTTCGACAACGAATTTGAATATGCCGTTTTCGATCGTGCCAAGCTCGTCAAGCACCTCAATCATCCTGGTTCTAAGTGTCAACCCAAGAAGTAATGCCCAAATAGAAAAACAATGAACGCTTACAATATAATGTTTGTCATCTTGGCCGTGCTGATTCTCTGCTCTTCCGTTGCCACAGTGGTCACGAAGAGTATCATTCGCGCTGCCACCTATCTGCTTTTTGTGCTTTTGGGCACTGCAGGGCTCTATTTCCTCCTCGGCTACACTTTCCTTGGGTCTGTTCAGACAATGGTTTATGCCGGAGGCATCATCGTGCTTTACGTTTTCTCCATTCTGCTCACCAGTGGGCAACAAGAAAAACTGAGTCAGAACTCTGTCCTCAAAACCCTTGCGGCCATCTTGCTGAGTTTGGCTGGTTTTGGTGTCGTTGTCGGCATTTTCTGGGCTCATGGTTTCATCGGTGCCGAGACGCTCAGTGCACCTTCCGAAGCCGCCACTCCCTCGATGAAGGAAATCGGTGGCTATATGCTTTCGACGGGTCGTCACGGCTATCTGCTCCCCTTCGAAGCCGTTTCGGTATTGCTGCTGGCCTGCATCGTGGGTGGTCTGCTCATTGCTCGGAAACGATAATCGCCCCTAAAACCAAACAGAATTATGATACAGATAGAATATTTCCTCGTTATCGCCGCTTTCATGATGTTTGCCGGGGTCTATGGTTTTCTGACCCGCAAGAGCACTTTGGCCATCCTACTGAGCATTGAACTGATGCTCAACGCTGCCGACATCAATTTTGCGGTCTTCAATCGCTTGCTCCACCCTGCCGGACATGAGGGCTTGTTCTTTGCCATTTTTGCCATTGCTATTGCAGCTGCCGAAAGTGCCATTGCCATTGCCATTATGATCAACATTTACCGCCAGTTGCAAAACATCTCTGTCGACAAACTCACAAAGATGAAATGGTAACATTCAAAGAAAATTAGCACAATGGATTATACAATCTTTATCCTCTTATTGCCCCTCTTCTCTTTCCTCCTTATCGGTGTGGTCGATATGGACATCACGAAGACGGGACGAGTGTGGAGTCACAAGGTGGCGGGATTGATTGGCACAACCTCTTTGGCCATCGTTACCGTTCTTTCCTATCTCACGGCCTACCAGTATTTCACGGCTGAACGCCTCGCCGATGGCACATTCCCTACGATTGTGCCCTACAACATCACGTGGTTGCCACTCGGTTCGCTTCATTTCGACTTGGGCATCTTGCTCGATCCCATTTCCGTGATGATGCTGATCGTGATTTCCACCGTTTCGCTCATGGTACACCTCTATTCGTTCGGCTATATGCACGGCGAACGTGGTTTCCAGCGCTATTATGCTTATCTTAGCCTCTTCACGATGTCGATGCTCGGACTCGTACTCTCTACCAACATCTTCCAAATGTATCTCTTCTGGGAGTTGGTGGGTGTTTCGTCCTACCTGCTCATCGGCTTCTACTACACCACGGCTCCGGCTATCGCTGCCTCTAAAAAGGCATTCATCGTGACCCGCTTTGCCGATATGTTCTTCTTGGTCGGCATTTTGGTGTTTGGCTATTTTGCTCACTCTTTCAATTTCTCATTTGCCGGTACAGTGCAGATGGGCGAAGGAGCAGCAGCTTTCATCCCCGTTGCTATCAGCAAGGAGGTTGCCGCTGCCGGTTTCCTCATTCCCAGCGCCTTGGTACTGATGTTCATCGGCGGCGCGGGTAAGAGTGCCATGTTCCCCCTCCACATTTGGCTCCCCGATGCTATGGAAGGCCCAACTCCAGTTTCGGCCTTGATTCACGCCGCTACGATGGTCGTGGCCGGTGTGTTCCAAATCGCCCGCATGTTCCCCATGTGGATGGAATATGCTCCCGACAGCCTCTCCATCGTGGTATGGATAGGTGCGTTCACCGCTTTCTATGCCGCTGCCGTGGCTTGTGCCCAAAGCGACATCAAGCGCGTACTGGCATTCTCCACCATTTCGCAAATCGCCTTTATGATGGTGGCACTGGGTGCTTGTCTGCCCGGACACCATGGAGCAACAATCGACAATCATGCTTCGTTGGGCTACATGGCTTCTATGTTCCACCTCTTCACCCACGCCATGTTCAAGGCCTGCTTGTTCCTCGGCGCCGGTGCCATCATCCACGCTGTCCACAGCAATGAAATGAGCATGATGGGTGGTCTGCGCAAGTACATGCCCATTACCCACATCACTTTCTTGGTGAGTTGTTTGGCGATTGCGGGTATTCCCGGCTTGAGCGGTTTCTTCTCGAAAGACGAAATCATCACCGCCTGCTTCGAATACAGCCCCGTGCTCGGTTGGTGGATGACAGCAGTCGCTGCCATGACCGCATTCTATATGTTCCGCTTGTATTATGGTATCTTCTGGGGTACGGAAAACGTGGAAGCTCATGCCCACCACACTCCTCACGAAGCCCCTTGGACGATGACGCTTCCTCTCATTATTCTCACCGTCATCACCCTCGGTGCCGGCTGGTTGCCCTTCGGCCACTTTGTGAGTGCCAGCGGCGAAGCCTATGACATCCATCTGAATGCGCAAGTCGCCATCACCAGCAGCGTGATTGCCATCATCAGCATTGGTTTGGCAACGTGGATTTTTGCGGGAAAGAAGCAGCCCATCGCCGAAAAGATGTATGCGGCCGCACCCCGACTCCACCATTGGGCTTACAAGCGTTTCTACCTCGATGAGGTTTATCAATTTGTAACGCACAGAATTATCTTCAAGCGCATTTCTACCCCCATCGCTTGGTTCGACCGCCACATCATTGATGGTTTCTTCGATTTCTTGGCTTGGGGAACCCACCGCCTTTCAGCGCTCATCAAAGACCTGCAAAGTGGAAGTGTTCAAAAATACGCTTTTGTGTTCCTCCTTGGTGCGCTCATCCTCTTACTCATCATGATTTTCTAAATCCAACAATATGAATTTTCTCTCGATATTCGTAATCATTCCCTTGGTGATGTTGCTGGGTCTTTGGTTGTCCCGCAGCCTCAACCAAGTGCGAGGTGTGATGGTAGCAGGTAGCACCGCCCTTTTGGCACTCTCCGTCTATCTCGTTTTCGCGTTCCTCGACGCACGCGCTGCCGACCCCACCAGCGAAATGCTTTTCGTCAGCAGCGTGGAGTGGTTCCCTCCCCTTCACATCAACTACACCGTCGGTGTTGACGGCATCAGCGTAGCGATGTTGTTGCTCTCGGCCATCATCGTCTTCACGGGAACTTTTGCCTCTTGGCAACTCAAACCGCTCACCAAAGAATACTTCCTTTGGTTCACCCTCCTTTCCATGGGTGTGTTCGGATTCTTTATCACCATCGACATGTTCGCCATGTTCATGTTCTACGAAATTGCC
>RBWB01582844.1_pt1 | contig 13594 bp, 11 predicted proteins | sample 2014201 | NCBI WGS metagenome assembly RBWB01 (sample SAMN10133834, study PRJNA383868) | Human oral metagenome, whole genome shotgun sequencing project. | isolation source: supragingival plaque isolated from 88 juvenile twins | host: Homo sapiens | place: Australia
AGATGCGGCATGGAACCTCATGGACGAACTCCTCCTACCGCCGTCGCTTCGGCTGTGACTCCCAGCAGGCCCGTCGTCAGCTCCAGGAGCTGGTGAACCGAGGCTATGCCGAGGCCCGAGGACAACGCGGCTCCACCTCCTACGTTTTGGCCTCCGACGGCGCTCGGCCGGCTTCCGACGTCAAGGCCGTCACTGTTTCCGCGGAGATCTCCGCCCTGTCCACCAATGCGCCCACCGTCTGGGCCTGTCTTGAGGACGGGCCGCGCACGCGCCAGCAGATCGTCGAGGCCACGCACCTGTCCTCACGCCAGGTGATGTACGCGCTCAGGCGTCTCAAGGAGGCGGGAGCCGTTCTGACGGATGGCGGTCGGGGCGATATCACCACCAGGTATCGTCGAGCCTGATGGGCACGCCTATCGACTGCGTCTCCCACCTGGACGGCTGACGCGCCCACCGCGTCATCGCGCCCCGACGGGTCGCGCAGTCCGTCGAGGCGGGCATTCTTACGCGAGTCGGGCATTCCTGCACGAGCCGGACGACGCCGTCGTCGGACTCGTGCAGGAATGCCCGACTCGTGGCCCCGGCCACCGGGCAGTGGCCCCGCCGGACCGATCTCGACGCGGAACTGAACCGATCTCGAGCCGGAACCGGACCGATCTCGGCGTCCGGTGCGCATCGCCGGGGTGCGCCCCCGACACCCCCGTCGCCCCGACGGCGACTCAGGACCCGGAGCCGCCGAGCAGATAGCGGGCGCACACCCCGGCGACGCATTCCTCGGCGGGGTTGACGCCGAAACGGTTGGCATCCATGTGCAGCAGGTCGAGTGCACGGCGTCCGGCGGATCCCGTACCGATCTCGCGCACGGTGCGGGCGGCGTCGGCGGCCAGCTGCCCGGTCAGCTCGTCGGCGCGCCCCCACCCCGGGACCTCGCTCAACGGGCAGGCGAGCACCTGCTGCACCACGGAGCCGAGCGCGGTGCCGTCGCGCAGGCGCTCGGGGAGGCGGGACCCCCACATGCGCAGGTGGGCACCCAGCAGCTCGGCTGGCGGTAGCGGCCCGACGTCGGCCGCATTCGCCAGGAAACGAGCGGTCAGGGCGACTCTGGGCAGTGGGCGGGGGACCGTCCAGACCCGGTTGTCCCAGCACCAGCGACTGGAGACGTCGAAGTGCCGCTCGGCCTCCTCCACCCCCGCCGGACCGCCGTACTTGCCGTACTCGGGCCCGTACACCGAGCACGAGACGCCGGCCCGTCCGCTCCCGCCGCCGGCGGTCAGCGGGTCGGGGACGAGGCGCTCGACCGTGCGCACGCGCGCCCGCCGGGCGGCAGCGGCCACGACGCCGAGATGCTCGAAGACCTCGTCCAGCGCATCCGGATCGGCCTGCAGCCGCAGCCTCACGTGGTGACCGCGCAGATCGATGAAGCGCAGGAAGTGGGCGGAACGGATCGGCCAGCGGGCGCGGACCTCGTCGAACCAGCGCGCGATCGCGGGCAGCAGCGCATCGGTGTCGTCCCCGTCGGCGCAGTAGATGCGCGCGTACAGCCAATCGACCTCCTGGCCCTCCCGGTCCTCGAATGCCGCCGCGGCCCGCGCACCGACGTCGTCCGACAGCCCTCTCACCGGTCATCCCCACCATTCTCGGGTCGCTTGGGCCACTGCATGTTGATCAGGTACTCCAGGACCGTCGCCCGGCCCGCGGGCGTCGCGCCCGCCATCTGCTCCCTGGCCGGCAGGGCCTCGATCAGGCTGAGGTGCTCGGCATCCGGATCGACCCAGCCGCGCAGCGCCAGCAGCGACACCGGCGATCTCAGGTCCACGTACCGGGGCTTGTGCTCGTCCGACGTCGTGCCGAGCTCCGCCTGGGCGCCCAGGTGCTGATGGACGTAGACCTCCGCGGGGATGCCCCACCGCTCGCGCAGATCCGTCACTCTCACGAGCGTCGCCGCTGGATCGCGGTCCAGGAGGCCGGTCACCTGGGCGGCCGGGAAGGTCCAGGACTCCCGACGTGTGACCAGGCGCCCGTAGGTGGCGCGCGGGGCGTGGACCGCCTCGTCCGGCATCGGACCGGTCATCTCCAGGCGACGACTGGTCCAGTGATCCGCCAGGGGGGACATCCGGGCCCACGGGTCGCTCAGCAGAACCATCCAGGAGCGGTATCCGCCGAGGCGGTACTGCGGGATGAGCCCGAGATAGGCCAGCCCCACCGGTCCGTGAGCGTCGGTCAGGAACAGTGTGTCGGTGCGCGGATCGTGGGCGAGCCTCAGCGCGCTCAGAGGCGTCGCATCCGGCGCCGCGGGCTCGCCGGGCAGTCCGAGCGGGGACAGGACGCCGCAGGAGGCGGCCTGAGCGGTGTTGCAGTCGGTGGAGACCTGAATCTCCAGAACGCGCTCAGTGCCCCAGGCCGCGCGGATCCCCCGCGCCAGGCGCTCGCGGTACCCTCTGCCCAGCAATCGGTGGAAGCGGGCCTGAAGGGCGCCGTTGCCATTGGTGAAGGCGTTGACCACCACCAGGCCCCGACCCGCGCTCAGCGCCTCCCGATCGGCGTCGACCGGCTGAAGATAGGCGCCCATGTGCCGCGGCGAGGCCGATGCGCCTCCGGACATGGCCGCGCGCTCGGGATCCGGCCCGGCGGCGAGATCCCTCGCGGCCGCGCCCAGCATCTCCGGGTCGCCGTCGGGGGCGTGCGCCAGGCTCATGAGGAAGGCGAGCGGGTCCTCGCACACCCCGCCGCGCCCGTACCGGGCGACGTACCGGCGCACCATGAGGTCGTAGATGCGGGAGCGGGTCACCCAGGGGTCCACGAGCCCGGCCAGGGACTCGACCTCCTGGCGGAACGGCGACAGCCTCATCGGGTCGTCCCAGTCCCCCCGCGACTCGCAGTCCTCGTAGAGCAGGCCGCTGGGCCTGGCTCCCAGCTCGCCGTCGGGGAAGATCCGCTGCGCCAACCGCTGCACATCCATGAGCAGCTCCGCCCGCCCCGGACCGTCCTCGACCGTGATGGCCCTCCCGAGCCTCTCAAGCCGGTCGAGGTCCTCGCCCCAGAGGCGTCGCTGACCGTCCGAGAGCGTGGCCGCCAGAGCCGGGAAGGGGTCCGCGCCCCTCGGCCAGGGGGCGTGGGGGCGTACGGCTCCCGAGGCGAGCAGACGACGCAGACGCAGATGCGGATCCCGCCCGCCCACGAGTCGGGTGGCCTCGCGCACGGTCACCGGCGCCGCATCGGGCCGCGCGCCGGTCAAGCGGTCGTGGGCGCCGACGAGCCAGCGGGCCGGCTGCACCTCCTCACCCCGGAAGACCAGGCCGTTGGCGTAGTCGTGCTCCGCGACGACGGTCAGCCCCAGCGCGACGGCGGACAGCGCTCCGACCGGTCTCGCGGCGGTGTCGGCCGTACCGACCGGGTCGGTCGAGTCGGCATCGCCCGGCCCCGCACCCGGGCCGACCGGGTCATCCGTACTGGCCGCGTCCGGCGCCGCAGTCGGAGCAGTCGGATCAGCCGCCGCACCCGCGCCCCCGGGCGCCCCGGCACCGCCCCCGACGGCCGAGCCGGTTCCGTCCGGTCCCGGGGACGATCCATCAGCATCGCCGACGCCGCCGGCGCGATCGGGTCGATCGACGCCCCCGTCCCCGGGGACTTTCCCGACGGGCACGACGTCGTCCCTGACGGGGGCGGCCTCCAAGCGCAGGAAGCCGGCCGGATCGAGATCGCGCGCCGTCGCGGCGAGGATTCCGTGGGCGAGATGAAGCGCCACCATGGTGCGCCGGCGACCGCGAGCCGGCCGGCCGGCCTCGCAGACCGTGGTCAGGCCGGAGAAGGGGCTGGCCTTCAGGGCCGCCCGGGTGGCCAGCGTGTAGAGGGTTCGCAGCACGCGCGGGTCGTCGAGTCGGCGCCCGCGTCTGGTCAGCGCCGTCACCAGCGCGGGGGCGGCCACCGCCACGGCGCGCAGGTACTCGACGTCGTCGAGGCCGGCCGCCAGCAGGGCGCGACTGCGCTCCAGATCCGAGGCGACCGCCGCCTCCACATTCGCGTACTCCGCGTGCCGCTGGGAGACCAGGTCGTCCCAGGCCGAGAGCATGGCGCCGACGTCGGCGGGCAGGCGATCCCGCACATGGACCGTCAGACCGCTGACGCGCCCCTGGAAGACCCTGCGCTTGGCGTGCAGAACGGCCCGGCGCTCGTCGCGCTCCAGGCCGGGGACGAGCCGGTACAGGGGTTCGAGCAGCCGTTCACCGGCCCACTCCATCTCCTGGTCGAGGCGGCGCAGCCGCTCAAGGGCCTGGACCAGGGCCTTCTCGGGCCCGGGGACGGCCGCCGACGGGAGACCGCCCAGGCGCACGAGGGTGGGCAGCAGCGACGTCGCGCGAGCGGGCGCGGGGCCCGGTCCGGCGGGCCCGGCCAGCGCAGCGGGCGCGGACCCGGCCAGCTCCACCGACGCGGGCGTCGGGTCCGGTCCGGCGGAACCGGCCGCGCGGCCGGGCGACACCGGCGAGGCCGACGCACCGGCCCTCGAATCGGCACGCATCATGCGAGCGCTCCTCTCACAACGCTCACCGCGGCGAATCCCAGCCACACGACGCCCAGCACGGTGCCGACCACGCTCAGCAGCACGCACGCCAGGCCGTAGAAGAAGTAGGCCCCGCGGACGGCCAGCCCCATTCGCGCCAGCGCCGGGGGCAACGGCGCGCGCCTGACGACGCTGCGCAGAATGAGCATGGAGCGGCCGCGCAGGTTGACCGAGCCGGTCAGCGCCTCGATGGTGGCCACGCCGTCGGACTGGGTCAGGGGGTTGAGGTTGGTGACGAGCATGGTGAGCTGGAAGGCGCACAGGGTCAGGGCCACCTGCCGCGCGGTGCCCGTGAACGCCAGGGCCGCCGCCGCCTCCGCACCGCACACCACTCCGTCGGAGCAGATGCCCGCGAAGGCGAGCATGGCGCGCCCGAGCCGCGAGCGCACCTGATAGGAATCGGTGCGATCCACGTAGGCGATCGGCATCACCCAGAACATGAACGCCACGCCCAGGCCGCGGACGGGGGTTCCCAGGTAGCCGGCCACGATCGCGTGCCAGGACTCGTGCCCGACGATACTCACCAGCTGAATGGCGATGGCGATGAGGAACACGGACGCGGGCGGACGGGGGCCTCCGGACAGGTGGATCAGACTCTCCACCCCCGCCACGTACCCCCCTGCCGCCGCGACGACGAACAGCCAGCCGAGCGTCCGCGCCGGCAGATGGTGGAGCGCCGCCGCCACGGGGGCGACCACTCTCCGGTAACTGCGGATCAGCATGAACCGCGGCAGCATCCAGTTCCCACTCCACCGGGGCGGGTGGATCTGCTCGTGCCGTCCGACGTGCGGCGGTGCGACGTGGCGGCCGTCGACGCGCTTGCGGACGCGGTCCTGCGATACGACGACTCGGGGAGGCTCGCCGCCCTCCAGCAGGCTCTTGGAGCGCAGGTACTCCACGAGACGAGTGATGCGCCGCCTGCCGGCGGCGTCGATCTCCTGGGGCAACTGGTCGATGATGGTGGGCAGCGAGCGAGCCCCGTCGAACTGGTCGACGATGAAGGCCGCGGCCTTCCCGAGGCGGTGGTATGCCCCCGACGTGCTGTCGAACAGCATCGGCTGGTCGTCCATCCCGACGATCAGCTTCACTCCTCGGCGCAGACGCGGGATGTCGCTGCTCGACACCCTCACGGTGCTCGTCGTCGTGGTCATCGGGTCATGACTCCCTCGGGTCGGTTCGCGGTGGCGTGGTTGACGGCGGGCGGAGGGAACGGCGCCTCCGCCCGCCGCCATGCCGTCTCAGCAGGACGACGTCGACGCGCAGGCGCTGCAGGACGGGCACGACGCGCAAGCCGCGCAGGACGGGCACGACGCGCAGGCACCGCAGAAGGCGCATCCCAGGGCGTTGCCCTCGGGGAGCTCCTCGACGCCGAAGTCGCTGTCGGACAGTGTCAGATCGATGGTGCTGGCCATATGCTGTTCACCTCCTTTCTGGTTCGTGTCACTGGTCAGGAGCGAGACCCGTACTGGGCCTCGTCGAGGGGTCCGGTCCGTCTGCGGGAACCGGGCCCCTCACCCCGCGGAACGGGGCGTCTTCGGGGACTCGCGCCCGGCTCAGGGCGATGGAGCGGCGCGAGTCGGGACGGCCACGGTGACGGCGAGCATCTGATGGCGGCTCACCCCGTCGGAGTCGAGCAAATGGCGCACGGCCGAGGGCGACAGCCCTGCGAAGACCGTGCCGGTCAGACCGCGGGCGGCGCTGCGCAGGTGCACCGAGTAGATGACGGCGGCGGCGCAGGCCATGGCGTGGCGGTAACCGTGGGCCCCGGCCCACGCGTCGGCCCGGTCGAGGTCGGCGGCAACCGAGACGATGGCTCCGGCGCGGGCGAACTCCTTCTGCACGGCCATGCCCTCGATCTCCTCCGGGTCCGGCAGGTCGCGCACGAGGTCGGCGCCGTCGGGCCTCACCCGGTAGACGCCTGGTCTGGCACCGCGCGGCCGCAGGAGCAGGACGAAGGGCTCGAGTGCGACGGCGGCGGCGTCCCGGCCCCAGGTCTCGGCGTCCTCGACCAGGGCGGCCCGCACACTCGCCAGGAGCGGTCCGGCGTCCAGAGGCTCGGGCGCGTAGTCGGTGGTCGACGAGCGCCGCTCGAAGGTCCGCCGCACATCGTGGCGGTAGGGGCCATCCTGCTCCAGGACGGAGGCATCGAGGGCCTCGCCGCCCAGTGGCCGGCGCGGGCGTCGCGCGGCCAGGCCGTCGGAGGTGGGCGCGGCGTCGGGATCGGAGAAGCCGTCGATGATCTCGCGCAGGATCTTGTAGTCAGTGCGCATGACGACCTCCCGAGGCCCCCTGGTCGGCGATTCCCAGGTCGATGACGGCCACGACCGGCTCGCGCCGCGGATCGGCGCCGATGGCGGCCGCCAGCTCCCGCTCGTCCCAGAGGGCCCGAGCGCGCAGGGGCAGGTCCAGGCAGCGGGCGACGAGCCGGATGACCTCCAGGGAGCACCCGCAGTCCTGGATCGCGAGCCGCAGGCCGAAGGACATGTACTTCTTGGCGAGCTTGTCCATGTTGCCGGTCAAGACGAGTCGCACCGAGCCGTCGGGGACCCCGGAGGCACCGGGTGGCGGTCCCACCAGGGCCAGGGCGTGGTCGCGCTCGATGTAGGCGTAGACGCCCGGCGCGAGCGGAGTCGGCGAGCCTCCGTCTCCGGGGGCGAGGGCCCCGGGGGACGCGCCGTCGGCCGCGGGGGACGCATCGCCGGCCTGGGTCTCGGACGCGCCGTCGGCCGCGGGAGACGCATCGCCGGCCTGGGTCTCGGACGCGCCGTCGGCCGCGGAGGACGCGCCGCCGGGCACGAGGACGTAGGCGGTGACCGAGCCGATGTTGCCGCCGGCCGCCGTCCAGCGGCGCAGCTTCGAGGTGTCGTTCGGGGCGCCAGCGGTGTCGGCGGGGGGCTGCTCGCCCACAGCCGCCCGCGCTCCCGGGCGCAGCGGCTCGCGCACGCCGACCGCCAGGGCCAGCAGAGTGGCGAGCTCCGCGAGCGTCGGTCGGCCGCCCGGTGCGGCCGGGTCGCCGGGGCGTCCCGGGGCGGGAGCTCCGGCCTCCAGGGCCTCCTGCGCCTCCGCTTCCCGCTCGCCGGGCGCATGCGGCGCGTCCGCCTCGGTCAAGGGCCCGGTCAGGGGCCAGGGCCGATTCAGGCGCTCCAGGTCGGCATCCGGCAACGACGTGCGCGGGCAGGTGGGCCAGTCCCGGAACTCGCGCTGAAGACGCAGGTTGGAGGGCTTGTAGTGCTGCTGGTGCCCCTTGGAGTCCATGAAGGCCGTCGGGGGGATGGCCACGGCCTGCTCGTAGCGGGCTCCGACGGGGGCGGAGGGCGCGATCGGCGCCGGCGACCCGTCCACCCTTCTCGATGCGCTGGCCGCCGAGCAGACGGGGCAGCCCGGGCGAGTGGCCACCGGGCGGTCGGAGCGGGTGAAGGTCTCCAGGTCGATGCGCCTGACGTCGCCCGGCAGGTGGGTGACGGTGGCGCGGGCGATGAGCGCGGCCACGGTCCGCGCCGCCAGGCCGACGGCGAGGTCCCGGCGATCCGCGTCCGGCGTCGCCCCGGGCCCGGACTCATCGGCGGTGGCGCACTCCAGGCAGGGAGAGAAACTCGGATCGATGTACGGTCCGACCGTCACGGCATCGTGCTCGATCCGCACGCGGAGCAGGGGGATTCCGAGCGTCCAGCAGCGCTCGGCCACGCCGGCGGCGGGAGCGGAGGCGGTCGTCTCGACGACGACGGCGAGGGCGTCGTCCGGCTCCGCGCCGGCGGCGGCCCGGGCGGACAGCGTGGGGTCGAGGGCGCCGATGATCTCCTCGACGAGCCCGGCGTCGCCCAGAACCGCCACACGGGCGGCCGCCAGGCGGCGAGCTGCGTCCTGCCAGGAGTCGTTGACGCCCGTGGAGTCGCCCAGGCGCGACAGCAGGCAGGCCAGCTCCGGAGCCGGTTGCGGATCGGGGAGCGGGTCGCAGTCGCCCTCCTCGACGATGCCGCCGGTCCACAGCAGGGAGACGGCCTCGAAGGCGCCGCCGGCCCCTATCCCGGTGGTCTCGCCGATCTGCTCGACGGTGCGGGTGCCGTCGCAGGCCTGCAGCAGGGCGCCCAGGTGGTCGCGCGCGAACGCCCCGCCCAGGACCTGGCTCTTCCGTCCGCCGTCGAGCACCCAGGTGTCATCCTCCTCGGGACGCATGCGCACCCCGAGCCGGACCACGGGCCTGCGGGGGATGCGGAATTGCAGGTCCTGACGGGCGGCCCGACCGACGTCGGCCGCTCGCATCCCGGAGGTCGTCGTGCTGTCCGCCATTCAGATCACCCGCCCGGGCAGGAGGGCGGCGAGCGCGGGAACCCCGTCGCGTCGGGCGGCGTAGCGCCCGGAGCAGGTCTCGCAACGGTCGGTCGCGATGGTTCGGGCCAGGGAGGTCATACCGGTGACGAGATCGACGGTCCACACCTGCCCGCCGAGCCCGTCGGCTCCGGTGGCGTCGTCCGGACCGGGCTCGCCGCCGTCGACCGGGCCCTCACGGTCCAGGACGCCCAGGGCCAGGGAGATCAGGCCAGCGCCGAGAACCACGTGATGCCGGGCGTATCCCTGGGGAAGAGGTTCGAGGTCCTCGGGAAGCGGGCGGTAGCCGTGCTGCTGCCGACGCCGGGCGTAGCAGTGGTAGCAGGCCGTGCGCCCGGGTACGACCAGGGGCCCGCAGCGCAACTCGGTGGGGGTCAGCTCCAGACCCAGGGAGGGCAGGGACCGGGTGAAGGACAGGTCGTCCAGGGCCTCGCGCAGGGCGACGCGGTCGGCGTCGGCCACCAGGACAAGGCGGTCGGCATAGGGGACCAGGGCGTCCGCCAGGGCGTGATCGACGGGCAGGACGACGTCCTGCGGCCGGGCGAGGCGGTGGACGACGGCGTGTCCGAACTGCCCTTGCGGCAGGTAGGCCGTGACCGGTCGTGCTGCGGCGGTTCTCATGCTCATGCTCGTTCCTGCGGATGCGGGTCAGGCGAAGGGCTGACGGACGGGGTTGATACCGGCCTCGTCGTGGGCCTTCAGGCCCATGGCGCGGGGTGCCTCGTAGAGGCGGGGGGTGGCGAGGTAGCGGGCGTGGTGGCTGAACGACAGCGGCACGGCCTCGGGGACGAGGGCCTTGACCACGTGCATTCCGACCTGGCGGGCCTCGTCGGTGGTGATATCGACGACGATGGCCTCCGATCCGGCGCGTTCCAGTGCAGAGACGACCTTCCCCAGCGGATCGGCGCCGTCGGATGCTCCGGATCCGGCGGTCTTGCGGAGTTCCGGCAGTCCCATGTCATCCAGCCGGTGGACGGGTCGGGGTCCTTCCAGCAGGAAGTCGAAGACGCCGCGCATGTCGGGGGCGGCATCGGCCAGGGCGCCGCCGACCACCGTCATGTCCTGGCCGGTGACCTCCTGGGCGCGGGGGCTGCGGGCGTGACTGCGCAGGGCGATGCGCAGGGAGGCGAGTTCGCGGTAGATCTTGGCCAGCGCCCGCTGCGGGTCGAGGTCGCAGGTGGCCGCCACCACCTGGGCCAGCTCGGTGTCGACCTCGGAGGTCTGGACGGCGTAGAGGATCGGGACCCCGTAGTCGGTGGTGGCATCCCGCAGGTGGACCGTCAGCTCGGTGGAGGTGCCGGCCCGGTAGTACTCGGCGACCTCGGGGCCGAGAGCGTCGGGGTCTACTGCGACCTCGGGCAGGCGCAGCCTCTGCAGCCAGGTCATGGCGATGGCGTCGCGCTCGATGACCTCCAGCAGACCGCCGAGGACGGCCTCGTGCAGGTCGGAGTGGGCGGCCGTACCGGTGGACACCATGTTGATGAAGCGCTCGGAGGGGCTGCGCACCGGGAACTTGAGGTAGACCAGGATGGCCGGCACGAAGACCTCGCATCCTCGGGTCAGGGACCAGCCCCGTACCCAGCGCAGCGGCACCCTGGGGTCGGAGGGGATCAGCCCGCAGTGCGGGTCCGCGAACTCCGTGGGCGAGCAGGCGGGCCAGCGCTCCGGCCCGACGGCGGCCTCGCCCAGTCCGGCGGGGGTGTCCCAGATCAGGTCCTCGGCCGCCCATGCGCAGCTGGAGTAGCGCTCCAGGGACTCCACGATGGCGATGTGCCTGGCGAGATCGGGGTCGATGGCGCCCCCGGCGCCGTCGATGTTGCCGGACTCGACCCGGTGATTCCAGGTGTTCTGCGAGGCCAGCGGTGCGGAGAGGTCGCCGAGGAATCCGGTCCAGATCGAGAAGGCCGGTTCCCCGGGAGCCTGAGGCAGCTCCGCAGTGCGGGACACCAGGCCGACCGACGACTCGAGGGACGCCGCGCGGGCCAGTGAAGGAGCGATTCGCTCGTCGAGCGCAGATCGGTACACGGATCCGCCTTCCAGGGTGAGACAGGGCCAACACATTTTCAGGAATGTGCCGTTGACCGAAGAGTCTGCCCGGTGAGGTGCGGAATCATGTATCGGCCATCAGGCCACTGTGATGTCTCTTTTCGAGTGTGTGCCCGTTCACTATTCGAACGACCACGCTCATCCCTTCGGCGCACCGCCGGTGGAAGGAGGTCGGGGTTCGCCGGAGACCGTCGGGAGCGTCGGCTCCGGCTCCACTGCCAGATCCGCTGCCGACCCCATGCAGATCCACTGCAGATCCGCTCCAGTTCCACTGCCGCGCGCCAGCGCCTCAAGGGCCGGGCGGCACGACCTCACAAGACCACGAAACTCGCGCCTGACGAGCACCGTCAAGCGGGATTACCCAGGCGCTCTGAATCGTAATATTATCGTTATCTCCCTTGAGGCCGCGGACATCTCTGACCACGGCTCGAGCCGGTTACGTCGCAAGGAGATGTATGAGTTCCCTGACCGCCACCGACCCTGAGTGCATCACCGTCGTACTCCTCGACGACGATGCGATGGCGCTGACCTGCCTGGAATCCTTTCTCACCCCGCCGGAGGATATCCAGGTCCTACTTGCGACGCGGTGCGCCGACCAGATGTTGGAGCTCCTCGAGTCGAGCCGGGTGGACGTCCTCATCACCGACATCCACATGGAGAACATCGACGGAGCCCAGGTGGCGCGGGAGGCGCTGCGGGTCTCCCCCGAGACCAGCGTCATCCTGCTGACCACTGTCGATACCGACGACAGCCTCATCCAGGGGCTGAGCGCGGGCGCCAGCGGCTTCCTCCTCAAGAGCGCGCCCGCCGAGGAGATCCTCTCCGCCGTGCGAACCGTCCACTCCGGGGCGAAGGTGGTCGCCCCGATGTCGACCGCGCGCCTGATCGACTACGTGCTGGCATCCGCTCACACCGAGGACGGGAGCGTCGCCCTGTCGAAGCGGGAGCGCGACGTCCTCCACATGCTGTGCGAGGGCGCCTCCAACCGCAGGATCGCGTCGCAACTGTCCATCTCCGAGGCCACGGTCAAGTCGCACATCTCCGTGCTGTTCACCAAGACGGGGACGAAGTCTCGCCTGGAGATCGTCGTGTGGGCCTTCAGGCACGGCTACGCGGCCACCGGCCGCGCGCCCGCCACCGCGCCTCGCGAATGAGGGCCCCGGAGCCGCCGCGGCGCTCCGGGCCCCGGGGCGCGCAGCTCACGCCGGGCCGTCCCGCGCCCGGCCCGGCGCCCGGGAGGGCACGCGGCGTCGGCTCATCTGATGGCGCTCCAGACCATGACGACCAGGAAGAGGATGAACCACCACAGGTAGGAGCCGGCACCGGCCCCGCCCGATCTCGCGGGCCGAGTATGCCGAGCCCGATCGCTTGGGACGTAGGGCCACGGCTGCGCATACGGGTTGGGGCCCGCGGGGGCCGCCGGCCGAGCAGGGCCGCCCATCGGTTGCGCGCCGTTGTAGCCGGGCGGCAGTCCGGGGCCACCGCCGTAGCCGGGCGGCACCCCGGGCCCACCGCCGTAGCCGGCCGGCCGGCCGGGCACGCCGCCGTAGGGCGCCGACGGCGCCGGTACGGGCGCCGGACTGGTCCGCTGCGCGGGTCGGGCGGCCCGCCGCCCATCGGGGCCCCGATGCCCGTTCGCGGCGCTCGGCCGCCCGCCGCGGGCGTGCCCGTATCCCGAGGGTTGCGGGGCGGCCGCCCGCTGGTCCTGCGGGATCTCGCGCCGCATGGCGCGTCGCTGCTCCTCGGCCCGGGCGCGCAGCGCGGCGGTCGGGTCGGGCCGGGCCCCGGAGTCGGACGCCGCCCCGTCATCGGGCGCAAGCCGATCCTCCCGCGTGCGCCGGTCGGATCCCTCCTCCGACCGGCGCTCGGGCGAGGGGTCGTCGAGCTCCGAGTCGTCGAATAGCAGCGACCCCATGAGCGGATCGCCGAGCACGGAGCCGAAAGGGGCCTCATCGAAATCCAGGTCATCGGCCTCCCAACCGACGGGGGCCCAGGAGTCCGAGTCAACGTCTTCGCGAACTGGCGGCGTGGTCATGGGTCCAGGATCTCACGCCGAGCCGATTCCGGGTCCCTTCCGAGCCGGCCCCGAGCCGGGCTCCCTCCACGCGGGCCCCCGAGCCGCCCCCCCCTCCACGCCGGGCCCCTTCCGTAGCGGCTCCGCGCCCATTCCGCGCCGACGTGACGCCGAGATTCCTGTCGATCTCACCATGGAGCGGCTCCGCGCCCATCCCGGGCCGACTCCGACCCCCGCGCCCCGCCCGTCATCGATCCAGCCACGGACCCGGAGCGGCCGGGACACCACTTGACACCCCTACCCCCTAGGGGTACTTTCACCATTGCCTCGACGGAGGCTCGCAGGCGCGAAGGGAGTGAGGTCGCATGGCCGGCTACACGGGCACCAAGGACGACTACCTCAAGCGGCTGCGCCGCATCGAGGGGCAAATCCGCGGCATCTCCCGCATGGTCGAGGCGGACACGTACTGCATCGACGTCCTCACTCAAGTCGCGGCGGCCACCAAGGCCCTCCAAGCCGTCAGCCTCGGCCTGCTGGAGGACCACATGAGCCACTGCGTCATCCACGCCGCCCAGTCCTCCGACGCCGAGGGCCAGGCCAAGATCCGCGAGGCCTCCGACGCGATCGCCCGCCTCATACGGTCCTGAACG
>RBWB01582859.1_pt1 | contig 13558 bp, 7 predicted proteins | sample 2014201 | NCBI WGS metagenome assembly RBWB01 (sample SAMN10133834, study PRJNA383868) | Human oral metagenome, whole genome shotgun sequencing project. | isolation source: supragingival plaque isolated from 88 juvenile twins | host: Homo sapiens | place: Australia
CCATTAGTTCCGTTAGAACCATTACTGCCATTAGAGCCGTCTTTTCCTTCGGCCTTGATGCCTGTATTAGTTTCTCCAATGTACCAGTAACCTCCTTTGATGTTTGGTACAGGGGCGTCAGTTCCATTTTGTCCGTCATTACCTTTGTCGCCTTTCAAGCCGCGCAAACTGATAGGATTACCCCAACCTTCAGCAGTTTTAGCTCCGTAGAGGTTTACTCCGCTGAGGTCTAAGTAATAATCACCAACTTTCCCTAAAGAGGCATCAGGAACTCCATTGCCTGAAAGAATAGCATTGCCGCGTTCACGAATTACTTCTACACGTTCCTCAATAGTTTTAGTACATTGTACAGTGGTAAAACCTATACCACCTAACAAGGCTATAAATAAGATTCTTTTCATTAACATTTGATGTTGATAATTTGGTTGTAACTAATTTACTCATCAAAAAGTATGCCATTCTTGCTTGCTTTAAGCATTTCTATACTCACTGGGCGTTTTGCCTATAGCAGCCTTAAAGGCAGTACTAAAGTATTTCTGCGAATTAAACCCTACTTCTAAAGCAATCTCAGCTATTGTTTTATCAGTGTTTCGTAGTAGGGCAGAGGCTACCTCTATGCGGTATTTATTTACGTATTCACTAATGCCTAAGCCTGTTATTTGCTTCATCTTGCTGTATATAGTGGCACGGCTCATTGCCATTTTGTCAGCTATATCAGCTACCTCAAAATCGGCTTTACTATAGTTGTTTTTGATAAGTTCGTTTAGCTTTACCAAAAACACCTCATCAGCATTGCTAATAGTAGTAATAGTAGGGGCAGGTAGAGGCAATTCTTGCTGATATCGCTGTCTGATAAGTTCGCGCTGCTTTAACAGATTATTGATAACCGACAGTAGTAGGTCTATATCAAAAGGTTTAGACAAATAGGCATCGGCTCCTAATTTATAGCCTATTTTCTGACTTTCGCTATCGCTTTTAGCAGTCAGTAACACTACGGGTATATGGCTAATAGGCAGTTGCTCTTTTACCTGCTGACAGAACTGATAACCATTCATCACAGGCATCATCACATCGCTGATGATAAGGTCGGGCTGGTGAGTTTTCAGTAGTAGTAAGGCTTCTTCTCCGTTTACAGCTTTAAGTACGTTTCTGAATAAGGGGCGTAATTCGCTGTGTAAATAATTTAAAAAGTCGGTATTATCATCTACTAATAGTAGACTATAACCAGTGGTGTCCATAGGGCTGAGGTTATGAGTAGGAGCTTGACTTTGCGAGGCTTCACCTTCAAACTTATCGAGTATAGCAGAAGGGGTATAAGGCAAGGTAACATAAAATACAGTATGCCCATTTTCGTCATAAGCCCCTATAGTGCCCGAGTGCATTGCTACTAACTCTTTGCAATATGCTAAGCCTATACCACTGCCTTTTTGCTGATGTTTTCCCTGCTGAAAACGCATAAAGAGCTTTTCAGTATCAATATTCTGCAAGCTAATACCTGTATTTTCTACCTGAAAACGCACGCTATCAGCGTTAGCAAAAGAGCGTAGGTAGATAGTGCTGTGCTCATTGCTAAATTTTAGGGCATTCATCAGTAAGTTAGAGATAACCACCCTTATTTTAGCAGGGTCAAGGGGTATAATAGGTAGGTTTTTGTCAAGATATAACTGTAGTCCGATGTGCTTACTCTCTAACTCTTGTGCAAAATCATTGCTACAATCGGTCAGTAGGTGGTTCAGGTCGGTATGAGTTTTAGAAAGGCTGTTTTCTAAAGTCGTATTTCGGTTGTAATCTAAAATCCAATTGATAATGTTTTTCATCGCATTGGCTTGCCGAAAAGCACTTTCTAATAAAGATTTTGCCGCAGGACTGATAGCCTTCTCTTCAGTATTGCTTAGCAGTCGTTTTAGTGGTGCGTAGATAAGGGTTAGTGGGGTGCGAAGCTCGTGGCTTACATTGGTCAAAAACTGTATTTTGTCTTCGTTTAAGGCTTGCTGATGAAGCGCAATTTGCCATTTTAATTGCTGTTTCTTACGGCGTAAATATATCCATATAGCCCCACCTGCTATGGCTACTACTAATAGTACTACCGCTATCAGAAAAGAAGTACGCTTATACCAAACCGGTAGCACTTCAAAGTCTAACAGAGGGGTGTCGGCTGTCCAAAAGCCATTTTTAGTCATACATGCTACGCTTACTTGATACTTCCCTACCGAAAGTAAAGAAATGTCCAACTGGTTATCGTAGGTTTCTATAACCGAAGTCTGTGCGTTATTCTTTATTTTGAAGCGGAAGAGAATGCGCCTAAACATATCTTTCTCATTAAGCCCTACGTTTATCTTCAGCGAATGAAAGTAAGGGGGTATTTCCTTAGGAAAATTCTCGTGAGTGTAGATTTTGCCGTTTAACTCTATGTTGTGCAGAAAAATCTGTGGAGGGGCACTCTGATAAGACTGTATATTGTGATTAATCTTTACCAATCCGCCTACGCCGCCCATATAAATATAAGGAGTGGTAGAGGCTTGTACGTAGCCGGTGAGCATATCGTTGGCTAGAAAACCATCAGACGCATCGTATATTAGTATTTTTTTGCTGGGTATATAGTACGAAAACAATACATTCGAGGCATTTATCCACAGCCGTTGGGCATCGTCTATTTGCATATAACTGATTTGTCGAAACATATTGTCAGTAGATATAGCCGATAGTTTCCCAGTTGTAGGGGTATAATTAAAGAGTCCGTTGGTAGTCGCAATCCACAGCCGCTGATGAGTATCGTAACAAAGAGCGGTGATAGCGCCCTCTGTTGGTAGTGTTAAATACGTGCTGATAGTGCCACCCTTACCGCTTATCTTGTAGAGAGTATTTCCTTTTGAAAGCAAAAGCGTATCACCTTGTATAGCTTGTAGTTGTAGGGCATTTTTAGGAGCAGTGCCTTGTGCAAAAACTACTTGTTCAAACTGCTGGCTTTTTAGCTGGTAGCGATAGGTGTTCTTAGCGGTGATGAGTATCTGCGCATCATTTATACGGTATACGAAAGGAGTAAAACCACTATGGCATTCTTGCTGGTCAGTAGTAGGGTCACGTAGTATAAATGGGGTATAACTACGGGTATGAGTGTTGTAGATAAAAAGTCCTTTGCCGTATAATGATACTAACAGCTCATTAGGCGAAAATAGGGTGATAGATGATACCTTATCGTTATAGGTATTAAGGTGATGGGTGAATTGCTCAGTACGTGGATTGAACGCATTGATACCACCCCCGTCAGTGCCTATCCAGAGGGTATGATCAGGGGCTTCGTATAAACTGATTACGGCACGCTCTGAAAGTCCGTTATTGGCACCTAAGGCGCTATCTGTATAGGTTTTGATATAAGTTTCTTTGAAGAGAAAAACACCATCTCTTACCGTGCCAGCCCAAAGATTGTGGTTAGGGTCTTCGTATAGGGTAGTAATCGAATTGACCGGTAGCGAGTGTGCATCGCCTGCACGGTGTTGTAGATTTTCAAATTGCACCTTATCTGGCGAAAATACCGATACGCCTCCTCCGTCAGTAGCTATCCATATCTGTCCTTTATAAGGTTTGATGTCTAAGATGATGTCATTAGGCAGAGCACTATTAGCTGTGCTATAGTGCGAAGTTTGCTGGGTCGTTAGCTGGTAGCAATATAGTCCTTTCTGAAAAGAAGCATAGTATATTCGGCGTTTTTGAGTATCGTAGTACAAGGCGGTTAGCGGACGTGTATTTTCGGTGATGAAAGGGCGGAGTTGTTGTGTCTGAAAGTCGTATAGATAGATGCCATCAGCTTCAGTACCTACTAACAATGTATGAGCATCAAAAGGCAATAGATGGTTAATAAGGCACTCCCTACTTTTGGCATAAGAGGCTTTTTGTAGCGGTAACCTACGGATGTGTTTATGGCTGTAGCTATACTCAAAGATAGCCCCATAACCACCGAAATACACCCCACTATCGGTTGCACAGATAGCAAAAAGAGGGGTATCTATTTTAGGTTGAAAAATATCTTCTGAGGGGTTATAGCACCACACGCCTTTGTCAGTTACTGCCCATAGTTGGTGCTGTTTGTCTTCTATTAAATGAAAGATATATAAGTCGGTATACTTCTGTATATGGTTTCTATCTACACGGTTGATACCTTGCCTTGTACCAATCCATAGCGTACCTTGGTAGTCGCGTAAGATAGCCGTTACTCCCGACTGCGATAGTCCTTGCTCTATAGAAATACGCTTAAAATAGTATTCAGTAGCCGACTTTTGAGCACTACACACCCAGCTGCATACTAAACACAAATATATGAGTAGAATTCTAACCTTCATCTTCCTTATAATTACGCGGCAAAGATACTGTGTAATTAGCAAATTAGCAAATTCACTCAAAATCACGAAATTTTAGAAAAATATTCTCTTCATACCTTCCCTTTACTTTGGATATACAAACAAGCCACCTACACCGAAGGATCTCCGAAAAATGAGCAAAGTAAAAATATCTAAAGTAAAGGGAATGTATAGAAGATTTTTTTATAACTATTTTATTTGTATTTCGTCAACGAATAATAGGGCAGGGGTACCCTTTCCTTCGTGCCAGTCAGGTATAATAGTACCTTTGAGCACTACCTTTACATAGCGTACAGAGGTTTTAGTAAAGTGTAATGTTGTAGGAATACGAGCTATAGGGTCGCTTTTGGTAGCTGTGCTAAGAGCTTGCTGTGCAATGAGGTTAAATGTATGTCCATCATTTGAACCGTAGATAGCTATCTCACTGGCAGGGAATATCCAGTTAGGGGTGTCAGCAAGTGTGCCTGTGCTAAGGCTACTAATCTCTTGTGTATTGCCCAAATCAATAAGTACTTCTGCACCTGTTCTACCAGGGAAACCTACCCAATGTCCATCAATATAAGAGGCTTCTCCTATTTGGGCATCTACTAAGGCAGCCGCTCCTCCAAAAGTGTATTTAGGGTTAGGAGTAGTTAGTAGTTTTGCTGGCTTATAAGTAGCTTTATTAAAATGCGATTGATAGCTAAATACGCCACTTATGGTATCGTTATGCACGGCTATAGCTTTTAATAATACATCATTGTCTAACTTAATAGGCTGAGTGTAAAGCTGGCTCTTAGGGGTAGGCTCGCTACCATCTGTAGTGTAATATATCTTGCCGTTGCCTACCGTTAGCAAGTATGCCAAAATACCGTCTTTAGCAGGGGCGGGAGTAATAATAGGGGTAACGCCTAATATATGTTTAGCATACCGATAACCTTCTTTTTGGTAAAGCTCAAGCAGATTGCCTAAGCGGTGTAAGAAGTTAGCAAAATCCTTTTGGGTAGGATTTGACCATTGTACTTCTGATAGTGCTGCCAAGCGGGGTAACAGCATATACTGAGCGTGGGCAGGAGTCGCTATGTATTCTGTCCAAAGGTTAGCCTGTGCCCCTAATACATACTTAGCTTGTGCCGGGCTCAGTTTAGGGTCTATAGGCTCGTAATCATATACTTTTTTTACAGGAAGGTATTCGCCTATTGATAGGGGTTCTTTATCGGGGTTTTCACCTTGGTTATAATCAAAATAAAGACTGTAATGAGGCGTCATAATAGTGCGATTATGACGTTGAGCGGCTGCTATACCTCCTTCAGTGCCGCGCCACGACATCACAATGGCATCTTCTGAAATGTTATCTCCTTCTAATATCTCGTCCCAACCTATAATTTCGCGTCCTTTCTTCTTCAGAAACTGTTCTACACGTTGTACTACATAGCCTTGTAACTGCTGTTCTGCGGTGTGTTCTCCCTTAGCTTTTAAACCTAATGCCTTTATTTTAGCTTGACATTTAGGGCATTCCTTCCAGCGTGTTTTAGGACATTCATCTCCGCCTATATGTATGTATTTAGAAGGGAAGAGAGCCGTTATTTCAGTCATTACATCTTCTAAGAAAGTGTAAGAGGCTTCGTTGCCAGCGCAAAGTACATCGTCAAATACGCCCCATTTAGTACCTACTGCATAGTCTTTGCCTATACAGCCTAACTCAGGGTAAGCGGTGAGTACCGCAAGGGTATGTCCTGGTATATCTATTTCAGGTATAATGGTGATGTAGCGGTCTTGTGCGTATTTCACTATCTCTTTTATTTGTTCTTGGGTATAAAACCCTCCATAAGGTTTGCCATCAAACCGGTGGGGCTTGTCCTTGTGTAAATGCCCGATAAGTGTTTGTTGGCGGGTAGCTCCTATTTCAGTTAAGCGTGGGTATTTCTTAATTTCTATGCGCCAACCTTGGTCGTCTGTCAGATGCCAATGAAAGGTATTAAGATTATGCAATGCCAGAATATCTATATATTGTTTTATAAAGTCGATACTAAAAAAATGGCGTGCAACATCTAAGTGCATACCGCGATAAGCAAAACGTGGAGCATCATTAACTACTGCTGAAGGGAAAACCAATAGCTGTGGTTGGCTAACCTCTACTGATTTGCGTAGGGTCTGAATACCGTAGAAAGTGCCTGCTGCACTTGCCCCATTAATACTGATTTGCTTATCAGTAACTGTTAGCTGGTAGGCTTCTTTATTAGTATTGGGTAGGGTAGCACTAAGAGCGATTTGTTTGCCGTCAAAAGGGGCTGCTTTAGTATAGAGCGTAAGCCCTGTAAGGGTTTTTAGATACGAAGCCAGAAAGATGGCGTTTTGTTGTTGTAGTGAGTCTCCTTGCGGATAGGTGATAAAGGTCTGCGTATCTAACACAAACGGACTCTGATGGGTGTAGTCTATAGATTGCGGTTGAGGTATTACATTGTAATTAATTACGGGTTGCACTTGTTTGCAACAGCCGATAAGGTATAAGGTCAATATACTGTATAGTAGTTTTTTCATTGGTAGTATGGTGTTTAATATTTGATAGTTGAGATGTATTGTACTCGGTAGAAAGTGTAGGGCAGCTGTAGGTGTCGCTGTATTTGGGCAGTGGTGCTACGGTTAGTAATCAATACTTGTTTGCTACTGCTCAAGGCAAAGAGTACTGACTGTTTGCCTATCAGCTGTACATTGCTACGAGTAGCTGAAAAGTTACCTTTAGGCAAAGCTACTTCTGTAGGTACACTTACTGTTTTTGTTGTAGGGTTTACTTTGTATATAAGGGCACGCGAACCGGTGCTCTTGTTCTCGCGAGCATTGTCTATCACCAATACCTCATCAGGGGCTTGCACTATAGCGCAGTGAATGCCATGCGAAACATAGTGAGTGGTAGGCGTAATAGTACCTTTTTCACCCACACGATAGATTAACTCGCCTGTTCTTCCATTTATTTTCCACAGTTCACTATCCCGATTAGTAGTCATATAATAATTGCCCTCGCTATCTCGGTCTATAGAATTGGCGTGTATCCAATCTTCTCTTACTTTTTTAGAACTAATAGTAGGATACTCAACCGGATTTAGATGGTCAAAACAACTCCACTGATAGGTTATTTCGCCTTTAGAGTTCATAATTACAAAACCATCACCGCGTACGGTATCGCTTTGAGAGCCTCCTTTTGTGCTAAGGTCTACAGTTTTGTCTATATAGGTCACCAGCCCTATATTACCATCGGGCATAGGTCTACATTCGTGGTGTACGTGGCAGTTTTGTAGTTCAGGTATGGTGCTAAAGTCTTTCTCAAGAGTGAGGTTGCCCAAAAGGTCAATCACTTTCAGTTTTTTAGCATTAAATACAAAGAGTCCTTCTGAAGGGGCATCGGTCAGCATATAGAAGCGTTGGCTATGTGGGTCGTAATTTACTACAGCTGGGGTATCGGCTACAGGTTCATACCATACCACATTCCCGTTCATATCCATTAGGTAGATATGTTTGCTATTTCTGTTGTTTGCTAGCAGATAGCCCTCTATTTTCTCGCTAAGCTCTTCTTTCAGTAGGATTGCATTAGGCAAGAATGCCTCTACACTCTTAGTTTTAAATGTTTTTACTACTGATTTGTCTCCTGCTTCTGTAATGATTTGGCAGCTATAGTCGGTGTCGGGTTTGAGTAGTAAGAGGGTACGTTGTGTACTGCCAGTAGCTTGATAGGTATCGGTGTATTTTACTTGTTCGGGGTTTGCAGTTTCCCAATAAGCGATATGGTAAGAAGTTTGGGTACTAAAAGTAGCCCTAACCTCGGCTCGTAGATAATTTGTAGGGCTTAGGCTTACACCGAAAGTACTAATGGTACCCTGTGTACTATTATGGTCATCTTCTTTTTGACAAGAAAAAAGAAGACAGCATACTATAAGTAGTGAAAGTATCGAGCGGTTCATATATTAGCTATATTTTTAAGATGAAAGTTATAAAAAGGGGGCTATGCAAAAGAATAGCCCCTTTTTTATTGTAAAAATCAATTTGCTATTTACTTATGAAAAACTTATTTTAACTATTAATAAGCTGTGTATTCAATAAAGTTGAAAGAAGCATCTAATCGGCTTGATAAAGGTTTCTTTTTCATCCAACCTTTATTAGCTTCGGCCGATATGATAAAGTCAAATTTCACTAATTCTGCACCATAGCTGGCTTGTAGGCTCTTAAGCGGGCGACCATCAAGGTAATACACAATTACGTATTTATCAGCTGCTTTTTTCAGTTCTATAGTAAACTTGTACTCTTTGTCTGGGTCTAGTACTGCTACATAGGCCTCATAACCAGGTATTTCAGAGTATAAACGTAAGAGGTATTGTCCTGCTTTAGCTCCTAACCGTGTACGGTCGCTTTCGTTACCATACCAAGCCATCATTGTAAGGCAGTGTGCCCCATTATCTTCGTTGGTAGTGTAGAGAGTACCTCCTATCTGAAAGTTGGTAGCTTCTGTAATACCTGTTAGTTGTGGTAGTTTTACTGACCAAGTGTATTTGCCATAACCTACGGCATTTTTGTATCTTATTTTGGCATCACCGCAATAATTATCAACCGAAAGTACGAGTTTGCCGTTTTGTATTTTGTTATAGCCTACCCCATCACTTCCTACGTTAGTACTAGCTATCCAGTCGTGAGGGAAAGTGTTGAAAGTCCAACGTTTTACTTCTCCTTTATCGGGTTCAGGAGTTTCGTCTATAGGGTTTACTTGCGTGGTTGGTTCTACAGGGGTTATTGCATAAGGATAAGGGGTGTAAGACACATAATCCCATAAACCGTAGTGGTCTTGATAAGGCCAGTTATCACCTATAAACTTCAGATTTTCAGTGCTGCAGAATATATGGAAAGGGTGCTCCTGACCGTAGTTTAGCTGCTGGGCAGCACATTTTACATCATCAATAAGCCACGTAGCAAAATACTTGTCGCCTACTAACTGCAGGTCAATCTTAAAAGTATGCCAAGCATTCTTTTTTATTTTCACCTTTTGTTGTACAAAAGGGTTATCCTGACTGGTAATATAGGCTATCACTTCATCATCAGCAGTAGCTAGTGTTTCACGTTCTTTGGCAGTGCCTGAACCTACTTCAAAATCGAGTTCATGTTTATCGCTATTCCAAAGCCAAGAACCTATGCTTACGCGCTCGGTAACTCCTAAGTCAGAGATATAGGTACGCCAAGTGTAAAGTCCAGCACCGTATTGTTTTTTGCTCTTTAGCTTTTTGCGTTGCTGGGTGTTGGCTTCAGTGTAGATTTTTATTACTTTGCCATCTTCAGCTTCAGAGTTGCTCTCTACAGAGGTTTGCGAAACATCTGCATTTTCTCCTTGGCTGGCATTTAGCCACTCATCAGTATTAGTAAACTGCCATTTGAGCTCTTGTGTAGTGCTAAGAGTGGCCTTGTTAGGGGTATCGATATGACTCTGGGGGGTATCGCTAAAGCGTCCATCAGTGTCGCTTTTGCTACAGCCTACCATACTAAGTACAGCAGCTGTTATTAGTAGGGGTTTAGTATATAATTTCATATTTATTTCTACGTTTAGGGTTATTGTTCTCTAAAAGAACGGTTGTTTTGTAGGTCAGGGTACTTATTGCTATATACACTAGGGATAGGGTAATAACGGCGTTGGTCGTACACTTTCAGCGGACTGTTGAATTTAGGGTATACTCTCCACTGAGGACTTAAGTCGTAAGGATTGGGTACTACATTGGGGTTTCTACGCGCATTCATATTAGCTTGCTTAGTTTCTAATTTCTGTTTGATAACGTCCATATACTTGTCTAAGCGATCTTTCCATAAGCCCATACGTATAAGGTCAATACGGCGTAAGCCTTCCATATTAAACTCAAATAGGCGTTCATCACATAGCTTGCTGCGAAATTCGTCTTTAGAAGCAAACTGAGCTAAGGTGTAGTTGTGGTTGCTATTCTGGAAAGCTCTTTGGCGTATCTGGTTAAGTAGGTCTACTGACTCCTGATTAACTCCATTTAGCTCATTTAAGATTTCAGCCTTACAAAGCAATATATCGGCATAGCGTAATAGTGGCAAGTTATTAGGGGTATTGTAGTTATAAGTACCTGCTTTTTCGTAGAAATACTTGTCGGTATATACATTAGCCAACTCAGTGATACGCGGACTTGACGCCTCATTGTCTAATGTACCCATTTGGGCAAGGGTAGGGGCTACGTACTTCTGGTCAGCATTATTAATATTGATAAACTCTCCTTTGATAAATTGGGTAAGACGTTCATCACTATGGTCAAACTGCCAATAGAGTTCCAAAGGGATGTTAAAAATATCCCAGCCTTTATTGTAATCCCAAGAGGTGAAATAAAGAGCTAAGTCAGAAGCTCCTGCTGGTACAGTTTCGCTACTGCGCACTGCAAAAATAATCTCGTTATTGTATAGAGCAGCCCGTGTACGAGGATTAAAGGGGTCGAAAGCATGCGCTTTTAGGGCGTATTTGCCAGTAGCGATTACTTGGTTAGCATATACTAAAGCTGCTTGCCAAGCAGTGGTAGCATCAGAGCCTTGCTCGCGCAATCTACCCGCTTGTCGCATATATAAGCGCATAAGATAGCCATAAGCAGCTCCTTTAGTGGGGCGACCTGCATCGCTACCGTTTATATCCCATTCTAAAGGCAAATGGTTAGCTGCTATAAGTAGGTCACGCTCTATTTGCTGGTCTAAAGCCTCAACTGTCGATAGGGTAGGATTAGCTGTAGAGGCGTAAAAACCGTTTGTAATTAATGGTACACGGTAGAAAGTATTAGTGAGCTGATAATAGGCAAAGGCACGCATAAAGTGTGCTTCGGCTAATAAAACTGTTTTCTTTTCGGCATTAGCAAAGCGGCTATCGGGCATCTGGCTAATATTGTCGATAGCTGAATTGGCACAACCTATCATTTGCCAATTGCCGTTATAACTTGTCAGTAGCTGTACGTTATTGGTCAGACCATTATTGTTCAGAATCTCAAAATCATTACCTTCTTTGAACCCATCATCGGTAGAGAGGTCGTTGATATAAAAAGTACTAGGGTGGGTGGCTGAATTGAGGTATCGATAGATACCATTTACCCCTTCTTGTGCGTTTTCTTCGGTAGTATAGGCATTATCAGCATTGTAAACAGAGCTTAAGTCCTCTTTTAGTTCGCAAGCTGTAAACGATATTCCTAAAATACCTACTAATGTGTATGATATATAATTCGTTTTCATTCCTTTTCTGTATTAAAAAGTTAATTTTACACCAAAGTTGATAGTACGATAAGCAGGATATGAGTTTAAATCTAATCCTTGTGCTATAGCACTGCTACCATTGGTACTAACATCGGGGTCAAACCCTTGATATTTGGTAAAGGTAAGTAGATTTTGTGCTCCTACAAACATACGCATCGTTTTAAGGGTTTTTAAATGCCATTTTTCACCTGCAAAAGTATAGCCTAACTCTATGTTGCGTAGTTTTAGAAAGTCAGCATCTTCTACGAAACGAGAGTTTACGTACGAACCGTATAAGAGCTTGTCATTCTTTTGATAACCGCTGCGGGGTACACTATTAGAGGCGTATGCGCGTGTCCAACGGTCAGCAGAGGCTGCCAAACGGTTGTTGTCTTCTAAGTAAATACGGGTGAGGTTTAGCATTTTAGCTCCTAACGAAGCTTCAAAGAAAAATGAAAAATCAAAATCTTTGTAAGTAAAACTATTATTGAGTCCTATGATAGTTTTAGGAATACCTGTACCTAATACAGTACGGTCGTTTTCGTCTATTTTACCATCGCCATTTAGGTCTCTAAACTTAGGGTCTCCAGGTGCCGATTTACTTTGGGGGGCATAGCTTTCGCCTTGTTGTATAATGCCGTCAAATACATAACCATAGATTGCACTTAGCGGTTCACCTTCTTTAAGCATCATATATTCTTTTTCTTCGTATGAACCGTGAGGGCGTATGTACTGAAAGCGTGGTTTACCATTGTTTAGCTTAAGTACTTTGCTGTGGTTATTGGCTAAGTTGAAGGCTGTGCTCCATACAAAACCTTTCTTGTCTATATTAGTAGATTTGATAGCTATTTCAAAACCGCGATTCTCTATCTCTCCATCGTTTACCATCATAGCGGTATATTCAAAACGCCTACCGTCATTCACATAGTTAGGAAAACCTCCTGAAGGGTGTATAGGGTCAGGGTTTAGTAGGTCTTTAGTACGCTTGATGTAATAGTCAAAGCTAGCTTCCACTCTGCCAATGCTCAAATCTATACCTGCATTCCACTGAGCTGTAGTTTCCCAACGTAGTTTTGGGTTGTAAGGGTTAGAAGGGTACATACCTTTAGTGCCTTCTCCGCCTCCTATATATACATCACGTACTGAATATTGATATTGTGAAAGACCGAAGCGTATACCATCATTACCGCTGAGTCCATAACTAGTGCGTAATTTGATACGACTGAACAGAGGCTTAGCAAAAGCCATAAATGATTCTTCTCCTAAGTGCCAAGCTAAAGAACCAGCAGGGAAAATACCCCAACGATAATCAGCTCCGAATACTGACGAGCCATCAGCACGTACTGACCCGTTGATAATATAACGATTGTTGAAAATGTATTCTGCACGACCAAATACTGAGGCTTTTTTAACTGAAGATTCTCCTGAGCCTATCCAATCTAAGTGTTGTGCTGCTCCTATATTTTTAAAAGAGAATACATCAGAGGCAAAACCGTAGGCTTGTACTTCATCGCCTTTTCCTTTTTGATAGATATAAGAAGTACCTGCTGTTATTTTTATATCGTGTTTACCTTCCATTTTAGGGTGATAAGTGGCTACGCCTTCTATTTGGTGTTTCACATTTTCTTCGTGGCTCAAAAAGGCTTGCCCTTTGTAAGACTGACCGATAGAAGTAGAACGGTCGTAGTATTTTTCTGTTTTTAAATGGTCGTAGGCATAAGTATAACGACCGTTGAGAGTGAGTGAAGGTAATAACTCTATATCAGCATAAGCAGTAGCATACATAGTGTTGAAATGGCGGTAGAGCTGTGCTCCGCTCATCTCTTCAAATACAGCTGGGCGGCGTGCCTTAATGCCAAATACGTCATAACCTTCTTTATTTTTCCAAGGCTCTAAGTTAAAGATACGATACATAATATTTTTATCAGAAGAGATAGTACCCATATCTAAGAATTTCTTTTTAGATT
>RBWB01582860.1_pt1 | contig 13557 bp, 10 predicted proteins | sample 2014201 | NCBI WGS metagenome assembly RBWB01 (sample SAMN10133834, study PRJNA383868) | Human oral metagenome, whole genome shotgun sequencing project. | isolation source: supragingival plaque isolated from 88 juvenile twins | host: Homo sapiens | place: Australia
TTTGCAGCGTTTGAACACGGCATTTACCGATTGCAAAAATAAACAAAATGACAGAGACATTGGCTTTATCCCTGTTAATAATTGCTATTGCAGTAGCATTATTATGCGTAAAGATGATTTTTAGAAAGAACGGCACGTTCTCTTCGCAACATATCCACGACAACCCAGGTCTTAGAAAGCAGGGCATACATTGCGTGATAGACCAAGACAAGGAGGCCCGAAGAACGGCATCAACAGCCGTTAGCGAGCGTAGCGAAAGCAATGTGCAAAGTGTCTGACGGTATGATTTTATGTCGTTGGAACATAAGAAAAAGAGTATAGTAAAAGAAACAACAAAAATACAATTAAATGAACAAGAAGAACATTTTTGGCACTTTGGCCATTGCCGCCATGGCTACAATGGCTTTTACTTCCTGCAACAACTCGAACGAGCAGGCAGAAAAAAAGAGCACATCAACCGCTACGGCAACTCCTACTAGTATGAAAATTGCATACGTTGAGGTTGATTCCATCATGAGCCAATACAAATTCTGTAAGGATTATTCGCTCATCTTGCAAAAGAAGGGGCAAAACATCCAAAGCACGTTGGCTTCTAAACAACAGGCTTTACAGGCTGCAGCTACCAATTTCCAACAAAAGGTACAACAAAACGCTTATACCCGCGAGCAGGCTGAAGCTATTCAGGCCGGATTGCAAAAGCAAAACGCCGACCTGCAAATGCTGAACCAGCGATTGAGCAACGAGTTCCAAGTGGAAACCGAGAAGTATAATTCGGCATTGCGCGACAGTATTCGCCACTTCCTTAACGAATATAATAAGGACAAGAAATACAGCCTGATATTGAGTAAAGCGGGCGATAACCTGCTGTATGCCGATAAGGCTTTCGATATCACCAACGATGTTGTTGCTGGATTGAACAAAGCTTATAAGCCTGCTAAGACGGTGGAAACGCCTAAGAAATAATGCTTTGAGTAATTCATAACTTACTTTGCCCCGATGGCTTTGAGCTGTCGGGGCAATTTTATTGATGCATGTAGGGGTGTGCTAAACCGGTGTGTGGCACACCCATAACCAAATATGGATGGCGTTAAAAATCGTTTCTACAAATCGGCCGATAAGTGCTTGCACACAGCTTTCACTGCACCCGTTGTGTTACAGGTAAACAGGAAGCTTGCAACACGTCAACTGGAATGCTGTTACCGTTCGTTTGGAACACGGTTCCAGCTTAGCTGGAACAGCCCCAAATGTAACCAATACCGCTCCAAATGACAAAAGAGCACGGAGCAAGGGCTTATCGTATGTCTTTCCCTTGCATATTGTTACGTCCATGTTTTCTTGTTAAGGCGTGTTCTAAAAAATCCTCGCTAAGGTTCAATCGTTGGGACTTGTACCGCTCTTCACTGTCTTTTTGTTTATGTCAGGCATCTTTCGCTAACTCTTTCAGTCGCATAGTCCACTATGCTCCTTCAATCCCAAACAGTTCATCAGAGCCTGTAGAGATTTCGTTCGTTTGTTAGTCAGATTGTCTATCGTCCTGTCGAAAGCCTATCGGGCTACGTCAAGAGAGGACGGATAGGCAAGATACCGACAAGCAAACAAAAGGTGAGGGGAAGCGATGAAATCAATATAAAATGATAGATAAGCGGTATAATGACCGATCTGGGTTGAAGAAGTAAGTAAAATCTGCTCAGTCAAAAGCTAAAAATACAGTAAAGGCAATTTTCAGAACCAGCCTTAACCAGTATGGACTGACGATAAAATCGAATAATACCTTATATATAATACGTGTACGCGCGCGCGAGAAAGCGGCCTATTATTGTTTTCTTATTTATAAGATTATATGTGTCGTTCGGGGATAAATGTCACACTAAACTACCCCAATCATCCATTTCACTACCCCTAAGACCTAATATATCGGTAATACTTTTTTTGTGTTCGTAAAATTGTAAGTCATTGATAGTCAGAGGTAATATTATCAATTTTACTACTTTTTCGTTATACATTTCTTATTAAACTTCTTTAAATGTCGTTTTTCGCCTAATTTTGCAACATAAAATTTGATTGTTCAACTAAAACCGTTTTTAACAATGAAACTTACTAAAAGCCATCTAACATCTCTGCTATTGGCCTTAACAGTGATAACAGGGGTTGGCGCATGTAGCACCATCGATGATGGAAGTTACGTCGAACCTATACGCCTGTACGAAAAAATTGAGGGAAAATGGGTGCTCAACTCTCTGATACAGACCGACGAGACCAATGCCAAGAACATGACGCTCACCAACGAATTGAATTTTGACACTTTTGTGTTGAGCCTTAATCGTGACCAAAACGGTCAACCTACAACGTTCTCCGTAGAGGGAACAGCACCCGAACTATTGCCCTTGCAAGGAGTTTGGACACTCGACAATCCCTTTACCAAATCTGACGGAACTGCCGTTCAGTTGCTTCTTAAAGGTAAAGGTGACAGCCAATGGCTAACTATTACCACTGTCTCGGGGAACAGTCAGACGTTAGAATTTAAACTCTTGCGTACGGTAAGCGGCAAGCCATTCGTGTCGTACACCTATAACTTAATGCAATCTGAAAAATAATCTAAGCTCAACTGCAATGAAAAAGAACCTTATATTAGTGCTATTGCTCTTTGCGTGGCTATTGCCTACGGCTGTTTTGGCAGGAACGAAGGTGGGAACACCCAAATGTTGGACCGTGCCAGCAGTGTTTACGGGTGACGAAGAAGTGAGTTTTTATTACGATGTTACTGATGTTGGCTTCCCAGAAGGTGTTGACCTATACCTATGGGCGTGGCAACCGTCGGAACCCGACAAAGGGAACGGCGACAATTCGTCGGACTTTGCCAAGCTGGAATATTTAGGCAACAACATTTATCGCAAAACAATGATACCCACAAAATACTTTAACGTGAAGGCATCTGCTTTTGAAGATGCTAACTGGCCAGGCTTTTGGCAGCAGATAAAGACAAAGCGCGACGACCTGTGGAGTACCGAATTTGCCGCCCCCGACTCGCGGGCTGAATTCCAAAACTTCAAGGAAAGCGGTGCAGGCTTTCGTTTTTTCTCGGGCAAAAAGTCGCCGGGCTTTACCGAGAAGTTCACGATAGACGAACCTCTGACCGTGGTTTTCAATCCTGATGTGTACAAGTTGGGTGGTCGTACGTTGGCCGACGTTGCCAAAGACGCTAACTTCGTACAGTTTGGCGTACATTCAGGGCTGAATGACAATTGGGAAATAAAACAGACACTCGACGTGTGGCGACCCGCCTGTTTGGCTAAGGCTGGCTTGAAAAAGCTTTCTAATGGCCTTTATGTTTGGAATGTTGGGCTACCATCAGAATATTATGCTTCCAACCCAGACGACGCAGGAAGGACCACGCCCACTAAGTTGGCCGATCCTGATTTCAAGGTCGCCTTCCAGTTAGACGAGATGAATTACCTTGTTGTAGAAGTTATTCGAAGTGATAAGGGCACTAACGAATGGGGGCTTAATAGTGGCGATCAGAAGCAAAAGGCAGGGACGGCAGTACCTTATCCCGACCCAGTGTTCTCGCTTTTTCCGACGCATGTAAGCGCCAAAGACATTCTTACGCTCACACGCGAGTATAACGAACGCACCTCGGGCGACTTACAATACACCATCACGGCAGGCAAAACATCGTTCAAAGGGATAATGACGGGCGTGCGCGACAAGCGTAAGGCTACCGTGAACCTTGCCAAAGAATTGCAAGGAACGGAGGCAACCGAACTGCATATCGTGGTGAAGAAGGGTAATGGACAAACCGTGGCAGACGTCACTGTACCGTTGTTAACACCCGAGAAGTGAGAGATTAACCAATAGCAAGTTTATTAGTACAGACTTTTATGAAGAAAAATATGTCATTCAAGGCGCTCGGTGTCGTCGTGGCGTTCTTGCTTATGTTGTTCGTCCAAACAGTGCGGGCACAGAATATAGTTTGTTCAGGAACTGTGGTAGACGACAATGGGGAACCGTTGATGGGTGCCACTGTAAAGGTGGTAGATGCCTTAGGGGGAACAGTTACCAATGCGGAAGGACATTTTAGTTTAGAATGCGCTCGTGGTGCAATGCTCGACATTTCTTATATAGGCTACGTTTCGCAACGGGTTAGAGCAGCAGCCACCTTGCATATACCCCTGGCAGAAGAGGCCAGCACACTGGGTGAAACCGTCGTTGTGGGGGTGGGTTATGGCACGATGCGCAAAAGCGATCTCACAGGTGCTATCGCTTCGGTAAACGCCAAAGACTTGCGCAAAGGCGTAATAACCAGCACCGAACAGCTGTTGCAAGGTAAAGTGGCTGGTCTTTCGGTGGTACAAAGCAGTGGTGCGCCCGAAGCTGGGGCGAGCATTCGTCTGCGCGGTGGCACGTCGTTGTCGGCTAGCAACGGGCCGTTGGTGGTTGTCGATGGCATCCCTGGTGTAGATTTCAATTCCGTTCAGCCGTCAGAGATAGTAAGCATAGATGTACTTAAAGATGCATCGGCAGCCGCAATTTATGGCAGTCGTGGTGCCAACGGCGTTATTATCGTCACCACCAACCGCCAAGCCAGCGACAAAGAACAACACACGCTCCAATATAACGGCTATGTGGCCTTGGCCTCTACCGCCAAAAATCTCGACCTACTTTCGGCTAACCAATGGCGAGGTTACGTTCGCGAGCGCCATGTTAGCAACGCCCTAGACTACGGAGCGGACACCGATTGGCAAAAAGAACTGGAACGTACGGCCATTTCGCACTCGCACAATATCATGTTCAGCAACACCAAGAAAGAAAATGGCTATCGGGCTTCAGCCACCTATAACAACAACCAAGGTGTGATACGGCGCAACGGTATGACGCGTTTGGCAGCATCGCTCACTGCCTATCAAACGGCATGGCAAGGCCGATTGCGACTGGATGAAGGCATTAACGCCAACTTTGATAGCTGGCATCCCGTAGACACACGTATATTCGAACGCATGGCCAACTTGCAACCTACATTCCCCGTGCTTAACCCCGACGGAACGTATGCCCAACTGAACGGCACCAATACGGAAAATCCCGTGGAATTGAACAACAACCGAACTGAAGACCGCAAACGCCATCGGTTCTTAGGTTACTTAAAGGCTGAACTGGATATCATTGACGGATTGAAGGCCACGGTTAACACCTCGTACGAACAGAATTCGGCTACGGGCGGATTGTATAAGCCCACCTTCGCACGTATGGAGGGACTAAGTGACAAAGGGTGGGGGCAACGTCTCTACGAAGAGTATACTAACAAGCAGTTGGAAATGTACCTAACTTATGACAATACAATTGGCGAGGCGCACCGCCTGAATGTGGTGGGTGGATATTCTTACCTAGATAACGTGTACGAAGGATTTGGTTCTACCCGTCGTGGATTTGATACCAACGCCTTTGGCTATAACAACCTAGGGGCGGGAACAGACGCCCGCCAAGGCGATGTGTATTCGTACAAGGGACAATCGGCCTTGATATCGTTCTTCGGACGTGTAAACTATACTCTACTTAATCGTTACATGCTCACGGCGACTTTACGTAACGATGGCTCAACACGCTTTGGCGACAACCACAAGTGGGGGCTGTTTCCCTCGGTTTCTGTGGCATGGCGCATCTCTGACGAGGCTTTCATGCAAGGTATGTCTGCATGGCTGAACAACTTGAAATTGCGTTTGGGCTACGGCGTAACGGGAAATCAAAATGGCATAGGCGAGTATAAGAGCCTGCCTATACTGTCGGCCGATGGCGCAGCTTACTATGATAGTGCCACGGGAACATGGAAGAATGCCTATACACAAAGTCAAAACAACAACCCCGACCTGAAGTGGGAAAGCACCGCACAATGGAACGTGGGTGTGGATTTTTCGCTATTCAATCGCATTAATGGAACGTTGGAATTGTATCATAAGAAAACCTACGACCTGCTTTGGACCTATCCCGTTCCGCAACCGCCATATTTGGTGGGCACGATGCTTGCCAACGTGGGCGATCTGGTGAACAAAGGTTTCGAGTTAACTTTGGGTGCGAACATCGTTAGGTCTAAAGATTGGACGTTCGACACCAATGTAAGTTTGGCTTATAACCATCAAGAAATAAGCAAACTTTCTAACGGCCAATATCAGGCAGTGGGCTTACAGGCTGGTTCTTTACACAATTTGCGCGGTATGTCCAACACCTTTTCACAGGTGGTACGCGAAGGTTATCCCGCAGGAGCTTTCTGGGGACCCCATTGCGAAGGCATAAGCGAAGATGGCAAGTATATTTTGGAGAAAGGGGCCGATGGCTCGGTAAAGAACGATTACTTGGGTTCGGCCCTGCCTAAGTGGAATGTTGGCCTGTCGCTCAACGCCACTTGGCGCAACTTCGACCTCACCGTGTCTGCCTATGGCATGTTTGGTCAAAAGGTATTAAACTGTACCCGCATGGCCATGTACGACCCCACACGCTTCCCCTCGCAAAATGTGCCCGACGACTTTATGAAGAGCGGCATCACTGATAATCCCACTTTCAGCGACTACTTTATCGAGAACGGCAGTTTTTTGCGCCTTCAAGGCGTAACCTTGGGCTATACCTTGCCACAAGCCGAGAAGCTAGGCCTGACGCGTTTGCGTTTTTATCTCACGGGTGAAAATCTCTTCTGTCTTACGGGCTATAAGGGACTGGATCCCGAAGTGTCTGTACCCGACAACGTACTACAATCTCCAGGCATCGACTTCTTCAACGCCTACCCTCGTCCACGCACCATCTCACTTGGCGTTAACATAGGTTTCTAAAAACATTCATCCTAACAAAAGAAGAATATGAGAACAAAGACAATATTGTCGACTATCTTGCTGACGGGCTTTCTGGCCACATCTTGCACCGACCTTACCGAGCATCTTTACGACAAGGTTTCGACAAACGATTATGGAAAAGACGAAAAGGAGATGGCCACCATTGTTGGCGGGGCATACGCCACTTTGCGCGGATATGGCTCTGGCACGCCCGAAGGCAACGGTGTGAACTGTTATCCAACGTGCGAATATGTGTTTTTCACTTCTGCTTGCGCAAGCGATGAGGCCTGTATACCCACTCGCGGCACCGACTGGTACGACGGTGGGCGCTATCAGCAGTTGCAGTTTCATACGTGGGACGCCAACAACACGGGCGTACTCTCTGTGTGGCGTTACAACTTCACGGGTGTTTCTAAAATCAACGGCATCATCTATCAAGTGGAAAAGAGTAATCTTTCGGATGCCTCTAAAAAGGTTGTTGAGGCCGAATTGCGTGCGCTGCGGGCCTATTACTATTATAACCTGCTCGACAACTTTGGCAATGTACCTATCACAACTGATTTCTCGCACAAAGATTTGCCAGGTAACGCCACGCGACAAGAGGTGTTCGACTTTGTGGAAAGTGAGCTCAAAGAGGTGTTGCCATTGCTGCCTGAGGCGGTGCAGTATGGTCGTATCACGCAGAATGTGGCCAACACGCTTTTGGCACGATTGTATCTCAATGCCGAGGTGTACACAGGCACGCCCCGTTGGAAAGACTGTCTAGACGCTTGCGATAAGGTGAAGGGCTACGCGCTGACAGCAAATTATAAGGCAAACTTCGCTGTTGAAAACCAAGGCTCTACGGAAATAATTTTCGCCATACCCTACGACCACAAGCGTGGAACAACTGGAAACTATCTCGCCTCAATGACCTACCACTACAATCAGAAACTAGCCTTCGACCCCGCAGGCGTTTATCAGTGGTGCGGTAACGGTATCTGTGCGCAGCCAGGTTTATATTCATCGTTTGAAGAGAGAGATATGCGACGCAATTGCTTGCTCATTGGTCAGCAGCACAATGCCGCAACGGGCGGGAATGTGCTGATGGACAATGGCGAACCGCTAAACTATACTGAAGAAATTAAGAACTTTACGAACGCTGCGCAGAACGAAGGTGCACGGCTGGATAAGTACGAATGGCGACCGAACGATGCTTGGGAGCGCGACAACGACTGGGTGCTAATGCGCTATGCCGAAGTGTTGATGATGCAAGCCGAGGCTTATTACAGGCTGGGTTACGAGCAAAACGCGCTCGTTTGTATCAACCAAATTCGTAAACGGGCAGGCCTAGACAACCTAACAAAGCTAGACCTTGATGCGTTAGACGCAGAATGGCGACACGAGTTTGTATTTGAAGGACTGCGACGAACCACCAACATACGCTTCGGAACGTTCTTCAAAGCTTGGTGGAATAAAACGGCCGATGCCGATAAGCACACGGGCGTGTTCCCCATTCCACAAACGGAGATAGACAAGAACCCACAATTGAAACAGAACGAGGGTTATTGATGGAGAGTGGGTTGAGAGGTCGACGGCAATTTGGATCAACCTGCTGACTTCTCAATCCCTTCTCGTCAACTTGTTAACTTGTATTTCCCTCCACTTGTTAACTTGTCAACTCGTCAACTTTAATACACATCAAACAATGAAACGATTGAGAAAAATTTTGCCGCTCTTACTCTATGTGTGTAGTATGCTGACATGGAGCGGATGCGACAAGAACGATGGTATAGCGCCAGATAAGAAAGCGCATGATAAGGAGAACCCCAACTCGGGTGCGGTTGTGAAGAAAGACAATGACATACAAGTGTATGTACACTTCATGCCATGGTTTGAAACCGATGTGTCGAACAATGGCAAGTGGGGCTATCACTGGACAATGAAGAACTGCAATCCAAATATCGTAGATGCAAAGGGCAGAAGGCAGATTGCTGCGCATTATTATCCACAGACGGGACCGTACGCTTCGGGTGATGAAAACATGCTCTATTACCAGTTGTTGTTAATGAAGTATAGTGGTATCGATGGCGTGATGGTAGACTGGTATGGTGTGCAGAGCGACAATACTGTGGCCAAACATAAGAGCAATACCGAGGCTCTGGCCAAGGTGGTGGCTGCCGTTGGCCTGAAAATGGCCATCGTTTACGAAGACAGTCCTTTGGCTTCAGCTGCCGACAAAGTGGGGCAGGCTCGCCAAGACATGCGCTATTTGTCGCAAACATTCTTCAACAAAAGCTATTATGTGCGGGTGGACAACAAGCCATTGCTGTTAGTCTTCGGCCCACAACAATTGCTTAAGGCCAAGGATTGGTATCGAACATTCTCCGTACTCAGTACCAAGCCCATGTTTCTTTGCTTGAATGGACATTCCGAAAGGGTAAATTCTGTGGAGTATACCAATGCCGAAGGCGAATTCACGTGGGTGAACCCCACGCCCGATTATAGTGTGGTCAAGCGGTTTAAAATGTACGTTGCGGGTGCGATGCCTGGTTTTCACGACTTCTATAAGGAGGGTGGGGCAGGCGAGGGCTACGCCACTTACGATGCCGAAAATGGTGAATTGTTCAAGCGACAATTAAATGCGGCTAAGCAAGCAAATATGAAATGGTTGCAGATTAGCACATGGAACGACTATGGTGAGGGAACAACCATCGAACCAACACTTGAATATGGCTATAAGTATTTGGTTGAATTGCAGAAGTTTACGGGTGTAAGTTATAATCAAGATCAGCTTGAGCTTGTTCATCGTTGGTATCAACTGAAAGTTAAACATCCCAACGATGCCCGCGTAAAGGAGGCTCTACAAGCGCTGTTGTCTTTGCAACCCGATAAGGCTTCGAAAATAATGAATGATAGTTTTTGAGTTAATGAGCTCGTGATTTAATGAGTTTTAAGGTGTGTTTTTTTGACGTAATGAGTTTTCAAGTTAATGAATTCTTCGGCTTTCGAACTTTTTGTGGGTGATAAACTCATGAGTTTTAGGTTAGGATAGTATGCGGATAAACTCGTGAACTTAAAAACTCTAGAACGCTGTATGCAATAAAACTTATGAGCTTTAAGGCTTACATACTCACGGTCTTATAAGCTCCCGAACTCATAAACTCAAAATATTAAATGCTAGACAATAAGTTTAATGGAAAAGATTTGTTTAAGAACGTTGGTCATAAGCGTGTTACTGGGTGTTGCAATGCTTGTTCAAGCCAAGGGTGTCGGGCGAATAACATCGCCCAATGGGATGTTGACACTTCTTACAGGTGTGAACACCAGTGGTCAGCCCTATTATGAACTGCAACGTGGAAAGCGCACTATTGTTAGCACCTCGCTATTGGGTGTGAGGCTGCGCGAGGGCGATATGGAGCGTAATTTTCGTATACTGAGCTTCTCGACAGCTGGCAAAGATGAAACTTGGACACAGCCATGGGGTGAAGAAACCCATGTGCGCAACCATTATAACGAACTAACTATGCGCCTGCAACAAGTGCGAGGAAAGCGTCGGCAGTTAACGTTGGTGTTTCGCGTGTTCGACGACGGCGTGGGCTTTCGCTATGTTTTCCCCAGCCAGCCTTTCTTGCACGATTTCGTTATCATGGACGAGAGTACGCAGTTTGCCTTCCCCTTCGATGCCAAGGCATGGACAATGCCCACCGATGGCACAAACTATTACGAGGCCTTGTGGACTGCATCACCGCTGAGCACAAAGCCAAAAGTATCTACACCCGTAACGATGGAAGTGGACGACAGTCTCTTTATGGTGGTACATGAAGCAAACCTTACCGACTATGCCTCGCTCTGCCTGCGTCCGCAGCATTCTGAAAAAGGCACGTCCGTCGTGAAAGCCGAACTTGTGCCGTGGTCTACTGGCGAACTTGTTTTCGCCCAAACGCCTTTCGCCACACCTTGGCGAATGCTGATTGTGACAAAAAGCGTGGCACAACTAGCTGCCTCGCGACTGATGCTCAACCTGAATGAGCCCTGTCGGATAAATGATACGTCGTGGTTAGAGACGGGTAAGTATGTGGGCGTCTGGTGGGGAATGCACATGAATACTATGACTTGGGCGCAAGGTCCGAAGCATGGTGCCACCACGGCTAATACTCGTCGATACATCGATTTCGCAGCAGCACATGGTATGAAGGGTGTGTTGGTTGAGGGATGGAATTATGGTTGGGATGGCGATTGGACAAAAGAAGGCGATAAGTTTTCGTTTACCAAGGCCTATCCCGACTACGATTTGCAGGCGTTGCAGCGTTATGCACGTTCTAAAGGCGTAAGAATTATCGCCCATAACGAAACGGGCGGGGCGGCTGCCAACTATGAACAGCAGCTGGATAGTGCCTTTGCGTTGTACCATCGCTTGGGTATCAAGGTTGTAAAGACGGGATATGTGAACGCGCTGATGGACAACCGCGAGCTGCAACACTCGCAATATGGCGTTCGCCACTATAGGAAGGTGATAGAAATGGCCGCAAAATATCATCTGATGGTGGTGAACCACGAACCCGCTATGCCCACCGGGCTGCAACGAACTTATCCAAACTTGGTTTCTGGAGAGGGTGCACGTGGACAGGAATACAACGCTTGGTCTACCGATGGTGGCAATCCGCCCTATCATTTGTGCGTGTTGCCCTTCACGCGCATACTAGCAGGGCCGCTAGACTTTACCCCTGGCATCTTTCGCATTGAAGGCAGGGTGCATGTACAGACGCGTCCGCAGACCACGTTGGCCAAACAATTGGCTGCCTACGTGGTGATTTACGCCCCTTGGCAGATGGCAGCCGATGAGATAGAAAACTATGAAGGGCAGCCAGCCTTCACCTTTATTGAGCAAGTTCCCACCAACTGGCAAGCATCGCGAGTGCTTTTGGCGGAGATAGGAAAGTATGTTGTGACGGCGCGAAAAGACCGAGACAGCGAAGACTGGTATGTTGGCGGAATGACCGATGCCGATGCCCGCGACCTGAAAATAGATTTCAGTTTCTTGGATAAGGATGCAAACTACTTGGCCATAATATATCGTGACGGTCCCGAAGCCGATTATGTCACCAACCCTTATCCCATGGTTATCGACCGCCTTACCATAAACGCCAACACTGTTTTGCCCATTCACTTGGCCCGAAGCGGTGGGTTTGCCATACAGTTAAAGAAAATGCGGTAAACGTCTTCCCTACTTTTCGGCACGTTTAGCTAAGCCATTTTTCCTCGCTTTTTCGGTAGCCTGCCTACGAAAGCTCCTTGAAAAGGTCGGATAAAATGGCTTAGTTTAAATCAAGGCTTTTCGTTAAGCCAACTAATTTGTTAACTTGTCAGCCAGTTAACTTGTCAACTAATAAACGAAGTTTTATCATTGTATCAGTACAAAGGCCTCTGTATGGCGGCTACAAATAGCTTGTAGTGGGACTACAAACCATCGGTAGTGTGACTACAAGTGGCTTGTAGTGGGGCTACAAGCCACTTGTAGCGTTGGCGTGTTTCTATGATTTGTTCAATGTCCAAGAAATGTATAAGAATTAGGTTCTAATATTTTTCTGCTAATAATACTTGTGTAAAAAGAAAAATACCTATCTTTGTGATTGTGGACTAGCCTAACTGACGAGTTCCGCTTTATCTAGTAACTAAACAGACGGCCTATGATAAAAATGACACCTAAAATGATTTTTGCTGCTGTACTGCTGTACATACAGTTGTTGTCTGCTTGTGTCCCTGTATTCTGTACTGTATTTCCGATAAAGGTCAAGAATAGTATACGTGATACGCTTATTATTGGCGCCTCTCGTTACAATAGTATAGATAGCGTATGTGTGTTTTTAGACTTAGGTATAGTAACAGACGTCATAAAGATTAAGAATCATAGCATGCAGGATATAGAGGTCTATCCTATTCCTCCAGACAGCATAGGTGGAATTCCCAAGAAGAGTTTTGTTCTGGTACGAACCTAACCCCAAAGGCTATTTGTTTATTATAAAGCTTGACGATATTAGAAAATATACTTGGAGGCATATCTGTAAGAAAAGGCTTTATAAGATGCAGGCTGTTACTGAGGAATGGGCGAAAAGCAATGATTACTTGATAGAGTACAAGGACAACATGCGAAGTAACGGATTAAATCCAAGTAGTTAACATTGTGGAAGTAGGGGTTACGTGTCGCGAAGCAGGCCTATTTAGATATATATAACTAACGTAAACATAACTATGCAGGTAGGGACAAAACGAACAATTGGATATATAGTCGTGTCATTTCTTTGGCTGTGTTTCACCTCGTGTGCGGGCATATTCCGTACTACGTATTACATAACGGAGACGCAAGGATGGAAGAAGGCAGACTATAATGGTGTGAACGGCATAGCTTACACCAATGATACCACACCAGATTCGATTATGCTTAATGTAAGAGGACCAGGTGCAGCAATTACAACAGGGCCAATATTCTTTCCCTTTGCCTTTCCCACATGCCTACTGTTTTGGATAAAACACTCCCCAGAGTTGGAGGTTGAAGCCAAATTCTACGTGTGTCAGCCATACACGATTTATCCACAAAGCATTCGCTTTACGGATAACGAGGGGAACATGATGACTCCCACGATGATAGAAAGTCTAGATATAGTTCACGAACAAGACATAACAAAGCTAGACTCTACTGCTATCGTGCAGGGCATAAAGACGAGCGGAGCGATAAGGTTGCGTTGGTATTTTAAGGGGAAACAAG
>RBWB01582887.1_pt1 | contig 13459 bp, 10 predicted proteins | sample 2014201 | NCBI WGS metagenome assembly RBWB01 (sample SAMN10133834, study PRJNA383868) | Human oral metagenome, whole genome shotgun sequencing project. | isolation source: supragingival plaque isolated from 88 juvenile twins | host: Homo sapiens | place: Australia
AGCTGGCTGCTGGCGTGCTTGATACAACAAAGGAATATTTCGAACGACATTTAGGTTTACATAATATATATTAAAGAAAGTTACATATCGAAAACAAAACAAGCAATACAATTCCTCCTCCACAATCCAAACCAACATAAAAGGACGCTCCTCACGAACGTCCTTCTACATACATTAAACATTAGAAATATCTATCGATTGACCAATCGATAATAAACATAACATACGTTTAGTAACTTTCTTTTGATAACTTGTTTCTAATGCCTCAGCATATAAATTTAATTGCTGTTTATACTTATCGACGACTTTCTGGATACCTTTTTGTGTTGGCACCACATGATCCGTCTTATAATCAAATAAGATAATCTCATCATCTAATTCCACAAATCCGTCAATAATCCCGTGTATCAACATCGAATCTTCATTATCTGGTAAATGTTTAAAGATACGTTTTGCTGTTACAACATGTGAAAATGCTTGTTCACGGTTTAATAATGCTTGATGTTCCTGTATCCATTGACCAAATTCACTTTGGAAGAAATGATATACTTGGTCAACTGGAATAACTGCAGCAACTTCTTTTTCTAAAAATTGTGTCTCAACTAATTGTTGAATCGTTTCTTGAATGAATTCAGGAGTAATTTCCTTCGTTAAGTCTAATTTTTGCATTAATAAATGTAAACCGCTTCCACGTTCTGCAGCTGAAACTTTTTGTTTAGACTCAATAAAGCTTGGTTTTGCTAATTCAGATGTTAAATAAACATATTGTTGCACAGTTTTTTCTGATTGTTGAGTTTGTTCTTCCAACTGAGGTAGTTGTTTCACATCTGGTTCTTCATTCATACGTTTAATTTCAGATACACTTTGATAACTTGCTGTAGTGGATGCTAACAAATAAGGATACGTTTGTTTTAAATCTTCTAATAAATTTGATAAATTTTTAACCGGTTTTCCTTCTACTTGCTTTTGTAACCACTCTACTTCATTAATAGATGCCGTTTCAGTCTCTTGAATCCAATTGAGTGCATTCTTTTTAATTTGTTCAAAGTCAATGACTTCTTGATGGAAGGAAACTTTCTCCTGCTTTCTCATTGTAGCCATTAAAATCCACGTTAAATAATTATCAACATGATAACGAAGAGAATATGGTAATGTTTCATCATCAATATCTTCTATCATCGAATGTTCTTCTTTAAATTTTTCGAAATCTTTTAAAGAACCGACAATAATGAGTTTTTCACGTGCACGAGTCATTGCTACGTATAATTTTCTCATTTCTTCAGATAGTAATTTATTTTTCTCTGCTTTATAAGCCATTACATATGGAATAGTTGTCCATTGAATTCTTTCAGGAAGTTGTAAATATTTCACTCCGACACCTAATTCATCACTACGAATTGCTTGTTGGCGAATATCTTGCTGATTGAATTTCTTTCCAGCATTCATTAAAAATACTACTGGATATTCTAATCCCTTACTTGCATGAATTGTCATCACACGTACTGCATCTTCTTCGTCAGAAATTTGTGTAGGTTCTTCTAAATCTTGTTTTTTATGTTGCATTTGCTGAATAAATCGAACAAAATTACGTAATCCTTTAAAACTAGAGTCTTCAAAATCTTTTGCATACTTATATAAGGCATGTAAATTCAAGACACGTTGCTGTCCAACGGATTGCCCATGAACATATGTTAAATAGTTCGTATCCATATAAATTTGCCAAATAAGCGTACTAATAGATTGATGGTTCGCAATATCTCGCCAAGACTCTAACTGATCTAAGAATAATTTTATACGTTCTTTTAATTGCTGTTGTTGAGTACTATCATAATAATTCACTTCTTCTAATGTAAAATGCTCCACAAAATGAACGCAAGCTTCGTAAAACGAACAAGATTTATTGTTTTTACGAATATGAGCTAATGCTATTTCATCTAATCCAACGATTCCTGAACGTAATACTGCAACAAATGGAATATCTTGGGTAGGATTATCAATTATTTTTAGTGCAGACATCATAATGGCAATTTCTGTTCGTTTAAAATATTGAAGATTTTTTTGAACTAAAACAGGAATTTGATATTGAGTAAAAATTTCTTCAATTAATCCATTATTAGCCTTTGTTGGCGCTAAAATGACGATATCTTTATATTGTATTGGTCGTTTTTTCGGGTTTTCCTTTGTACTTTCTTCATGCATTATTTCAAATTGATTTGCCATCAATTCTTTAATCTTACCCGCAATAAAATGGACTTCAGCACTAGCTGAACTATCAATCAGACTTTCCGATTCCAATTCAGAAGATTCTTCTTCCTCTTCTTCTAGATTAGCATTTTGAATAATATAGCATTCGCTAAATTTATCTGTGTCTTCTGAATAATTCAAGTTTCCAGTTTTTAAAGCAGCTGAATCATCATAATCAATTTGACCTAATTCATGGTCCATAATCTGTCTAAAAATTAAATTTGTAAAGGATAATACTTGATCTCTAGAACGGAAGTTTTCAGCTAAAATAATTCGTTTCCCACCATTTTCATCTGCATAAGCTTCATATTTATCTCTAAATAATGATGGATCTGCTAAACGGAAGGCATATATCGATTGTTTCACATCTCCTACCATGAAGAGATTATTCTCCCTAGCAACACTTGTCAAAATGGCTTCTTGAACTCGGTTTACATCTTGGTATTCATCAATTAAAACTTCAGTAAATAGTTCTTGATAATATTTTTTAGCAATCAAAACTCCATTTTTCTCAGTGGAAAGAATTGCTAATGTATCATGTTCTAAGTCAGAGAAATCAATTTTGTTTGAAGTTTTCTTTTCTAATTGGAAAGCTTCATAAAATTTCAATACAACTTGAGATAAATGCAACATCATTGGATAAATATTTCTTAAATGCTTCATTTGAACTTCAGGTGACTCGAAAAAGGCTGTTGCTAATAATTGATCTTCCCAATGTTTCTTTAAGCTATCTCTTTTACGTTTAATGGCCTGTACTGCTTCTCTATCTGTAGTTTCATCTTTTTTAGGAACAGTTGGGAAACGGTCAAAACTCACACCCTGCGCTAATGTATACGCTGCTGTGTAATTACCACTTGCAAATGCTGCATACACTTCCTGAATTTTTTGGGCATCAGCTTCGACCACATCTTTACACTTTTCAAATCCAGTTACTTCAGCTAATTTAATTAATTCATCATAGGCAGAAACTAAATACTTTAATTCTTCGACAATATAAGGTGCAAATTGATCCTTTATAATAGGAATTTCGCCGTATTCATCCTTTGTTTCATATAAATCTGCTAAAGAAGAAATCCATTGTTTTGGATTTGGTTTTGAACGTGAAAAATCATATAGTTGATAAACTAATGTTGTAAATCCATCATCATTACGATCGCTAGAAAAATAGCGCATTAAACCATCCATCCAAGAATGTTCTTCTAATAATTCATCTTGTATGTTTCGCCATACTTTTTCTTTTAATAAAGTCCCCTCTACTTCATTTAATAGTGAAAATACAGGGTCTAACTGACTTAAATAGAAATAACGACGAATGACTTTCATACAGAAACTATGAATGGTAGAAATCGTAGCATTTGGTAATAAACTTAGTTGTTTGATATACATATGCTTCTTAGTAATATCTGTTTCTTTTGTAATAGCTTTTTCTAAATTAGTACGCAGACGTTCTTTCATTTCTTTTGCAGCAGCTTCAGTAAAAGTCACAATTAATAAAGAATCAATATTAACGCCATCTTCTATATATCCCATAATTCGGTCAACTAATACTTTTGTTTTTCCTGATCCGGCAGAAGCAGAAACTAATAAATTATCGCCTCTTTGCCAAATTGCTTGCCATTGTTCAGGAGTTGCTTGTACACCCTCTGGTTTTACTGGTATCACCCACTATTCCTCCTTTCCGTCAATTTTATTTCTCATCCAAGTTAAGTTCTCTTGAAGAGGCATTTTCGTTAAAAATTGATAGTTATTTTCTGGATTCGTTGCATCAAACATTGAAATTGCACTGAATTTTCCATTCACTGAATCTGCATATTCTTTTAATTCATCAAATGGAGCAATTTGATTTTCTCCATTTAAAATTCTTTCTCCAGCAGTTTTCAATTGATAGAAAGCAAAGTCCATTAATAAATTGATATCATCAGGTGCATAGACTTGGCTAGTTGCCTTATATTCTCCATCTTTCTTAACGCCAAATGGTAATACAATAGAGTCTCCTGCTTCAAAATCAGGTTGAACTTGTTGCAGAACTCCTAAATCATTCGTTAATAATCCAGATAATTTATATTTCTTCAGACGAGTTTCTTCAAAATCTGCATCTGATTTCAGATCTTTAGCGTTAAAGCTTGGTTGAAAAACATGCATATATAATCCACCATAAGGCGTCACAGTTTTCTTAAATTGGTCAGAAACAATGTTTCTAGCAACTGATAAATACGTTAATAGTTGTAATTGAATTCCATAACGTAATCGATTGATATCAAATTTTTGTGCTGAAGATTTATAATCGACAATTCCTAAGTGATAACCCTTTTCGGTTTCTAAAAGGTCTATACGGTCAATTTTTCCACGAATAAATAAAGATTGAGTATCGTTCAATGGGATTTCAATTTTTTTATCAGATTTTGCTCCAAAAACAACTTCTGTTTTCCATGGTGTTACTTGTAATTGTTGTAATTGCAATAATGCTGCTGATAATGTTTGTCGAATCGTATCTTGTAGTAGCACTTTTGTCCAATTCATTCTTGGTGTAGCATTTAAAATTTGGAATCTTGCATCATCATTCATAGAGTCAAAAATTTCTTTTAATACTTTTTCTGTTGTAGCTGCATCTATAGCTCGAATATCCAGTTTCAATTCATGAACTTTGCGAATGAACTGGTCAAATGTTTCATGGAAATATTCCCCAGATCCAGCTGCTGTTAATTCGAACTCTCTACGCTCTCGTACATTTAACCCATATTGTAAGAAATGACTAAATGGATCCTTATAAAAGGTTTCAACTTGAGAAGTTGATAAGTATAAATGATTTCCGTATAATTCAGCAGCCAATTCTTTTGGTAATTGCTTTGCAATATTTAAATGGAATACACTGTCCACTAATGTATGATACTCCTGTTGGAAATCTTTATCCTGTCTTAATAAATGAGGTAAAGCAATCCAAATAGATGGAATATCTTCTTCTTTTGAAAATTTATACTGACGAAGTTTTTGTAATAAAGTCGTAAATAATTCATGAATCGTTACAAACTCGCCCTGTTCAAATCGTTCTTGCTGTTTTTGATTGCCATCCACTGTAGTAATTTCATATTGATTTAAAATACGTTCTACAAAACTAGAAGGTTTTAATTTAGCTCCTTTATCTGTATGATGCATCGATAAGTATAACTTTTCAGTTGCTGAAGTTAACACTTTATAAAATAAAAATGGCTCTACTGATTGTTTTTGAATGGTTGTTGGATGTAGGAAACGACCACTATCTAATTTACTTAATAAATACTCTCTTTCTTCATCTGTCATTAGCCCACTCTCCTCTTCCATTCGAGGAAGGACGCCTTGCGATAAACCAATCACAAAAGTAACCTTTTTAGGAGAATAACGAACAGAATCGATTCCCGTACAAGTTAATTGGTCTAAAGTAGATGGAGCCATATTATAGTGTGTATGTTCGAATCCAGTATGTAATAATAATTGGAAGATTTCCCAATCAAACGGTTCATCTCCAAAAATATAAACATACTCCTCTAATAATTTTAAAAATTCATTCCATACTTGATCCTGTCTACGAGCTGTTTGGATATCCCCAATATTGGCAGCATGATTTCTCCAGTATAAGAATGCTTCCGTTACACCAATTTTTTCTAATAATTGATATAGGAGAGTTATCGCTTCTTTTGTTGTCTCAACTTTATCCAATTTTTTATAAAATGGTTCTAATAAAGAGACGATTTGTTCTCGTAGTTCTTGTGCTTGTGTTAATTGTTGATGGACTAGCACTTCTCTGCTACTTAAGCTATCTTCATCAATATTTTCAACTTGATAATTCCATGTTTTGCTTGAAATCCAATCTTTTCCTTCATAGCCTTGAGCTAGTATAATCGTTTCAGTTTCATCTAATTTTTGACGATAATGAATCAAAGCATCTCTTAGCGTAACTTCCTCATCATGCTTATTCTCTAAATTTGCTCGATTTAAGGGCCAGAAACAATATTCACTTCTTAATAGGTTCATTATGTCATGATAACGCCAAAAATGCTTCTGGATAGCAAAAATCGCGTCTAGTACTTGAATGAGTGGATGATGCTCCATTGTATCTGATAAATCCATGAAATAAGGAATTTGATACGTTTCTAATAAAGGTTGTAAGAGCGTTTGTTGTTCTTCTAAATTTCTCGATAAAATTTGAATATCTTGGTAACGATATTTACCACTATCGACTAATGTTTTAATCGTTGCTAATGTTTCTTGGATTTCCTGACGTTCATCTTCATAAGTCGTCCACTGTAAAGCTTCAATTTTTCTTGATGTACGATTAGAAGAAGTTTCAAGTCCTCCACTTGTTTCTAGCCAATATTGTTCGAGTTCTAAAAAGTCAGGATGATAAGCGCTATTCTCTTCGTTTAATTCTTTTAAAACAGGATTACTTTCATCAATCATTAACCAATTTAGTAAACGAGAAATTAATTGACGATTGGAATCAAATAAACTAGATTCTAGTGTTTCTTTTGGTTTAAAAGCATCTGTTGTTGCAGTAGTATAGAACTCTACTCCTCCGCACGATTTCACTAAAGCATCAATTACTTCTAATTCCATCGCATTTAAGTGATACGATTGATCAATTACGACATAAGTATTAGATAAATCCATCAATGAAATTTCTTGTGCTAATATTTTTAATAAATCTTCCGATTGAACAAAATCTTGTTTTAAATAATCTAAATAATGTTTATAAATGATGCCAAATTCTTTCAAACGTTGATCAATTTCTTCGTAAGAATCCTGTTCAAACCACCCAGAGAAATCCTCTACTTCGATTCCTCCTAAACGAAATTCTTGCATGACAGCAGATAAACGTTCAATAAATCCTTTATGACGAGATTCCTTATTAAATAACACTAATTCATCTTGATATTCAGATAATATTTTTTGTAAAATCATACAAATTCCAACCTTGGATAAAGAAGGACGTTGAAGTGCAGCATGATCTCTTAAAAAATACCAGGCTAATCGCTTAAAACTATAAACTTGCATTTTCGTTACTGCATATGAATTCTGTGGTTGTTGTAATAATTCCCCCACTTGTTTAATCATTTCTAATTCTGCAGAAAATTTAATATGATCTGGAACTAGATAAATAACTTGATTATTGCTTGACTGTTTTAACCAATCTACAATTTTTGTAGCAATATGCGAAACTTTAGCAGTTGTTTCTTTTGTAAGAATGACTTCGAAACTCATAAGAACCTCCAATCGTTTATTCCCCTTAACTTAACCATATAACGATGAATTTGTAAACAAAAATAAAACGATTTTTCTATTTGTAGCAATCCGCTACGCAGAAAAATCGTTTTATAAATTCAATGTTAAATTCTTAGCCAACTAATGTTTCTAAAATGTCTGGGCGGAAACCGAAGAATGGTTCAATTCCATCTGCTACAATCACTGGTAATGATTGGAAACCTAATGCTTTCACTTCTTCTAAAGCTTCTTCTGATTCAAACACATCTTTAACCACAAATGGTACTTGATTATCCTCAAAAAATTGTTTTGTAAAGTTACATTGCATACAATTTGGTTTTGAATATAGTGTAATTTGACGATTTGACATAAACATCTCTCCCTTTTCTTTCATACAGGTAGTATGATACCTCATATTAGAGGGAAATACAATATATTGTGCTTAATTTTTTTATTTTATTTTTCATAACACAATATATTGGGATAGAACTGTTGTAGTATAAGTCGTCTAATCCTTGATATAAAGGCAAAAACAGTTTTAAAACAGAGAAAATATAAAAAGCTAAGCACTATATTTTGTACTTAGCTTTTATTAGTTATTCATGATCTGAATTTTTAATTCTTTTAATAGTTGCAGCAAAGATAGCAAGTCCAATAGAAGCAAATATCACTAGTATCTTTTTATCATGGTAAAAGATGTTAAAAATTATAAACAAATAAATTACATATAAAACTGCAAATATAATACTTGTCTTTTTCATAACCCTATCCCCTAACAATAATCTTGATAAAATTATATCATAAATGAGACGGATTAGTATACGCTTGGGTCAAATCCACGGTTTGTTACATAGCCATCTTTTTCCCAAATATTTTTCTTTTTCTTCTTCGTTTGTTCTTCTACTTTTTGTAAATCTTTTAATAGCGTTGTATTCGGTGGATGAGCATATCCTACTCTAGCTAAACTTTCTTCTACTAAGGTTTGTTGTAATAATTTTCCATCTAAATATACATACATTAAAGCACGTCCATATTTATCTGTATAATCACCAACATCAAATTTACCTTCTACTTTTTTAGCTTTTTTTAATAACTCTTCTGTTTTTTGTTTTGCTTGATCTGCAAATGGTTGAGCAGCCTTTCCTTCTTTAGCTGTTTCTGGCGTATCAATTAGCAATAAACGAATTTTAAACTCTTTTCCATCTAATCGAACGTGGAATGTATCTCCATCCGCTACTTTACCAACTTGAAGAGTATACATTTTTGATTTGTCATATCCAGAAAAATCTACACTACTTTCTACTTGTGTTTGGTTAGTATTCGATTTATTAGAAGTTTTCTTCTGATTCTTCGAGAACAAACCAAGTCCAGAAATAATGAGGATAATTGCTAATATCGCTAACTTAACCAATAGAAATTGTTGTTTTTTCGTTAATTTCATAAAATCTCCTTTCAACGATTCAAAAAATAAGTGACAACAAATCTATTAAGATTACTAAGATCTGTTGTCACTTGATGAATTATACTTCTAATAATTCTTTTTCTTTCACTTGTGCTAAATGATCAATGTTTTTAACACTGTCATCCGTTAATTTTTGAATATCTTTTTCATATCCACGTAAATCATCTTCAGTGATTTCTTTATTTTTTTCAGCTTTCTTTAAGTGCTCAATAGCATCACGACGAATATTACGAACACTAACTTTAGCGCCTTCTGCTTCTTTTCCTACTTGTTTTGCTAATTCTTTACGACGTTCTTCTGTTAATTGTGGAATGACTAAACGAACAACACTACCATCATTTGTTGGAGTAATTCCAATATCTGACATTAAAATTGCACGTTCAATATCTTGTAAACTTGATTTGTCATAAGGTGTAATTAAAAGCATACGAGCTTCAGGAACCGTTACAGAAGCTAATTGGTTTACTGGAGTTGGAACTCCATAATACTCAACTTGCAGGCGATCTAAAAGACTTGCATTCGCACGACCAGCACGAATTCCGCCTAATTCGCGTTGAAGCGCATCTTCAGTTTTTTTCATACGTTCTTTAGCATTTGCAATAATTTCAGTTGCTGTCATATTATTTCCCCCTTACAGTTGTACCGATATTTTCACCAAGAACAACTCGACGAATATTTCCATTTTCATTTAAATTGAAGACAACTAATGGAATATCATTATCCATTGATAATGAACTTGCAGTAGTATCCATTACTTTTAGTCCTTTTTGAATGACATCTAAATGTGTTAATTCATTAAATTTAATTGCATTTGTATCAATACGAGGATCCGCACTATAAACACCATCAACATTATTTTTAGCCATTAAAATTGCATCTGCTTCAATTTCAGCAGCGCGTAATGCAGCGGCAGTATCTGTTGAGAAGTATGGGTTACCAGTTCCCCCAGCAAAAATTACAACACGTTCTTTTTCTAAGTTTCTAATCGCTTTACGACGAATGTAAGGTTCAGCAATTTGACGCATTTCGATTGAAGTTTGAACACGTGTAGGAACTCCAATATTTTCTAATGCATCTTGCAATGCTAATGCATTCATCACTGTTGCAAGCATACCCATATAGTCTGCTTGAGCACGTTCCATACCTACTTCTTCTCCTGTTACACCACGCCAAATATTTCCGCCACCAACAACGATTGCAATTTGAACGCCAAGATCATGAACTTCTTTAATTTCTTTAACAATTTCCTTAATAGTTGGAGGATTAATACCAAAACCTGTTTGGCCTGCTAATGCTTCTCCACTTAATTTTAATACAACACGTTTATATTTAGGTTCAACCATTGTAAGGACTCCTCTTCTTATACATTTCCTAGTGAATTTAGTCTAAAAAAAAGGGGAATAGAGGGCAGCTTCCTACCTTATTCCCCACTAATTGAAATCAATTATTTTTTAACTTGTCCCATTACTTCTTCAACGAAGTTATCAACACGTTTTTCTAAACCTTCACCAACTTCATAACGGTGGAATAATTTAACTTTACCACCTTTAGAAGCAGCATATTTAGCAACTGTTGTATCTGGATCTTTAACGAATGGTTGGTCGTTCAAGCTGATTTCAGCTAAGAATTTGTTTAAACGTCCAGCAATCATTTTTTCAACGATATTAGCTGGTTTACCTTCGTTTAATGCTTGTTCTGTAAGAACTTTTTTCTCATGTTCTAATTCATCAGCAGAAACTTCTGAACGGTCAACATATTTAGGATTGATTGCTGCAACGTGCATAGCAATGTCTTTAGCAGCATCTGCATCTGTAGAACCTTCTAATACAGTTAACACACCGATACGTCCGCCCATGTGTAAGTATGCACCGAATGCATCTGCATCAGATTTTTCAACGATTTCAAAACGACGTAATGAAATTTTTTCTCCGATAACTGTAGTTGCTTCAGCAATTACGTCAGAAACTTTACCTTCTGGAGTAACGATTTCTAAAGCAGCTTCTAAGTTAGCTGGTTTGTTAGCTAAAATTACTTCTGATAATTTTGCTACTAATGCTTGGAATTTGTCGTTTTTAGCAACGAAGTCTGTTTCAGCATTTACTTCTAATACAACTGCAACGTTTCCATCTACTAATACGTTTGTAATACCTTCTGCAGCGATACGGTCAGCTTTTTTAGCTGCTTTTGCTAAACCATTTTCACGTAAATAGTCAACAGCTGCATCGATATCTCCTTCAGTTTGAACTAATGCTTTTTTAGCATCCATCATCCCTACGCCAGTCATGTCACGTAGTTGTTTTACTAATTGTGCTGAAATTTGTGCCATTTCAATTTCCTCCTAAATGTTATAAATTTACAAATATTATTTTTTAAAAAAAGCTGTTTGGATGAAAGATTTTTTTCGATTCCAAACAGCCTACTGGTTAGTGATTATTCAGCGTTGTCGCCTTCAACTAATTTTTCAATATCTTCTAATGAAGTATCTTTATCTAAGTCTTCTTCGTCAACTGCTACGTCTTCACCTTGGTTACCTTCAACGAATGCATCAGCCATTTTAGCTACGATTAATTTAACCGCACGGATTGCATCGTCATTTGATGGAATAACAACATCGATTTCATCAGGGTCACAGTTTGTGTCAACCATAGCAACGATTGGAATGTTTAATTTGTGAGCTTCTTGAACTGCAATGCGTTCTTTACGAGGGTCAACGATAAACATTACATCAGGAATGCGTGGCATATCTTTAATACCACCTAAGTATTTTTCAAGTTTGTCTAATTCTTTTAATAGAACACCAACTTCTTTTTTAGGTAATACATCGAATGTACCGTCTTCTTGCATTTCTTTAATTTTTTTCAAGCGGTTGATACGTGTTTGGATTGTATCCCAGTTAGTCAACATACCACCTAACCAACGATGGTTAACATAGTATTGACCAGTACGGATTGCTTCATCTTTAACAGCATCTTGTGCTTGTTTTTTAGTACCTACGAATAAAGCAATACCTCCGTCTTGAGCAACTTCACGCATGTAGTTGTATGCGTCGTCCACTAATTTAACGGTTTTTTGTAAGTCGATGATATAGATACCATTTCTTTCTGTGAAGATGTATCTCTTCATCTTAGGGTTCCAGCGACGTGTTTGGTGACCGAAATGTACACCAGCTTCTAACAATTGTTTCATTGAAATAACTGCCATTTTTGTTTTCCTCCAATTTTGGTTTTATTTTTCCTCCCCAATTTTCATCGACAAGGGTACTTATTCCTAAGCACCACCCTTATCATCCAATTAGGTGTGAAATATGGTTTTTATACCGTTAGTTATATTACACTAATATGAATTAGAATGCAACTATTTTGATACATTCCTTATACTTTTTTTAAAGTAACACATTCCTCATCGTCAACTTCATGTAATTTCACTAAAATTTCCTCTTTTTTAGAAGTTGGAATATTTTTTCCGACATAATCTGGACGAATCGGTAATTCACGATGTCCTCTATCAATTAAGACTGCTAAACTAATCGTTTTTGGTCTACCGTATTCCATTAAAGCATTTAATGCAGAACGTACCGTTCTACCAGTAAAGATGACATCATCTACTATAACGACATTTTTTCCATTTAATGAAAAAGGAATATTCGTTCCATTAATAATTGGATCTACCGTTGAATCTGGTTCATGGCGATCATCTCTATATAAAGTAATATCAATTTCACCTAGTAATACTTGTTGATTTTCAATGGATTCGATTTTCTTTTGAAGTCGTTTAGCAATATGAACTCCTCTAGTTTTAATTCCAACAAGTACTAAATTATCAACTGATTTGTATTGTTCAATAATCTCATAAGAAATTCTCGTCATTGATCGATTCATCGTTGCTTCATCTAATAAGAATATTTCTGACATATCCATACTCCTCTACTGTAATTCTTGAATCTTTTCTTCAAATTCTTTTGGTAATGGACTTTCAAAATATAGTTTTTCTTGTGTAATAGGATGAACAAATCCTAAAGTTTCAGCATGTAAATATTGTCCAAATTCTGTAGCATTTTTTCCATTTGGATGATACATCGGATCATTTAAAATTGGGTGATGAATAAATTCCATATGAGCACGAATTTGATGAGTTCTTCCTGTTTCTAAATTTAAGCGTAAAACACTCGCCTCTTTTAACGCTTGGATTACTGTAAAATGAGTAATCGCTTCTTTACCTTCTTTTTGAACACAACGTTTTAAACGATTATGTGGATCTCTTGCTAATGGTGCATCTACTGTACCGGTAATATGTTCAAAGCTTCCTTCTACAATTGCAACATAACTACGAGTCATAGAGTGATCCATTAATTGATTCGATAAGCCAACATGAGCTTGTGGCGTTTTTGCGACTACTAATAATCCGGATGTATCTTTGTCAATTCGATGAACAATTCCTGGACGATATGATTCAGAACCTTTTGATAATTGATCAACATGGTATAGTAATGCATTCACTAATGTTCCTGTTGAATGCCCT
>RBWB01582888.1_pt1 | contig 13457 bp, 9 predicted proteins | sample 2014201 | NCBI WGS metagenome assembly RBWB01 (sample SAMN10133834, study PRJNA383868) | Human oral metagenome, whole genome shotgun sequencing project. | isolation source: supragingival plaque isolated from 88 juvenile twins | host: Homo sapiens | place: Australia
CCGGGCTCGCGACGCCGACCCTCCCGCATCGGAGTACCATCGAACCATGCGCGATTTGTCGAAGCCCACAGTTCCATCCGATGCCATCCAACGCCGTTTCGCCGAAGAGACGCAGGCGCGGAAGGCCGCAGCCGGACCCGCGGCCTCGCTCGCCGACGGCGAAGGCTCACCCGCCGAGCTGCGAGAAGCCCTCGCCGCAGCCGTCGAGGGGCTCGCGGGCGAGATCGTCGCGCTTTCGCACGCCGTCCACGACAACCCCGAGGTCGGATACGAGGAGCGCTTCGCGGTCTCCACGGTCGCCGATCTGCTGCGCGCTCACGGCATCGAGCCCGATGTGGGCGTTTACGGGATGGAGACCGCCCTGCGCGCCGAGTTCACCGGCACCGTAGGCAACGCGGACAACGTCGGCAACGCGGACAACGCCGATTCGCCCGCCCCGGCGATCGCCATCCTCGCCGAATACGACGCGCTTCCGGGCATCGGACACGGCTGCGGGCACAACGTCATGGCGGGCAACTCCGTCGGCGCCTTCCTCGCCCTCCACGAGCTCGAACGCCGACGCCCCGGGTCGGTTCCGGGCCGCGTAGTCCTCCAGACGACGCCCGCCGAGGAATGCTCCACCGCCAAGGAAGTCCTTGCGGTTCGCGGCATGCTCGACGGCGTCGACGCCGCCGTCCAAACCCACTCCTACTCCTACGACCTCACGCACCAGACGTGGCTCGGCGTGCGGCGCATACGCGCGATCTTCACCGGCGTGCCCGCCCACGCGGCCTCCCAGCCCTTCATGGGACGCAACGCGCTGGACGCCGCCACCCTCGCGCTCACCGGCTTCGGCCTGCTGCGCCAACAGATACTGCCGATGGACAGGCTCCACGCAATTGTCGTCGACGGAGGCGACGTGCCGAACATCGTCCCGGAAAGAACCGAAATCAGCCTGTTGGCGCGGTCGAAATACCCCGAGACGCTCAAGGACCTGGTCGCGCGGGTCGAGGACGTGCTGCGCGGGGCCGCCCTCATGACCGGGACGGGCTTGGAAATCGTCACCTCCGAGACCACGAACGAGATGCCCGTCCGCACAAACGGCCCGCTCACCCGCGCCTGGGTCAGGTCCCAGCGCGAACGCGGGCGCGACCCTCTGCCCGCCGGAGTCGTGACCGAAACGATCGCGGCCGGCACCGACTTCGGCAACGTGTCGGTTCGCATTCCCGGCATCCACCCGCTCATCAAGGTTGCCGATTCCGACGTCGCCCTCCACACGCGCGAGATGGCCGCGGCCGCCGGCTCCCCCTCGGGCGACGCCGCAGCGACCGACGGGGCCTACGGCCTCGCCTCGGTGGCCCTCGACTACCTTCACGACGCCGAATTCCGCGCCGCCGTGCGCCGCGACTTCGAGGAGGCCGGAGGCGTCATCGACGTCGAGCATTTCTGGGACGAATGAGGCCGCGCGGCTCGTCCGGCGCCGCTATTGCGCGCCGCGCCGTTCGCTCCGAGACGACGTCGAACCGGCGCCTTTGACGCTCAACGCTTGCGCGCCGGGCCATTTGCCCGTCGCGCTTGCTTGTCGCGCCTCGCCCGCTTTCCCGACGTCGCGCATCCCACCGCGTGAATTCCGCAACTCGACTCGTGCGGCGCATATCCGGCCGCAAACTGCGGCGAGCGCATACAATCGGAGACTGAACGAGTCCCCGCGCGGTTTTCCAGGCCGCGCACCCCGGGCGCGGCGCCCACCGACGAAAGGACAGCATGTCGAAGAAGAGCCGCCGAGCGGCATCCAAGAGGCGGGCAGCGGCCCCGGCCGCGTCGGCGCAGTCCGCGCAGTCTCGACCGTCGCCCGCGCCGAAGAAGCCCAGAGAGGCCGTGGCTTTCGTCGAGCGCCCCTTCGAGGGCCTTCCCGCGGAGGCCGATCTCGTCGCCATGCGCGAGATTCTGCCGTTGGCGACGCTCCCGGCGACCACGACGGAGGAGTACGGCTCGGCCGACGTCGTCCTGACGACGATCCTTCCCTCGATGGCGGGGGCGCTGCGCCGGGCCGACGGCGTGCTTTTGGTCGCCGCGCAGACGGTCATGAGCTCCGGGGACGCCTCGCGCGACATCGCCGCGCGGATCATCGACGGGATCAAGCTTCCCGACGGCCAGGCGCTCCAGGTCTCGGACCTGCCCGAGCCCGGCCCTCGCCTGCAGGACGTCGTCGCGAGCTTCGGCGAACTCGAATTGCACGAGATTCCATCGTTCTGGATGACGGAAGAGGACGCCGCCAAGCCAGAGAACAGGGAGGCGCTCGAGGATTCGCGATCCCAGCTTGTCCCGATGAAGGCCGTCGACGGCGTCGACGGCGCATTCTGGTGCCGCATGAGCCGCGAATTCGTCAGGTGGGTCAGGCCCGAGCCTCGCGACGCGGTTCTCGACGGGCTGGCGAGGCTTCGCGCGGCCGACGACTTTTCCTTCGACGATTCCCGTTTCGTCGGCGCTTTCAGGGCGCTGGGGCTCATCATCCCGGTGTGGGAACTGCCAAAAGGCGCCGAAGCCGACGAACTCGCCGCCCCGATGGCCGAATTCGCACCGAAACTCGACGCGGCCATTGCAGCGTCGGATCCGCTCACACCCGAAGAGAAACGCGCGCGGGCGGGTATCGTTTCCCGTCAAGTGACGCTGCGATGAACATCCGACCGTCGAAGCACTTATATCTCAACATTGAAGGCTAGGCTAGAAGTGTGACAACCTCCGAGCAACGCGTAGCAGTAGTCATACCGGCTAAGGACGAGCAGGACAGGATCGCCGCAACGATCCGCGCCGCCCGCGCCATCCCGCACGTCGACCTGGTCGTCGTGGTAGACGACGGCTCCGAGGACGACACCCAGAAGGCGGCCCGCGACGCCGGAGCGACCGTCGTGCGGCATTCGGTCAACCGCGGCAAGGCCTCCGCAATGGAGACCGGGGCGCAGGTGGCGGCCATGCGCGACACGAGGGACCGCCCGCCGCGCCTTTTGCTCTTTCTCGACGCCGACCTCGGCGACACCGCCGTCGAGGCCTCGCCGCTGGTTGCGCCGGTGCTCGAAGGCAAAGCCGATTTCACCGTCGCCGCGCTGCCTCCCCAGGAAGGGGCGGGCGGCTTCGGCCTGGTCACCGGGGCCGCCTTCAAGGCGATCAAGCGGACGACGGGATGGGAGCCGCGCCAGCCGATTTCCGGTCAGCGATGCATGACTCGCGAGGCCTTCATGGCGGCGCTGCCGCTGGCGAGCGGCTGGGGCGTGGAAACCGGCATGACGATCGACCTGCTCGTGGCGGGGTTCACCGTCCAGGAAGTCGTCTGCGACCTCAAGCATCGCGCGTCGGGCAACAACTTCGCCGGCCAGCTGCACCGGGCCGACCAGTACAAGGGCGTGGCCAAGGCCGTGCTGGCGCGTCGCCTGCGCCGAATCCACGTGCCGCACGGCAAGAGGAACTCCGCCTCCAAGCCCTACGAGCCGTACAACGCCTACAAGGGCTGACGGCGAGGCAGCCGAGGGAGCGTTTTCCCTTCGCGGCGGGCCGCGTTTCATTCAAGCGGCAGCCTGCCGCGCCCCGGCCCTTCTGCTGCCCGTTCCCGCCGATCACGTCGGCGGGAACGGCGCGGTCACACTGCTCGTTTTCCCGCGGCCTCGTTACTTGCTTCCATTGATTATCTCGCCCACCGTCCGTTGCGGCTCTGTCGCATTCGCCTGCTGGCGGCGCAAAATCTCGGCCTGAATGTTCTGCTCAGTTTCTGGCAGGCCCTGCTTCCGAAGGCAGCCGAGGACGTCCTTCATCGACTCTTCCGACTGGTAGTTCGTAGAGTCGAAGTAATCCGAGTGAGACGTAAGAGGATTGAGAACAGACGGATCGTTTTTCCCCTCGATCGTCTGCACGCCAGACATGCCCATAGGCTCGCCCATCTGCGCCATGTCCGCGTCCGGAGCGAAATCCACCGGTCCGATGTTTGGAACGCAGCCAATGATGTCGTTGTTGTTTCGCATGGCGTAGACGCTGTCCGAGGGCACATTGAAATCTGAGACGTCGTCGGCCGGAACTCCCGGAGAAGCGTAGAAAACTGCGGAGTCGACGACGCCGTCGCGTACCTGCGACAAGCCGTAGCCCAGCGTCGTCGAACCATAGGAATGGCCCAAACCGGTGATCCGAACATCCGAGCTCTCGCCGGCGCCCTGACGCGCGTCGTGCAACCCCTCGAGGAAGCCTGCCAGAGCCTTGCCTCCCTTGGCGGCGAGATCGGTATGGGTCACAGTCTCGATCCCGTTCAGAGGAGACAGGTTCATCTGCGGCGGGTCGTAGCCGAACCACGTGACCGAGGCGGTGTTTCCACCCGCGGCAGCGGCCACGTTAGCCATCTCGGCAGTGTAGCCCACGACGTTGTCTTTGACGTTCGACGACAACCCGCCCACGTGGACAGCGACGTTGTCCGCGGTGTCGACGTCGCCGACGGAAATCGCGGCATGGAGCTGATACTGATCCTCACTGTATTCCTGAGTACGCCCATGCTCGATGACGTCATATACGAGCAGCTGCGACTTTCCGTTGTACCCTGCGGCTTGATTGAGTGCCTCCTTGAGTTTTTCGAGTTCTTCCAGTCTGTCGCACTCCCACTTCGCCTTTTGATACTCATCTGGCGAGATGCCGGAAGCCGAATCGTAGCCCGATTTCTCGTAAGCCTCGACAATCGTCTTGTTTTGCCCCTCCCGAGACTTCAGATCGTCATAATCCGCCTGCATCACTGCGCGGTTCGCCTTGTCGCGAGCCCAGGCGTCGACGCCGTTGAGATTGCCGATGAGCTTTGGCTCCTTCGCAACGAGCTCTTCCTGCTCCTCGCGGCTCAGGGAATCCCACCACTGGCTCACCGCCCGGGTGTCGCTGAGGTCGGCCGGCCTGGGCAAGGGTCCGTTCAGCGTGTTCTGAAGGCTGCCTGCTGGCGTGATCGTCCCTTGTTCGATGGCTCTAAGAGCCGCTGCGTACTCTTGATCCGCTTCGGTTGCGCGGCGAACCGCCTTCTCAACAAGTTTGGCGCACGCATTCACGGCCTCTTGCCTGGCATGTGTGTGATCCTCTTCGGTTGGCATGCTCGGTCCTAAGGGATTCAAGATCTTGAGGAGGGAGGTTAGGGTGTTTACATAACTTGCCTCCCACGTCCGTTCACCCGTGTCCTCCACAGCGCCGTCCGAATGGATCGCAAACCCGCTGTTCGAGGCGTGCGCCGTCGCGTCGTTGACGAGGCCTTCCACTTCGCCCATCCTCTGCTGCATCTGCGACGTCACTCTTTTCATCTCCCGCAGTTCCACAAGGATCTGGTTGGCTTCGTTCGCGATCTGATCGACCTGCTGGTCGGCCGCATCGCGCGCCTGCCCCTGCCAATCGTCCCACTGATTGAGCTTGAGGATTTCTTGCCCCCACGTTTCAGCCCGCTTGACGAGGCCGTCCAGCTCGCCGTACTCGGTTTCGAGGGTCGATTCCTTCCATTCGACGATGTCGCTCCACTGCATCGATAAGTCCTTTCTCCGTTGTCTCTTGCCGTTGGCCCTTTTTCTTTCAGGTGCTCGAGGTCCGGTTCCTAGCCCTTCGAAGACTCAGGCCCCATCAACTCGTAGATTCCGGCCAAGGCCTCGTTCGTCGCCAGTTGGCCTTCGTCGGCTCCCAAGACGCCTGGAGCGCCCGAAACGCCGATGGCCGACACGCCGCTTTCTCCGTCGACGCCGTCGATTCCAGCGTCGTTCCCGGCCTCCCCGGACGCCGTCAAACCCGCGTATGCGCCGGCCTCGGCCTGATCCGTCTGCCCCACGTCCCTTGCGGTTTGCAGGAGACTGCCCGAGTGCTCGTTGAGGGTCCCCTCAATGCTTTTGAGCTTTCCCGTCAGGTATCCGGCTGCCGCCGTCACCGCCGACGACGCGTCCCCTCCTCGAATCTTGCCCGATATTCCCTCTGCGGCGTGATCCGCTGCCAGTTTCGCACTTTCCGTCGCGCAGTTTTCAGCAGACGCCGCCTGTTTGCCGAGCTCGCTCGAATTCACGGACAGCGTGCCCACAGCACCCTCTCCCATCTTTGACTCCCTCCAAGCCTTTGATTGAAAGTTAAATAGATCGTTCTCTGGGGCGACTGTCACAACTTCTGCAAATACCCACATTCGACTGCCACTTCCGCCGCCTTGAATATCTTACCTCAGCACAGAGCTTGCTTGACAGCAAGGGGTCCCCAGCAGGCAAAGGTTGGGATGGCAACGATTCATGTATGAGGGTAGCTTTCTCCAACTCCTACCGTCTCAAACCAATCTCTTTCGAGCTAAAATCTAGAGTTTCCCCATCTGGCAAATCTGTTTTCATCAGATTGGCTCAGCCGATCTATGGCGAATGAAAGCAGGGAACATAACCCCGGGAGTCCGCAACCATAGTGCGGGCTTTCCGGACCCCGCCACACTCGGCCAATCCCCACATGCGTCCCACACGTGCCGCGCAAGCTCCAGCTGCGCCTGACGGCGGCCCCCTGCTCGACGGCTCAAGCTTGTCGGCGGCGCTCCAGCACGCCCGGGGAGGAGGGTTACGTCGGCAGTCGTCGGCCACGTCTGCACATGGCGCTCCAGCACGCCGGGAAGGAGGCTACGGGCGCCCGACAGCCCGCAACGGCGGGCACCCCGGAAGAGCCGTATCGCCCCTCCAGAATGCCCGCCGCTTTTCGGAGCCCGGCGGCTTGCACGCAGAGCGCCGCCAGCTCGGCAAGCCTCGCTTCGACGACCCGTTCGCGCCGCGCCGTCGGCCCCTATTTGGTTCCAAAGTACGCGCTTGCCCGGATCCAAACACGCGCTCATATGGCCCCATGTCCACGCTTACATGCGCCCCATGCGAGCGTTTGCCCGGCTCCTTAACAACGCTTGCCCGGCTCCAAGTTTCCGCTCACTTCCTTCCAGCGACGATATCGGAAACTTCTCGTTGCTGGGAGGTCGCGTTCTCTTGCTGGCGGCGCTGGATTTCGGCCCGGACGTTCTCATCGGTCTCAGGCAGCCCCTGTTGACGCAGATACTTATGGATCTCTTTCTGCGTGTCTGCATCCTGGTAATTGGTGCTGTCGAAGTAATTGACGTGGTCGCTGTAGCCTTCGTAACCAGCGCCCGCGATGGGCCCGAGGATTCCCGTGACCAAACCCGTGCCGGGGTCGATCCCGTGGTTCCCTTCGATGTGTTGAATTCCGGGCACTTCCGTGGGATCGCTGAGCTGCGTCATGTCGGAACCGGGAGCCATGCCCATCGGCCCGTTGTTTGGCACGGCGCCGATGATGTCCTGGTCGTTCTTCATGACGTAGACGCTGTCCGAGGGCACGTTGAAATCGGAGACGTCCTTGGCCGGGACTCCCGGCGGCCCGTAGAAGACTCCGGCATCGACGACGCCGTCGCGCACCTGCGTCAGGGCGTATCCCAGGGTCGTCGAACCGTAGGAGTGGCCTAGGGCGGTGATTCTCGGATCGCCGCCCTCTCCGCTGCCCTGCCGCGAATCGTGCAGCCCCTCGAGGAAGTGGGACAAGTCGGCCCCTCCCGCGGCCGCGCGCTCGGTTTCGGACACGGTGAAGACGCCGTTCGAGCCCGCTCCCGCCTGCGGAGGATCGTATCCGAACCACATGACCGAGGCCGTGTTTCCTCCGGCCGTGCCGGCCACATTGGCCATTTCGGCGGTGTAGCCGATGACGTTGTTGTCGACGCTCGTCGTCAGCCCGCCCACGTGAACCGCAACGTTGTCGGCCTTATCGACGTCGCCTACCGTCACGGCCGCATGGAGCTGATCTTGATTCTCGCCGGGTTCGACGGGGTCGTAAAGAAGGAGCTGCGACGTGCCGTTGTATTGGGCGCCTTGCTTAAGAGCGGTCTTGAGCTTGTCGAGTTCCGCCTGCCTGTCGAGTTCGCTCTTCGCACGGGAGAACTCGTCGGCGCTGCAGGGCGCAGCTCCTTCTCGACCGCCGGCCACCCACGCCTGATAGGCGGTGACCTTCTTCTCGTTGGACTCTTTCCTGCTGTTCAGATCCTCGTAGTCCCTGTCCAACCGATGGCGATTGGCCCTGTCTCGAGCCCAGGCGTCGACGCCGTCGAGGTTGCCGATGCGATCCGGTTCTTCGTCGGCGAGCCTTTCCTGCTCCTCGCGGCTCAGCGAGTCCCACCATTCGGCCACGGCGCGGGTGTCGCTGGTGTCCTGAGGCATGGGAAGGGGCCCGTCCACGGTGTGCTTGAGGGAGCCTTCGGGCTTGACCTTGCCTTCTTCGATGTTGCTGAGAGCTTGCGAGTACGCCTCGTCTATCTCGTTGGCTTTCTTGACGGCCTTATCGACGCGGTCTGCACACTCGTCGACCGCCTTTTGCCTGGCGGCTTTGTTCATCTCGTAGGAAGTCCCGGCCGAAATGAGGGCGCCCGCTCCCGGAAGCGCGTAGCTCAACGGGTTCATCGCGGTGCTGAGAGCCACGTCGCCCCAATCGGTTCCGCTCGTGTCTTCCACGGTGCCGTCCGAATGGATGGTCAAACCGGAGCCCTCGGCGTGCGCCTTCGCGTCTCTCACGAGGCCCTGCACGGCGCCCATGCCCTGCTGCATCGTGGACGTCGCGGTTTTCATCGCCCGCAGATTCACGATGAACTGGGCGACGTCCTGGTCGATCTCTTCGACCCTCTTGTCCGCCGCTTTGCGGGCGTCGCCCTGCCAGCTCGTCGACTTGTTGAGCTCGAGAATCTCGCGCCCCCAGTCTTCCGCCTCCTTCTCTCGAATGCACAGTTGTTGATACTCGGTTTCGAGGGTCGACTCTTCCCAGTCGGTGATGTCGCTCCATTTCATGGAGAAAGTCCTTTCTTAGCGCCGAAACGTCGGCAATTGAGCTCTGATGCGCTGTCCGTTTGCGCACTTCACGGTTGCGTGATTCGAGCCTCACGCGGTCGCGGCCGACGACGAACCGCCGGAGCCGTGCACGCGGGGCATGGGAGCCGGAGCGTCCGAACCCTGCGCGCCGGGAAGCGGAACGGCGTTGCCCGGATTCTCGACGTGCGGCATGGGTGATGGAGCAAAAGAGCCGCCGTCGGCGCCGACGCCGGGAATCCGCGGGCCGTAGTCCGCCCCTCCCCCGCGGGTGAAGACCGGCGGGTCGGAAGGCTCGATTCGCGGCATTGGGGCCGGATTTCCGGGTGTCTCGGCGTGAGGCATCGCAACGGGGTCGCCGGAAGGCGCCGCGTGCGGCATCGGCGTCGGGGCGAACGAACCGGAGGAGTTTGTCACCGAATGGACGCTTCCGTGGGACGTGAAGACGGGGTTGCCCGAGCCTTCCGCCGTGGGCATGGGAACGGGATTCCCCGAGTTTCCGGCATTCGGCATGGGCGCGGGATCGCCCGGGACCTCCGCCTGCGGCATGGGCGCCGGGCCAAAGGAGCCTCCGTGAGAGCTCCCGCCGCCGGAAATCTGGGCCCCGTAGCTGTGCCCCTGCTCGCCGGAGGGGAGGATCTTTCCGCCTTCGGTTTCGACGTGCGGCATCGGCGCGGCGTTTCCGGAGGTCTCCGCGTGCGGCATGGGCGCGGGATCGCCCGAGGTTTCGACGCGGGGCATGGGCGCGGGGTGAGATCCTCGAGCCCCAGACGAAAAGGAATCGGAATCGCCGCTCATCAAATTGTGGATGCCGCCCAGAGCGCCTCCCATCGAGTGATGCCCGCCGTGCGAGCCGACGATCTGGCCGCTCTCGGTCGAACCGTACGAATGGCCGCCTACAACCGAGCCGCCGCCGGGAGAGCCGAAAAGCTGGCCGGCGCCGCCGTTGGCGGAGCCATACGAGTGGCCGCCTCCAGCTGAGCCGCCAGACGCGCCGCCGGCCGACCCGTAAGAGTGACCGCCGCCAATTGCAGCGCCGCTCCCGCCTCCGGCGTCGCCTGCGCCGCCGTCTCCTGCTCCGGCGCCTATTCCCTCGGCAAAGCCGCCGGCGTCCCCGGAGGGGGTCATGCCCTGATACATCCCCGCCTCGTTCTGATCGGTTTGCTCGATCGTCTTCATGGTCGCCACGAGATCGTCCGAGTAGTCGCTCAGCTGATGCTCAATGTCTTTGAGCTCGTTCGAAAGATGCTCGGACGTCGTCTTGACGGTCGAGGCCGCCTTGCCTCCTGAAATCTTCCCCGAGATGCTGCCGGCTGTATCTTCCGTCCGCATCCGCTGACTTTTGGCGGCGCAGTCTTGCGCGTTGCCAGCCTCAGTCGCGAGCTCCTTCGGATCCGCAGACAGCGTGTCCGCCCCACCTGGTCCCATGCGCGAAACTCCCTTCAAGTTTTTGGACATTCGGCGCGACGCCGCCATTCGGACAGGCACATTCCACCGGACTCCTCACAGGGCGCCGCCCTTAAGCGGTCTAAAGTAGCTTAAATGATCGACAGGCCAGGCAAAAACTGTATCTTCTCCGTAAGGCGCGATTCGCACGCCGAAGGCGCGGGACAATCCGACTTTTCCTTGAAATGGTGCGCATTTCAACGTCGCGCACGTCTGTTCACATCCGAACGGAGGTCCGGCATTCCGCGGCAAATCGATCGCGCAGTCTCGCGCGGCAAAAAAGGCCGCGAACAGATTCTCCAGTTCGCGGCGGACGTTTCGAGCAGGCCACAACCGTGGAAAACATCCGCAAAAGAACAAAGGAAAGGCGCTGTGCAACGAAGGGCGAGACGCCACGCAGAAAGCCACACCCCTCCGTAACGAACAACATACACTGGAGGTCGCATGGATGATTCAAATACATTAGAATAGTATTTTTAATACTCCGACAGTGACCAAGCGTATGCCATCAATCGAGGTCCGCCCCCGCCACCGAGATCGATCCGCGCGCCAGACCCCGCGCATACGCCCGCTCGGGGCCTGACTGATCAATCAAGGTCCGCCCCCGCCACCGAGACCGATCCGCGCGCCAAACCCCGCGCATACGCCCGCTCGGGGTCTGACTGACCGCGGCTTCAAGCCTGCCAAGCCTGCGTCGTCGGACAGCGGCTGCCTATTCGCGAGAGGCCGTTGCCGGGCTTTCTTCCTCCTGCACGGCGGCCTCGCCTTCCTGCACGGCAGCGTCCCTTTGACCGGCGGTCGCCTCTCCCTCGCGGCGCAGCGTGGCGACGAACCACAGCGGGGCGGCAACGATCAGCCCGACGGCGGGCATCGTGACCCCCGAGTCGTTGAGCAGCGCAGCGACGACGAGCGCCGATACGAGCGAAACCGCCGAACGCCTCACGATTTCGTCCTCAATCCGGAGCCGAGCGAAGTGTCCGCGCTTGGCCAGCAGCCAAGCGACTGCGCAGATCGCCGCGACGATCGCCAGGGCGACGGGGATGAAGAGCGCATTTCCCCCGAATATCTGGGTGACTTTGCGCCAGACGATGGCGAGGCCGCCGCCGTCGAAGAAGGACCCCACGAACTTGCCGAGATGAGAGCGCTTGGGGGCAGGTTGAAGGTAGTCGAAGAGGGCGAACACGAAAGAAACGGCGACGGCGGCGCCCAGAACGGCGCCGAAGCGAAGCCAGGTGAGCCGCTTTCCGGCGACCATCGTGGCGAGGACGCCGAGGCCGACGACGATGACCGGCGGCCCGCCGAAGTCCGCCCCGAACCTCGCCGAGCCGTCCAAGAGCACGGCGAGCGCGCCCGCGCCGAGGATGACTGCGACGGACTTTTTGCGGGCCGTCCGCGAGGAATGCCAGGCGAGCAGCAGTACGAGCCCGGCGACGAACATGGCGACGGCGTTGTTCGAAAAGAGCACGAGCCCGGCGACGAACATGGCGACGGCGTTGTTCGAAAAGCCGTAGAAACGCCAACCCACAAGCGGCTGCATGCCCAGCAAGGCGGCCAACTGGAGGGGGTACCCGTGCCATATGCCGTCGAGGAGCACGTCAAGGGCCAAGGTTCCGGCGGTGACGCCGCCTATGACGGCGAACGGGGCGAAAGGCGACTTTCCGCGCAAAGCGATGAGAGCGAGAACGGCGGCAATGAGCACAACCCCCATGAGCAGGCTCACGAGGGGATTCGACATCCTCCACCAGGGAATGAGGTTGACGAGCAGCGTCGAGACAGGAAGCGCGGCTGTGAGGGCGCTCAATTGCAGGAAGAAGCGCTCATTCGTCTCCGTCCACCTGTGAGACTTCCGCTTGGCCCACATGAGGAGGATCGCCGCGGACAGCGCGGCGAGAAGAACGTAGAAGGAGCCGGAAAGCGAGCGGGTCACCTGCGCGCGGGTGTGTTCGGCGTCAAGCCGGGCGATGTTCGCCTCCCCGTCGTCGGAGGCCTTGGCGGTTGTGATGGCCGAGCCTATAGCGTTGCCGCGGGCTTGCGGCCCTGCGCCGAGCCAGCCGGCCAGCGTGGGCATGATGTCCGTGACCTGGACGAGCCCCGGCTGCCGCGTCGAGTCCGACGTCGCGAGCGCCGGCCCGCCCATGCGGGGCCCGGCTGCCGCGAAATATCCCAAATGCGGCCGCGAGGAGTCGGCGTCGGCCACGTTCGCCACGAGCACGGTGGCGTTGGGCGTCTTCTTGCGAATCTGTTTGACAAGCAGCCCGAACCGGGCGTCGATGTAGGAGATCTGCTGCTTTACCGCTTCGGGCGCAGCGCCCTCGGGCGTGAAGTACTCGCGCAGGCGCTGGGCGATTCCCGGGGCCTGGACGGGATGGTTCTCACTCAGTTCGTTGCCGGGGTAGCGGACCGCGCCGAGGTCGATCACCGTGACGTCCGCGTCGGACCCGGCGTAGGCTCGCGCCGCGCCGCCGACGTCTCCGTCCTCTCCCGAAACCGGCAGCGGGGCGAGGGCGGCATAGCCGCCGAGAAGGCGGCCGTTCGGCTTGGCGAGGGCGAGGGCGGCGCCGGGGCCGACGGCGAGGGCGCTGCGCCCTTGGAGAGCCTCGCCGAGCGCGCCGATCTTTGCCTTGTAACTGCTCGAGGAATTGGCCTCTTTCAGCTGGGCCCACCGGACCGGGGCTTTGCCCGCCACGGTGGGCAGGCGGCAGCCGTCGTCGATCGTGCGCTGCCCGGACCCAAGGGCCGTCCACCCTTCCACCGGGCACGCGGTCTCGCGGACCGTGCGCACCACGATGTTCGAAACCGCCGCTTTCTTGCCGAATTCGTACAGGTGAGGGGCGGTCTTCCGGGTCACGTCCGTCCAGCTGACTCCGGAGAATCCGACGACGACGACGGGGCCCTTCCCGCCGCCTTCGGCCGCGGGCTTCCCCGCACGAGCCGTTCCCTCCGCGCGAGCTGGCGCGCACACCCCGGCGAGGACCGCGAGCAATGCCACTACGACGAGGATCGTTTGGCGGGCGGAGCGAAGGACCATGAGACCAGCCTATCGGAAGCGGCGCAGGCGGCATGCACTGCGGCCAAGCGCGCCTACCCCGCAAATCCCCGAGATCGCCCGGCGAATCCTGGGGTTTGCGCTCGGTCTCACGGCGTCTTGCGGATCGGTGAAATCGCCCAAGC
>RBWB01582903.1_pt1 | contig 13408 bp, 8 predicted proteins | sample 2014201 | NCBI WGS metagenome assembly RBWB01 (sample SAMN10133834, study PRJNA383868) | Human oral metagenome, whole genome shotgun sequencing project. | isolation source: supragingival plaque isolated from 88 juvenile twins | host: Homo sapiens | place: Australia
CTAACTACCAGGAGCCGGGGTAGGGTGCTGTTTTCACCAACTCAGAGAAGAGACGCCCACATGAGCGATCAGCACTCCAGCCCCACGCCTAATGAAGAAAAATACTACACCCCAGAGCCACTGACAACATCTCAGGACGAACCCAAGCACGCCAGCGACGCCCAGACATCCACCGACGCCCGTCGGTCGTGGGCATCTCACCAGCCAGAACCAGCCCACCAAGAGCACCTCTTGCCCACAGCGCCATCCCCGCAAGTCCCCACCAAGGTGACTGCCGCGGCTACCCTCAGCATCATCAACGGCATCCTGGGCATTCTCCGGGTCGCCGCCACGCTTATTTTCATCGTTCCCTTCTTCAGGTCTGCTGATAACTGGCAGTCATTTATTCACATTTATTTACTGGCTTGCATCGAGGTAGGCTGCCCTCTCGCAATCGCAGTGACCATGCTGCGTGGCGGCCTCCAGCTTCGCAAAGGCGGAAGGCGCGACTCTCTACTGGTTGCTGGGTTCATTCAAATTACAATGGTGTTATTGGAGTCCGCCTTCTTAATACCCTTGGCTATGGGGCCCGCTTCCTTGTACGCTTTACCCTTCCCCTTGATGCAATCCATTGGTCTAGTATTGCCGACCCTCATCGTCATCTTCCTGCTCAGGAAGAACCGGGCACCCCAGCACACGACCGCAGCTGACACCGCCCCTCAGGCAGCCGACAGCGACCAGCCACCACGCCCTGAGCTGGCCCCCACCCGGGTGACCGCCGCAGCCGCCCTGGGAATCACCACCGGCTTCCTGGGCATTATCCGGGGTACAGTCATGCTTAGCATGGCCATAAGCTCCTTTGTTGATGCCGGCTTCAGGGAATATGGTAGACCTCATCTTCTGGTGCTCGGTATCGATACGATTTGCACTCTCGGAATCGCAGTGATCATGCTGCGTGGGGGCCTCCGGCTTCGTAAGAGCGGAAAGCGCACCGCCCTACTGGTTGCCAGTTTCATTCAGGCTCCAGTAGTAATACTGGAATCTGTTCTCCTTCTTATCATCTATTCTCCCTCGTACGCTTCCCTCTTGTACGCTTTCCCCTTCCCCTTCATGCAATTCGTTGGCCTGGCACTGCCGGTCTTGATCCTCCTCCTACTCAGGAAGAAGACGGCACCCCAGCACACGGCCCTAGAGCACACCACCTCTCAGACATCAGAGGACACCACCCCCCAGAGAGCCATCAACGACCAGCCGTCACGCCCCGACCCAGCTCCCGCCAAGGTGACCACCGCAGCCACCCTGGGAATCACCATCGGCATCCTGGCCATTATCCGGATTCTCGTCCCGAATATCTCGATCGCCTGGTTCATCGAAAGGTTCGATCGCCTCACGCTGGACTACACTTTCGACTCCTCGGGAAACAGGATACCCGGCAAAGACTATTCAACCCTTATCGCCTGGCTCCATGGCCTGAACTATGGTGAGAAGATTCTCACGTGCGGAATCGCAGTGGCTATGCTGTTCTATAGCATCTGGCTTCTCAAGAAGAAGAATCGCACCGTCCTGCTGATAGCAGGAGCCACGCAATCAGTGCTCGCGGTGCTGGAGATCGGGTTCATCGTCTTCATGTATTCATACCTGATGACAGAATGGGATTTCTCCATGGATACAGAGTTCACCGACACGTTCCTGATGATCATGCCGCTGCTCGCCCTGCTGATACTTTCGATCCTGCTGATCGTCTTCCTACGCAGCCGGGACGTGACCACCTGGTGCCGCCCCCAGGCCGAGACCCCCACACCTGGACCTCTAGGCCCGCGGCCCGAATTAGACTAGGCTGACGTTTCCTATTTGGACCGGGCTGTGCCGAGGAGGAGGACGATGCTGCGACGCTTCCTGGGGTTCCTGCTCGCAGGCCTGCTCGTCGTGGTCTCTGGTTGTGGGACGCCAGCGCCCGACGCCGAGTCCCCAGCGCCCTCGGTGGCTCCGTCGGCCAGCGCCAGCCCCGCCATCTCGCTCTCGTCGGAGTCCTTCCCGCTGACCGTCACCGACACCACCGGCCGGCAAGTGAGCCTCGAAAGGCGGCCCGAACGGGTGGTCTTCCTGTCGGGCACCCCGCTGAACGTCTGGTACGACGCCGGAGGCAGCGCCGTCGGGCGTCCCGAGCTGACCGACAACATCCGGCTGGGCGCGGACTACGCCGGCACGATCATGGCGCTGCCGTCGGTCGGCATGCCCTACGCCACCGACTCGGAGGCCGTCGCCGGCCTGCAACCGGACCTGGTGGTCGGCGTCGAGGGGCCGCACGACGCAGCCGTCGAGGCCTATCAGAAGCTGGGCATCAACTCCATCCTGGTGAAGATCCGGTCCCTGGACGACCTGAGGCAGACCTACCAGGCCTTCGGGACCCTGGCCGGATCCCCCGAGACCGCCCGGCAGCGCATCGCCGCCATCGACGCGCAGTGCCAGCAGGTGCTCTCCCAGGTGCCGGGACGAAAGGCGTCCGTGGTGATCCTGTTCGTCACCGCCCAGAGCCTGGCCGTCAAACGCGACAACAGCATCGCCGGGCAGATGTCGCTGCAGCTGGGGCTGACGAACATCGCCTCCGGCTCCACCCCCGACAATCCCGGCTCGGAGACCACGCCCCTCGACATCGAATACATCGTCAGCAAGCAGCCCGACCACGTCCTCGTGACGTCGATGATGGGCAGCAACGAGCAGGCCCGCGAGACCCTCCAGGCGCAGCTGGAGACGAACCCGGCCTGGCAGACGATCGACGCGGTGCGCGAGGGCCGGATCCACTACCTGCCGCAGCAATACTTCCTGTTCAACGCCGGACCGTACTACGGCGACGCCCTGGCCTACCTGGCCGCGACCATCCATCCCGACGTCTTCGGGGCACCGGTGGAGCCTTGACCAGTCAGCCGCTGGCGGGCAGAGATCTTCGGGAACAGGGCTGGTACCAGGCTTTGGTGTTCGCGGCCCTCGGGGTGCTGCTGCTGGGCGGGGCCGTCTTCGCCCTGGGAAGCGGCACCCTGGCGCTCCACCCGGGCCAGGTGCTGAACGCCCTGTTCGGCGAGACCGGGTACCAGTGGCATGGGGTGGTGTGGGACATCCGGCTGCCGCGGGTGCTGGTTGGCGCCCTGGTCGGCATGAACCTGGCGGCCTCGGGCGTGATCCTCCAGGCCGTGATGGGCAATCCCCTGGCCGACCCTGGGATCATCGGGGTCTCGTCGGGTGCCGGGCTGGCTGGGATGGTGGTGCTGCTGGCGCTGCCCCAGCATCAGGCGCTCGTCACGCCGGTGGCGTTCTGCGGGGCCATGCTGGCGGCCGTGGTCATCTACGCCCTGGCGTGGCGGGGCGGCATCCGTCCCATGCGGGTGATCCTGGCCGGGGTAGCGGTCTCGGCGCTGTGCGGCGCGGGCATCAGCGCGGTGATGGTGCTGTTCTCCGACCGTCTCCAGGGCGCGTTGCTGTTCATGAACGGCGCCATGACGTTGAAGGGCTGGTCGGAGTTCGGCCAGCTGTGGCCCTACTCGCTGGCGACATTGCTGGCGTCGCTGCTGGTCACGCGGCAGCTCGACGTGATCGTGCTCGGCGACGACGTGGCGCGTGGCGTCGGCATGAACGTGCAGGCCAACCGGCTCCTGCTGACGGCGATCGCGGCGCTGCTGGCGGCCAGTGCCGTCAGCGTGGTCGGGCTGCTGGGTTTCGTCGGGTTGATCGTCCCGCACATCATGCGCCTGGTGCTGGGCACCAGGCACCAGTTACTGGTGCCGGGCGCGATCGTCTTCGGGGCCGCGCTGGTGATGATCAGCGACACGATCTCCCGGACGCTGTTCAGCCCCATCGAGATCCCGGTGGGCATCATGATGGCGGTGCTTGGGGTACCGTTCTTCCTCTTCCTGCTGCGGAGGGCCCTGTGATGCCTGCCGGGCTCAGCGCGCGTGGTCTCCAGGTCAGCCTGGGCGGCAGGCGGATCCTCGACGGCATCGACGTCGACTTCACCCCCGGCGCGCTGCATGGGGTCCTGGGGCCGAACGGCTGCGGCAAGACGACGCTGCTGCGCACACTCTGCGGGGCGCTACGTCCCGATGCCGGCCGGGTGCTGCTCGACGACCGTCTGGTCCAGGACCTCTCCCCGGCGCGGATCGCGCGGGTGATGGCGGTGGTGTGGCAGGGTGGCCAGGCCGACGGCGACGTCACCGTGGAGCGGCTGGTCGGCTACGGCCGCTACGCGCACCTGCCGTGGTGGCAGCCAGGTCCGCCGCGCCACGACTCCGCGGTCGAACGGGCGATGGAGGCCACCGGGGTGGGGCATCTGGCACACCGGCGGGTGGCTTCGCTGTCCGGTGGTGAGCGGCAGCGGGTCTGGATCGCCACCGCCCTGGCGCAGGAGCCGAGGATCCTGCTGCTGGACGAGCCGACCACCCACCTCGACATCGCCCACCAGCTGGACGTCCTCGACCTGGTCCGCGGCCTCAACGAGCGTTCCGGGCTGACGGTGATCGCCGTCCTGCACGACCTGGGGCAGGCGGCCCGCTACTGTGACCGCTGCGTGGTCATGGGGCAGGGCCGGATCGAGGCCGACGGCGTCCCGTCCGAGGCACTGTCGGCCGGGGAGGTCGAACGCAACTTCGCCGTCGACGCCTGGGTTACAACCGACCCCGGATCGGGGCATCCTGTGATCGTGCCGCGTCGCCGGGTGTCCGGCCAGGTCTCGCCGGAAGGGCCGGAAGGTAAGGATCCATCATGAGAGTCGTCGTGATCACCCACTACCCCGGGGCGCTGCGTGGCTTCATCGCCGCCGCCGCGCACTACGACCGGCAAGCCCCCGGCTGGGGCGAGCTGGCCCTGTTCAACGCGTCGCAGGAGCTGCGCGATGCCGACGCCGACGCCATGCGCGCCGCCGTGGAGGCGGCCGACGTGGTGGTCGTGGATCTGATGCGCTCGGGTCCGGAGTGGTACGACGTCCTGGTCCCGGTGCTGGCCGGCTACCACGGGCACCTGCTGGCCTTCGGACTGCAGTTCGCGGAGCAGACCCGCCTGGGCAGGTTCCGGATGCCCCAGGGCGCCATGCCCGGCATGCTCCTCGCCGACTCCGGCCAGCCGGAGGACGCCCACCCCGCCGGCATGCCCCCCAGGCCGGGAGCCGACGGCCCCGAGGACCCCCGGGCGCGGCACGACGCGATGATGTACTCGCGCCTGGCCCGCGCGTACCGGAAGATGCACGGCAGCGACGCCCAGTTCGTGCTCGGCACCCTGCTGCGCGACTACGGCGGACACGCGGACCTTGAGGTGCCCGAGCCCAGCGTCCAGCAGCCGGGAGCGTACCTGGCCGACCCGGCGACCCGGGTGCGCTACACCAGCGTCGCCGACTACCTCGCGGCGCACGGCGGCCCGGATGGCCGTCCCGTGGTGGCGCTGCTGTACAACGGCTACAGCTACCCCACCGACCCCGAACCCGTCGCCGCGCAGGTCGCCGAGGTCCTCGGAAGGCAGGCGCGGGTGCTGCCGGTCGCCATCGAGACGGACGCCGCGACCGCCGTCGACTCGATCGTCGAGATCTGCACCACCGCGGGCCTCGAACCGGAGCTGATAGTCACCCTGATGAGCTTCCGGTTCGGCGCCGGACCCACCGGCGGCGACGCCGAGCACGGCATCCAGGCCCTCAACCGGCTGGGCGCGCCCTACCTGTCGCCGATCCTGCTGACCCGCACCACCGCCGATCAGTGGCTGCACGAAAGTCACGGGCTGGGGCCGTCGGAGGTGCTGGTCTCGGTGATGCTGCCCGAGTTCGACGGCGCCATCAACCAGATCCCGGTCGCCGCCATGACCCCGCCCGAGCATGACGAACGCCACCGGGTGGACACCTCCGAGCTGCAGGTCATCGGCGAGCAGCTCGACCGGCTCGCCGGGCGGGTCGCGGGGCTGCTGCGGCTGCGGCGGCTGGCGAACCAGGACAAGCGGGTGGCGGTGATCGGCTACGACTACCCGGCGGGCGAGGGCAGTCTCCTGGCGGCGTCGCAGCTCGACGTGGCGGCGTCGATCTCCGCGATCCTGGACGACCTCAGCCGGCACGGCTACCGCACCGAGCCGGTGAGCGCCGAGCAGCTGCGCGCCGACCTGATGGCCGGGCAGGTCAACTCCCCCAGCTACCTCACTCAGGTGCAGCCGGCCATCTACCCCCGCGGGCAGGCGCGCGCCGACCTGGGCGACGACCAGGCCTGGCGGGACGTGGAGCGGGCCTGGCCTGTCGACGGCCCGCAGCTCATGACCGATGCGGCCGGCGACTACCTCATCCCGCACGTGGCCTACGGCAACGTCCTGGTCGGGATCCAGCCGGGCCGCGCACCCGAGGTCGACGGCTCCCTGGCCCACGACAACACCGTCCCACCGCACCCGCAGTACCTGGCCTACTACACGTGGCTGCAGCACGTGTGGCGGGCCGACGTGATCGTGCACGTCGGGACGCACGGGACGTTCGAGTTCCTCAAGTCGAAGGAGAACGCCGTCAGCCGGCACGACTTCCCGGACCTGATGATCGGCGACGTGCCCCACGTCTACCTGTACTACGTCGGCAACCCCGCCGAGGCGCTCCTCGCGCGGCGGCGTTCGCACGCGACCATGGTCAGCTACCAGTCACCGGTGATGACCCCCGGCGGCCTGCACGACGACCTTGAGGAGGTCGCGGACCTGCTAGCCGCCTACCAGCGCACCCTGGCCGCGGCGCCGCAGACCAGCGGCGACCAGCTAGCGGAACTCCAGGAACGGGCCGCGCAGGCACACCTGCCCACCGACCCCGACGAGCTGGAGGGCGAGCTGGAGCGGCTGCGCGCCCAGCTGATCCCCCTCGGCCTGCACGTCTTCGGCAGCCGCTGGAGCCCGGACGAGGTCGCCTACATGGTCAGCGGAGTGATCGGCAACGGCGTCGACGAGCTGGCGCCCGGCTACGAGCTGATGGCGGCCGCCGACGGCCTCGATACCGAGCAGGTCCGGCAGCTCGACGAAGCCGGCATGGCCCGCTACGCCGACGCCGCCCGGGACCTCGTCGAACTGGCCCTGGCCAGCGACACACCAGCCGAGCAGCTGGCCGGCGACGAGACGTCGCAGGCGATCATCGTCCGCTCCCGCGAGCTGGCGGCCCGGTTCGCGGGCAACCAGGAGTGGGACTTCCTGCACAAGGCGTTATCGGGACGCCACGTCGAGGCGCGCCTCGGCGGCGACGCGATCCGCAACCCGGAGGTGCTGCCCAGCGGGGCGTCGCTGTACCAGTTCGACCCCCGCCAGGTCCCGAGTGCCCTCGCGGCCCGGCGCGGCGAGGAGATGGCGCGGCAGATCATCGACGCTTACCGGGAGGGTCACGGCGGTGCCTGGCCGGGCTGCGTCGGCCTGGTGCTGTGGGGGCTGGAGACCACCCGCACCCACGGCGAGACCTACGCGCAGGTGATGTCGCTGATCGGGGTGCGGCGGGCCCGGACCAGGCGTCCCGGGCAGCCCGGCTGGGAGGTGATCCCCGCCGCCGAACTGGGACGTCCCCGCGTGGACGTCGTGGTCACGATCTCGGGTTTCTTCCGCGACCTGTTCGGCACGCTCGTCGAGGAGCTGGACGACATGTTCGCGGCGGTCGCGGCCCTGGACGAGCCCGCCGAGGTCAATCCGGCCGCCGCGCGCACCCGCGCCACCCATGACCAGCTCGTCGCTGGCGGCATGGACGAACGCCAGGCCGGGGAGCTGAGCCACGTGAGGGTTTTCGGACCGCCGCCAGAGCTGTACGCCACCGGGCTGACTGACGTGATCGACGCCGGGAACTGGGACACCACCGCCGAGCTGGCCGAGCATTTCACCAACGGCTCCCAGCACGTCTACTCCCGGCACCGGCACGGCGACAAGGTGCCGGAGCTGTACCGCGGGCACCTGGCGGATGTGCAGCTGGTCGCGCAGTGCCGCTCGTCGAACGAGCACCACATCACCGACCTCGACCACTTCTTCGAGTTCCTCGGCGGGATGAGCGCGTCGGTGGCGGCGGCCCGCGGCGAGTCCGTGCCGACGCTGGTCACCGACACCACCGGGCGGCGCGTGCACACCGCGACGGCCGGGGATGCGGCCCGGGCGGGCCTGTACGCGCAGCTGCTGAATCCGAAGTGGGTCGATGCGATGCTCGCCCACGGGCACCAGGGCGTCGGCGAGATCTCCGACCGCACCACGAACCTGCTGGGCCTGGCCGCCACGACCGGCGAGATGCCGGACTGGATGTTCGACGCCGTCTGCGACCGGTTCATGGGCGACCCCGAAATGCTGGGCAGGCTCCGCGACGCGAACCCGCACGCCACCGCCGCGATCGCGAGCCGGCTGCTGGAAGCCAGCCGTCGTGACCTGTGGCAGGCAAGCGACGAGCGCATCGAGACCCTAGAGGACGTCCAATTCGACATCGACACCGCCCTGGAGGGCGCCGGCGAGGACGGCGCCTGACCCCCACGACAAGGAGCACAGCCATGACCATCACACCCACGCCCATGAGGAAGCTCACCGCGACGCTCAGCGCCTGCCTGGCGGCCGGCCTGGTCCTGGCGGGCTGCTCAGGCGGCAGCACCGGGCAGACGCCGGCGTCGTCGCCCGCCGCCAGCAGCCCGGCCGCCGCTCCGAGCCTCACCCCGGAGGGCGGCAAGCTGGTCGACACCGACCTGCAGGCCAAGGTCTTCAAGGACTCCGGCTTGAAGGTCACGATCGATCCCGCGGCGAAGACCGCAGCCTTCCAGCTGGTCGACCCGAACAGCGGCGAGAACTTCACCGACCACTACACCTTCGACTACACCGCCAAGACGATGTCCTGCCATCGTTTCGTCTCCGCCATGCAGAAGGCCTTCGACTACACGGTGAGCCTGGAGACGGGCGAGCTGACCGCCGTGGTCGGCGACGATGGGACCGACGCGATCCCGGGCCTGAAGCAGATGGGGCGTTTCGACAAGGCACAAAGCGACCGCGTCAAGGAGCAGAAGGACCTGGAGGCCTGGTTCAAGGAGCGTTACGGCAAGACCATCGAGGAAGCTGCGACCGCCTGACGTGCCCGCGCTCTTCCCGTTCACGGCCGTGGTGGGGCAGCCGCAGATGCGGCTGGCCCTGCTGCTGGCCGCCGTCGACCCGGCGATTGGCGGGGTGCTGATCCAGGGCGCCAAGGGCACGGCGAAGTCCACGATTGTGCGGTCGCTGGCGGCGCTGCTGCCGTCGGGCCGGCTGCGGACCCTCGCGCTGGGGACGACGGAGGACCGTCTCGTCGGCGGCCTGGACCTGGAGGCCACCCTGACCGGCGGGGCTCCGCGCTTCCAGCCGGGACTGCTAGCCGAGACCGACGGCGGCATCCTGTACGTCGACGAGGTCAACCTCCTCGACGACCATCTCGTGGACCTGGTGCTGGACGCCGCTGCCAGCGGGGTGGTGACCATCGAGCGGGAGGGCTTCTCCCGCACCCAGCCGGCCCGGTTCGCGCTGGTGGGGACCATGAACCCGGAGGAGGGGGCGCTGCGGCCCCAGCTCCTCGACCGGTTCGGGCTGTGCGTCGAGGTGACGGGGGCTTGGGACGTGGACGAGCGGGTCGAGATCATGGCCCGCCGCCTCGCCTTCGACGCCGACCCGACGGGTTTCGCCGCGTCCTGGGCGGCTGCGGAGGCCGGGCTGGCCGGCCGGCTCCGGCAGGCCCGGGAGGCGGTGCCGGGGGTGGTGCTCGGACGTGGACTCAGCGAGCAGATCGCAGAGCTGGCGATGGACGCGCAGGCAGCCGGGCACCGCGCGGAGCTGGTGATGGGCCGCGCCGCCCGCGCCCACGCCGCCTGGTGCGGCCGGTCCGGGGTGACCCGTCAGGACGTCGACGCGGTGGCGGAGCTGGTGCTGGCCCACCGGCGGCGTCACATCCCCCCACCGCCGCAGGCACCCGCGGAACCGTCGCCGGGACGGCAGAGCGAGGCGACACGGCAGGGAGAGACGACACAGCCACCTCCCACCGACCCGGCCCCGCCGCCGTCTTCCGAACCGCACTCCGAGCCGTCCGAGCCCTCCGAGCCGCCGGGACCGGCCGGGGAGCCGGCCCCGGACCAGGTCGCGGGCGTCGGGGAGCTGTTCCGGGTGCGTCCCCTCGACCTGGCCGCATCCCGGCCCGGCCGCTCCGGGTCGGGCCGCCGCACCACCACCGTCAGCGACAACGCGCGGGGCCGCTACATCCGCTCCCGGCCGACGCCGCAGCCAGTGGACCTGGCCCTGGACGCGACGCTGCGCGCGGGCGCGGTGCACCAGCGCAGCCGCCGCCGGCGCGCCGCCGAGCTGGGCGATCCGCGCCGCGATCTGGCGGTGATCATCGAGCCCGGCGACTGGCGTCGCAAGGTGCGGATCCGGCAGGCCGGGTCGCTGGTGGTGCTGTGCGTGGACGCCTCCGGCTCGATGGGAGCGCGGGGCCGGATGGCAGCCAGCAAGGGCGCGGTCCTGAGCCTGCTGCTGGACGCCTACGTCAAACGCGACCAGGTGTCGCTGGTCAGCTTCCGCGGCACCGGCGCGCAGGTGCTGGTGGAGCCGACCTCCTCCATCGAGACGGCGGAGCGGCGGCTGCGGGAGCTGCCGGTTGGGGGCCGCACCCCCCTGGCCGCGGGCCTGGTACGGGTCTCGGAGCTGCTGCGGCGCGCCCTGCTGCGCGACCCGGCGCTGCGGCCCCTGGTGATCGTGGTCACCGACGGGCGCGGCAATGTCGGCCTGGAGGGCCGGGTCTCGCGAGCCGCCAGCGCGGAGGCGGTGCAGGTCGCTGGGCAGCTGGCCCGCGACGACCGCGTCACATGGGTGATCGTCGACACCGAACCGGCCGGTCCGATGGCCCGCGGCCACAGCGTCGAGCTGGCCGCAGCGCTCGGAGCCCGCCGGTTCGCGATCGAGGAGCTGCGCGCCGACGACCTCGTCTCGGTGGTGCGCGACCTGCAAGACTCGGGGAATTCAAGGAAGGAACGCCGATGAGCCGACCCCAGTATCCGTTCGCCGCCATCGTCGGGCAGGACGAGATGAAGCTCGCCCTGATCCTGACGGTGATCAGCCCGCAGGTCTCCGGGGTGCTGATCCGCGGCGACAAGGGGACCGCGAAGTCCACGGCGGTGCGTGGCCTGGCGGAGCTGCTGCCGGAGCGCGCCGAGGCCGCGGGCACGCCCTATCACCTGTCGCCCGGGGAGTATCGCGAGTACCGCGAGGAGCTGGACCTGCCCGAGGCCGAACCCGAGACCCGCCGCACCCGGGTGCCGGTGGTGGAGCTGCCGGTCGGGGCAACGGAAGACCGGGTCGCCGGTACGCTCGACTTGGAGACGGCGCTGACGGCGGGTCGCAAACGGTTCGAGCCGGGGCTGCTGGCGGCAGCGCATCGCGGGATCCTGTACGTCGACGAGGTGAACCTCCTGGACGACCACGTCGTCGACCTGCTGCTCGACTCCGCCGCGATGGGCGTGAACACCGTCGAGCGGGAGGGCATCAGCCTGACCCACCCGGCCCGGTTCTCGCTGGTCGGCACGATGAACCCGGAGGAGGGCGAGTTGCGGCCGCAGCTCCTCGACCGGTTCGGGCTGTGCGTCACGGTCACGGGCGAGACCGACCCCGATGCCCGGGTGCAGATCATCGAGCGGCGGCTGGCGTTCGAGGCCGACCCGGCCGGGTTCGCCGGCCAGTGGCGCTGCCAGAGCGACGAGCTGGCGCAGCAGATCGCATCGGCCATTGACCTGCTGCCGCAGGTCGAGGCCGGCCACGGGGTGCTGCGGCAGGTCGCACAGACCTGCATGGAAGCCGGCGTCGACGGCCACCGCGCCGACATCACCATGGTCCGGGCAGCCCGCGCCCTGGCCGCCTGGAATGCCCGGACGGAGATCGTCCCCGACGACCTCAGCCAGGCAGCCCGCCTGGTCCTACCCCACCGCATGCGCCGCCACCCCCTGGAAACCATCGGGCAGGTCCAGTCGCGGTGAGGGACCGAGGGAACCAGCGGAGGTGGTGAGGGACCGAGGGAACGGTAAAAGCTCGTGGAGGCGGTGAGGAACCACGGAGATCCCGGACCCGCCCCACCCCACCCCCGTTTTCGCTGGCCTTAATCCTGGTTTGCTGGCCTTATGTGTGTTTGCTGGCCTCACAGCACAGGCAAACGCGAATAAGGCCAGCAAACCGTCGGGTGGCCTGGAATTGAGTCATTGCGTATTACGTAATACGCTTTGGTTGTGGGAAAGCGGACGATTCAAGGACGCGAGATCTCGGATGCCCAGGTGCAGGCGTGGGCGGATGAAGCTGAGGCGGGCTATGACGTTGACGAGCTGCGGAAACGGTGGGGACGTCCTCCCCGGGCAGGGAGTGCCTCCCGGGTGGTGGCAACGCGGTTCTCTGATGAAGAGCTGGCCGAGCTGATGGCCCGCGCCGACCGCGAGGGACTGGATCGCTCCGCAGCAATCCGGGCTGCCGTGCACGAGTGGGCACGCGCATGATCGTCGCCCCGTCTGCGCGCAAGCACGGGATCAGCGACGAGGACGCGGTCGCTGCCGCGCATTCAGTACTCGCAGCCGGGCCACTGGATGACGAGAACCCGCAGCGCCCCCGTTTTCGCTGGCCTTAATGCCGGTTCGCTGGCCTCACAGCACAGGCAAACGCACATAAGGCCAGCAAACCGTTTGGGTTTTACACCTTGGTCGATTCGGCCTTCGACCTTGGTCGATTCGGACTCCCACAAAGGTCGCAATCGAAGTTCCATCCTGCGTTGGTAGCGGCGAAGAGCCCTCTGCGGGAAGTCTGGGAATGTCTCCGGAACCGAGATCCCGGAGCCCGAAGGAAAAGCATCAGGAAACCCCTGAGATCGCCGACTCCACAGGAAGGAAATCAACGATGAAGAGAAAAGCTTCAGATTCAATTCGCTTAGGAAAACAGCGGAGACGGTCCCTGGCGGCGGTGCTGGTGGGGGGTGCGCTGCTGGCGGGTCCGGTGGTGTCGGTTCTGCCGGCGTATGCGACGCCGGAGAAGGACGGCGCCAGCACCTCCACTCCTACCCCGGATGGTTCAGGGAGCAATCCAGCGGTGCCTAAAGGGCTGGAGTCGTTCTATAGCCAGGAGGTCTCGTGGTATCCGTGCGGGGACACCGGGGGCATGGAGAAGACCGAGGAGCAGGGCAAATTCTCGTGCGCCATGGTGACCGTCCCAATGGACTACAACAACCCAGACGGTAAGACCATCCAGATTGCAATGAAGAAACGCGCCGCCGACGGCGAATCCCGCGGACCACTGTTCATCAACCCCGGCGGGCCAGGCGGCTCCGGCATCCAGACAGTTGAGAGGGTGGAGCAGTACTCCTCGAAAGAGATGCTGGCCGGCTACGACGCGATCGGCTTCGACCCCCGCGGCGTCGGGTCCTCCACCCCCATCGACTGCGGCGATG
>RBWB01582905.1_pt1 | contig 13401 bp, 10 predicted proteins | sample 2014201 | NCBI WGS metagenome assembly RBWB01 (sample SAMN10133834, study PRJNA383868) | Human oral metagenome, whole genome shotgun sequencing project. | isolation source: supragingival plaque isolated from 88 juvenile twins | host: Homo sapiens | place: Australia
TGGTGCCCTTCATCCCCTACATCCTGGGCACGGAGGAGGCCCCCTGGCCCCGGGCCGCCTCGGTGCAGAAGTGCATCCGCACCAATGACATCGACAACGTCGGCATCACCACGCGCCACGGCACCTTCTTTCAGATGAACGGCAACTTCTCCTTCGGCGACTACTTCAAGGAGGGGGCCATCTCCTACGCCTGGGGCCTGCTGACGGGCAGTCGCGAGGAGGGCGGCTACGGCCTGGACGGGGACCGGCTGTGGATGACGATCTGGGAGGAGGACCAGGTCTCCTTCGACTACTGGACCCGCGAGATCGGGGTGCCCGCCGAGCGGATCCAACTGCTTCCCTTCAAGGACATCTCCTGGTCGACCGGGCAGCCCGGACCGGCCGGCTCCTGCTGCGAGATCCACTACGACCGCGGCCCCGCCTACGGACCCGACGGCGGCCCCGCCGTCGACACCCAGGGCGACCGCTTCCTGGAGATCTGGAACCTCGTCTTCGACGAGTTCCTGCGCGGAGAGGGCAAGGGGCACGACTTCGAGCTCCTGGGCAAGCTCGACCAGACGGCCATCGACACCGGTGCCGGCCTGGAGCGCCTCGCCTTCATCATGCAGGACAAGCCCAACATGTACGAGATCGACGAGGTCCTCCCCGTCATCAGGGCCGCCGAGGAGCTCTCCGGCAAGGCCTACGGCCGGGGCACCGCCGGCCCCGAGGCCGGTGACGCCTACCACGACGACGTGCGCATGCGGATCGTGGCCGACCACGTGCGCTCGGCGCTCATGCTCATCTCCGACGGCGTGCGCCCCGGCAACGACGGACGCGGTTACGTCCTGCGCCGACTCATCCGCCGGGCCGTTCGCTCCATGCGTCTGCTCGGTGTGGACGATGCCGCGATGCCCACCCTGCTGACCGCCTCCAAGGACGCCATGAAGGCCTCCTACCCCGAGCTGGAAACCGGCTGGCGCACCATCTCCGAGGTCGCCTACGGCGAGGAGGACGCCTTCCGGCGCACCTTGGCCGCGGGCACCACGATCCTGGACACCGCGGTGGCCGCGGCCAAGAAGAACACAGGTGGGACCGGACGCCCACTGGTGTCCGGCAAGAGCGCCTTCGAGCTGCACGACACCTACGGATTCCCCATCGACCTCACCTTGGAGATGGCGGCCGAGCAGGGGGTCGACGTCGATGAGAGCGCCTTCCGCAGCCTCATGAACGAGCAGAAGGAGCGCGCCCGGGCCGACGCGCGCGCCAAGAAGACCGGGCACGCCGACATCCGCGTCTTCAGAGAACTGGAGAAGGAGATGGGCGGTGGCTCGACCTTCCTGGGCTACACCGACTCCTCCGCCGAGGCCGTCGTCACCGGGGTGCTCGTCGACGGCGTCCCGCAGAGCGTTGTCACCGCCCCGGCGGAGGTCGAGGTCGTCCTGGACCGGACCCCCTTCTGGGCCGAGATGGGCGGCCAGCTCGCCGACCAGGGCACGATCCGACTGGCCGACGGGGGCACCGTCGAAGTCAACGACGTCCAGGCTCCCGTCAAGGGCCTGCACGTCCACCGCGGCAGCCTGACCGAGGGCACGATCGCGGTGGGGGAGAAGGCCTTCGCCCAGATCGATGCGGCCCGCCGCCTAGCGATCGCGCGTGCCCACACCTCCACCCACATGGTGCACAAGGCGCTCCACGAGATCGTCTCCGACAACGCCACCCAGGCGGGCAGCGAGAACTCCCCCTCCCGCCTGCGATTCGACTTCCGCCACGGCTCGGCCCTGGTCGGTGACCAGGTGACCGGCATCGAGGAGCGGGTCAACGCCAAGCTCTCCGAGGACCTGGCCGTCACCGACGAGGTCATGGACATCGACGCCGCCCGGGCTGCGGGCGCCATGGCCCTGTTCGGGGAGAAGTACGGAAAGAAGGTGAGGGTCGTCTCCATCGGCGGTGACTGGTCCAAGGAGCTGTGCGCCGGTACCCACGTACCGACTACGGGCCATATCGGCCGCATCGCGGTTGTGGGCGAGTCCTCGATCGGCTCGGGCGTGCGCCGCATCGACGCCCTCGTCGGCGACGGCGCCTATGGCTACCAGGCCAAGGAGCACGCGCTGGTCTCCCAGCTCTCCACGTTGGTCGGGGGCCGTCCCGAGGACCTGCCCGAGCGCGTCGAGGGGCTCATGACGCGCCTGAAGGACGCCGAGAAGCGCCTGGCAGCGGCCGAGCAGGCCGCCCTGTCGGCGCGCACCGCCGGCATCGTCTCCGACGCCACCCGCCTGGGCGAGGTCCGGCTCGCCTCGGCCAACCTCGGCTCCGTCGGCTCCGCCGACGCCGTCCGTTCTCTGGCCCTGGACGCCCGCAGCCGGCTCGGCGACTCCGAGCCCGCCGTCGTCGCCGTCGGCGCAGTCCTGAACTCGCGCCCGGTGGTGGTGGTCGCCACCAACCCCGCCGCCCGAGACAAGGGCGTTCGCGCCGGAGCACTGGTGCGCACCGCGGCCCAGGTACTGGGCGGAGGCGGAGGCGGCAAAGACGACCTGGCTCAGGGAGGCGGGCAGAACCCCGACGCCCTAGACGAGGCGCTGCGCGCCGTCGCCGACCAGCTCCGGGCCTGATCCGGCGATCCGACTCCAGACTGCCGTAGCAGATCACGTGACAGACTCATCGGCTCATCCGGATGCCGGGGGACTGCGCCCCGGAGTACGACTCGCCTTCGACGTCGGGAAGGCGCGTATTGGTGTCGCGCGTTGCGATCAGGACGCGATTCTGTCCGTTCCTGTGGTAACTCTCAGGCGGGACCGTTATGGTGCTGATCTCGACGAGGCCGTTGACCTCGTCGAGGAGTACGGTGCCTTCGAGGTGATCGTCGGCCTGCCCAAGCACTTGGGCGGCGGCAGCTCGAGCTCGACCAGGGACGCCCGCAGGTGGGCCCGGGACCTGGCGAGCCGTCTGCCGTCGAAGGTGTGCGTCCGGCTGGTCGATGAGCGGCTCACCACCGTCACTGCTCACCGGGAACTGCATGCGGCCGGTCTGAAGGAAAGGAGCTTTCGCGGTATCGTCGACCAAGCGGCCGCGGTCGTCATCCTTGAACAGGCCATCAGCACCGAGCGGGCTTCCGGGGTACCGGCCGGTGAGCGAGTCCACCCGATCAAGAGAGGCAGAGCGTGAGCCACGACGATTTCTTCGCCGAGCTCGGCATCCAGCGCGATGAAGATGCTGGTGACGCCACAGAGAAGCCCAAAAGCCGCAAGCAGCGGCGTATGGAGAAGGTCGAGCGCCGTCAGCGCAAGCGGCGCCGGCACGGGCTGACGAGCCTCGTCATCGTCATCACCCTCGTGGCCGTCGGCGTCCTGGGCTACAAGGCCATCGGAATCATGCGTGACGCCTCCGCCCAGGCCACTCACGCTGACGACTACCGCGGCAATGGCGAGGGCGAGGTCACGGTGACGATTCCGGAGGGGGCCTCCGGACTGGATATCGGCGACATCCTCCAGGAGAAGGGCGTCGTCGCCTCCGGCAAGGCCTTCACCAACGCGGCCAAGAACAACCCGAAGGGCAACACGATCCAGCCGGGCACCTACAAGCTCAAGAAGAAGATGTCCGCCAACGCCGCGCTCCAGGCTCTGCTCGATCCCGAGACCAAGGGCGACCACACCCTGACGGTCTCGGCCGGCAACACCAAGGACATCATCAAAGACCGGCTCAAGCAGGTCAGCAACTTCACCGATGAGCAGATCGAGGCCGCCTACGCCGACACCGCCGCCATCGGCCTGCCGGCTGAGGCAGGCGGCAACGTCGAGGGCTGGCTCGCCCCGGGGACCTACGACGTCACGGAGAACGCGACTCCTACCGACCTGGTCAAGCAGATGGTCTCCCGGACCATGACCCAGCTCAGCAATCTCAAGGTTCCCAAGGAGAACTATCACGTCGTCCTGACCAAGGCCTCCATCGTCGAGCGCGAGGTCCCGCCGAAGTACTACGGGCAGGCGGCCCGGGTCATCGAGAACCGCCTGGCGCAGGTCGACGGGGAGACTCAGGGAAAACTCCAGATGGACTCCACGGTGCTCTACGGCCTGGGGCGCAGTGGCGGGATCCCGGCACCGGAGGAGGCGACCGATCCCAATAACCAGTACAACACCTACGTGCACCCGGGGCTGCCGCCCGGACCCATCGGCAGCCCCAGCGAGGATGCCATCAAGGCCGTGCTCAACCCACCGGCCGGAAGCTGGCTCTACTTCGTGACGGTCAACCTCGACACCGGTGAGACCCTGTTCTCCTCCACGAGCGAGGAGCAGGCCGCCAACACCAAGAAGCTCAACGACTACTGCGCGAAGAACAAGGATACGTGCAACGGGGGTAAGAAGAGTGGCTGACGCGGTCGGCGCGGCGGCCCGATGGCGCTCCGCCGTCATCGGTCGGCCGGTGAACCACTCGTTGTCGCCCGTCCTGCATCGGGCCGCCTACGCAGGACTGGGCCTGAGCGATTGGCGCTACGAGCGCCGCGAGACGGCCCCCGAGGAACTGCCCGCCCTGCTTTGCGAGATGGCGGCCCCGGTGGAGGCCGAACCCGTCTGGGCGGGTCTGAGTGTCACGATGCCCCACAAGCAGGCGATTCTGGCGCACCTGGACGTCGTCGATCCCCTGGCCGAGGCCGTCGGCGCGGTCAACACTGTGGTCGTCCAGCGCAGCGGCGAGGGAAAGGCGCTCCTGGCGGGTTTCAACACCGATGTCGCCGGCATCGTCGGCGCGCTCCGGGAGACCGGAGGTCCGGTGGTCAACCGCGTCCGTGCCGGTGGCGCCGTCGTTCTCGGGTCGGGCGCCACCGCCTGTTCGGCCCTGGCTGCGCTCGGCGAGCTCGGAGCAGGCCATATCACCGTCGCGGCACGCCGCCATGCCGGCCCTGGGCGGGCGCTCAGCGCCGCGCACCGCATGGGGCTGGACATCGAGGCCCTCACCTGGAAACCGGCCGACCCGGCCTCCAATGCCGAGGTGGCGCGGCACCTGGCCGCGGCCGACGTCGTCGTCTCCACCCTCCCCGCGGGGGCGGCGGACCCCTTAGCCGCTGTTCTCGACGAGGCCGTGGGTCCCGCGGGCGGAACCCGTCCGGGAGCCGTCATGCTCGATGTTGTCTACGCTCCCTGGCCCACCCCCATCGCCGAGGCCTGGGAGAGCGGCGGGGGAACCGTCGCCCCGGGATGGCTCATGCTCCTGCACCAGGCCGTGCCCCAAGTCCGGCTCATGACCGGGCGGCAGCCCGACACCGAGGGCATGCGCGCCGCGCTCTTGCCAGTCCTGGCGACGCCGTCGGCCACCAACGCCGACTGACTCGCTCCCCTCCTGACGATCCGAGGAGGGACGCCGGAGACGCCATGGGCGTGTGAGAGTATCTGTCTCATGCTTCGATGGATGACGGCCGGGGAGTCCCACGGCGAGGCTCTGACCGCGGTGATGGAGGGCGTACCCGCAGGCGTGCGGATTACCAGTGAGGACATCAGGGCAGCGCTGGCCCGTAGGCGTTTGGGGCACGGGCGTGGCGCCCGCCAGTCCTTCGAGCGCGATGAGCTGCGGGTCCTTGGCGGGATCCGCCACGGCAGCACCATCGGAAGCCCGATCGCGCTGCAGATCGGTAATTCGGAATGGCCCAAGTGGTCCACGGTCATGAGCGCTGATCCCGTCGATCCCCGCGACCTGCTCATCGACGCCGGTACCGGCGACGAGCGCGAGATCGCCCGCAACCGTCCCCTGACCCGTCCCCGGCCCGGGCACGCCGACCTGTCCGGCATGCTCAAGTACGATCTGGACGATGCCCGTCCGGTCCTGGAGCGGGCCTCCGCCCGTGAGACGGCTGCCCGGGTCGCGCTGGGAGCGCTGGCCGAGGCCGTCCTGGCCCAGGTCGCCGGCGTCGGGCTGGTTAGCCACGTCGTACGCATTGGCTCCGTCGTCCTGCCCGACGACGTTCCCCCACCGACCGCCCGGGACACCGAGCGCCTGGACGCCGACCCGGTGCGCTGCACCGACTCCGCCACCAGCGCCGCCATGGTCGCCGAGATTGACGCCGCCAAGAAGGATGGGGACACGCTCGGCGGCGTCGTCGAGGTCGTTGCCACGGGTGTCCCGGTGGGGCTGGGCACCCACGTTTGTGCCGACCGCCGGCTCGACGCCCGGCTGGCCTGCGCGCTCATGGGCATCCAGGCCGTCAAGGGCGTCGAGATCGGTGACGGCTTCGCCGAGGCGGCTCGGCGCGGTTCGGCCGCGCACGACGAGATCCTCTCAGTGCGCGGTGGTGAGGTCGCACGTGCCACCAACCGTGCCGGCGGCATCGAAGGAGGTATCTCCAACGGCTCCGAGATCCGGGTGCGAGCCGCTTTCAAACCGATCTCGACGGTGCCCAGGGCCCTGCGCACCATCGACCTGACCACGGGCGAGGCCGCCACCGGGCTGCATCAGCGCTCCGACGTGTGCGCCGTCGTCCCCGGTGCGGTCATCGCCCAGGCCATGACCGCACTGGTCCTGGCCGATCTCCTGCTGGACAAGACCGGCGGCGACTCGGTGGCCGAGGCCAGGGGCAATCTTCAGGCCTACCTGACCCGACTCGCCGAGAGGACGCAGTGGTGAACCGGGTGATGAGTCGGCCGGTGAGGGCGATACTGGTGTCGACGCTGAACTCAACGGTGAGGGAGACACGATCATGACCTGGAAGCGCGTTCCGACCATCGCTCTGCGCGACGACCAGCTGCCCCTGGTACTGGTGGGACTGCCCGGCGCGGGCAAGACCACCCAGGCCCGGCTCCTGGCCCAGGCGCTCGGCGTCCAGGTGACCGACACCGACGCCGAGATCCGGCGTCGCGCCCGCATGACGATCCCCGAGATTTTCGCCTCCGAGGGGGAGGAGGGCTTCCGCAAACGCGAGCACCGGGCCATGCGGGCCGTCCTGGACTCCCCGGCGGCCGCGCAGGGCGTCATCGCCCTGGGCGGGGGAGCGGTCCTATGGCCCGAGAACCGCGAACTGCTGCGCGGTCACACCGTCATCCATCTGACTGCCTCCCCGAGCACGGCCGCCAGCCACGTGGGCGACGGCACCGGGCGCCCCCTCATGGCCCCCGACGCGGACTCCGACCAGACCCGAGCCGCCCGGCAGAACAGCAAGAATCACGACGGGGTCCTGGCCCGGATGAAGGCCCTCCACGCCCAGCGCTCACCGCTGTACTCCGAGGTGGCCACCCTCACCATACCCACCGATGGGCTGAGCCCCCAGCAGGTCGCCGCCCTCATCCTCGTCGCACTCGGGGTTCAAACGCCTCAGGCGGTTGGCGTCCTGACACCCATGTTGGCGAAAAGCAACCGGACTGGGGCCCCGGAGCCCCCGCGACCCGCAAGCTCCCAGACGGCCTCGGCATCCCCCTCCGCCACCGGGCGAACCACGACTGCGTCTCAGCTAGCCCGGATCCAGCCCTCTCCGGCAGCAGGCGACGACGACCCGCGGCGCGTAGGCGTCACCGGCGAGCACCCTTACGACGTGCTCATCGGCCACGGGCGCCTGGCCGATCTGGCAGACATCGTCCGGGACGCTCCGGGTGCGGGTGCGGGAGGAGTCGCCATCATTCACGCCAAGGTCCTGGCCGACCGCGCAGCAGACGCCGAGAAGCAACTGATCTCCCAGGGGCTGCGCGTGCTGCTGCTCGAGGTACCCGACGGCGAGGCGGCCAAGAAGGCACGCGTCCTGGAGTACCTATGGGAACGACTCGGTTCCTTCCGCCTGGGGCGCGACGGGCTCGTTATCGGCCTGGGCGGTGGAGCGACGACGGATCTGGCCGGCTTCGCCGCCGCCACCTGGCTGCGGGGGGTCCCGGTGGTTCAAGCGCCCACCACCCTGCTGGCCATGGTGGACGCTGCCGTCGGTGGAAAGACCGGCATCGACACTCCGGCCGGCAAGAACCTGGTGGGAGCCTTCCACCCGCCTGCCGCCGTCATCGCCGATCTGGAGACACTGTCCACCCTGCCGGCCGCCGAGCTGCGGTCCGGACTCGGCGAGGTCATCAAGTGCGGACTCATCGCCGACCCGGTCATCCTCGACCGCGTTCTGGGCGAGCCCGCCGACTGCCTGGCCTGGGACTCGCCTGTCCTAGCCGACCTGGTCGCCCGTTCGATCGCGGTCAAGGCCGCTGTCGTGGGGGAGGACCTCACCGAGGCCGGTCTGCGGGAGATCCTCAACTACGGGCACACCTACGCCCACGCCATCGAGAAGGTCACCGGTTACTCCTGGCGCCATGGCGAGGCCGTGGCCGTCGGTTGCGTTTTCGCCGCCGAGGTCGCCCACCGCAGCGGCAACCTGAGCGGCGACGCACTGGCACTGCACCGTCAGAGCTTCGAGGCGGTGGGCCTGCCCATCTCGTTCGCCGAGGGCCGCGGCCGGTGGGAGGAGCTCAAGGCGGCGATGATGAGCGACAAGAAGGTGCGCGGCGGCAGGCTGCGGCTCGTTCTGCTCGACGACATCGCCAGGCCCGTGAGGGTGCAGGCACCCGATGAGGACGTCCTGATCAGGGCTCACGAGGCCGTCACCGACCCGGCCGGATCGGCCGGTGAGGGGACACGGGCGTGAGCCCTCACGAGCACCGGGCGCTGGTTCTCATTGGTCCTCCTGGAGCCGGATGCTCCAGCGTGGGACGCGTCCTTGGGCGCGCCGCGGGTCTGCCCGTGCTCGATCTGGCCCGCAGCGTTGCCGAGGAGCTGGGAACCAGCCCCGACCTGGCGCTCGTAGCAGTGCCGGAGGGCGACTACCGCCGCATCGAGGCCGACACTGCGCTTCGGCTCCTGGAACGTGCGCGGGTCGAGGGCGCCGTCGTCGCTTTGGGCTCGGGATGCCTGGGAGACCCCCGGATACGCCAGCGCCTTGCAGACCTGCGGCTCGGCAACGGGCGGGTCCACCGCGTCGTGGCCCTGACCTGTACCACCCGGGTTCTGGCCACCCGCAACGGTCTCGACGCCCCCCGGTCTGTGGCCCTGGGAGCCGTCCACCACCAGTTCGTCCAGATGCTCCATGAGCGCTGGACCCGGTGCCGGGAGTTGGCCGACGTCGTCGTCGACACCACCTCGACCACACCCGATGAGGCCGGGGAGCAGATCATCGAAGCCGTGAGGTCCGGTTCCTCCCGAAACTCGTGACGGGCGTGACACTCCTGTCGCGAGGAGAGTGTCGAGCACCGCGGTAAAATCGGCGCGTCCTAGACGCAACGCAACAGTGAGGAAACCCTCGTGGCAACGACGAACGACCTGAAGAACGGTATGGTGCTCAACCTCGAGGGCCAGCTGTGGCAGGTAGTGGAGTTCCAGCACGTCAAGCCCGGCAAGGGCCCCGCCTTCGTGCGAACCAAGATCAAGAACGTCCTGTCCGGCAAGACCGTGGATAAGACCTTCAACGCGGGCCTCAAGGTCGAGACCGCTACAGTCGACCGACGCGACATGCAGTACCTTTACAAGGACGGCGACGACTATGTGTTCATGGACACCAAGTCCTACGAGCAGACCTATGTCCCGGCGGCCACCGTCGGGGATACTGCCACCTTCATGCTGGAGAACCAGGACGTCATCGTGGCCTTCCACGAGGACTCCGTCCTGTTCGTTGAGCTCCCGGCCTCCGTGGTCCTGACGATTTCCCACACCGAACCGGGCCTTCAGGGCGACCGCTCCAGCGCAGGCACCAAGCCCGCCACCGTCGAGACCGGTGCCGAAATCCAGGTTCCGCTGTTCCTCAACACCGGAGATAAGGTGAAGGTCGACACTCGTTCCGGCTCCTACATCTCCCGCGTCACCGACTGATGGCAGAGCACTCCGAGGAGGGCTCATCCGGCTCGAGCCCAGCATCGCGTCACCCGGTCACCGCCCGCACCAAGGCGCGTCGGCGTGCGATCGAGATCCTCTTCGAGGCCGACCAACGCGGAATGCTGACCACCGACGCCGCCGAGGAGCTTCGCTCCTTCGCGCAGCTGCGGGCCGTCAGCTCGGCCAATCACACCGAGGCCCCCGCCTACACCCGGGAGATACTGAGCGGCGTATGCGATCACCTGGCCGACGTCGATGAGACGATCCAGACCTACGCCCAGGGCTGGACGCTGGGCCGTATGCCTGCCGTCGACCGCGCCATCGCTCGGGTCGCCACCTGGGAGATCGTCTATAACGATGAGGTGGATGCGCCTGTCGCAGTGGATGAGGCCATGACGCTCAGTCGAATGCTCTCCACCGACGAGTCACCCAGGTACCTCGGGGGGCTGCTGGGGCGTATCGGCGACCTCGCGGACACGCTGCGCTAAAGCCATCGTTCTCCGGGCTCGCGGCATGGGGTGTTCTTCCCATGCCGCGAGTTACGTTCGGACGAGTGTTCTGCCCTAACCTGGGTTGAGCCCATCCGTTGATGCCGGAGCACCCTGTGAATCATTTTCCTTCCCAACGCCCCAGCAAGTGGCCCGGACCCGTCTTCATCGGGACGCGACGACGCGTCGCGAATCGCCGGACGGAAATTTCATCCGAAATTGTCGGGATCATCACCTCAATCGCTCAGATGGCGATAATGATAACGCTCCGGAGGCCAAGGGGGTTGATCTCAGCGTCGCTGACAACCAGTGCCGTACTAGGAGTTGTTCCCCTTCTCACTCTGATCGACATAGTTTACTTGAAGGACATCGAGAGGATCTTCATCGAATCCTGGGAGCCGACATTCTGGGTCGATGCAATATCTATTTTCTTGCTGCTTGCCGCGCATGTTCTTCTGGCAAAATTCAAGGCGTTCAATGCAGCTGGAAGCGCGGGCGATGTCTCGGTGGGAACGGCATGATCGATCAGTACTGGTCCCGCACCTCTGACGAAGGCTGGGATGGCTGGTCGACCGCTCTCCCGATGGTCGGTCGCTCGATCTCACCTTTCGTTGCCACGCGCCATCAGCCCGATCCGCGCGCAGAGCTTCAGAGTCATCGAGTCAGAACGCGGAGCGATGGTACATTCGGAGCCGCATTGGCTCTGATTGACGCAGCGCTTCAGACAATTATGCTAGGTTTTCTATATGTCGATGGCCTGCACGGCTTCGTCGTAATGCTGTGGATCATGGCGCTAGCTTTGTGTCCGATCATCACAGTGGTTCTGTGGTTGGCGAGCCTTTCTTTTTCGACACGATTCTGCTCGATGGCATATGGCAAATACTATTACCTGCGCTCAGGGTGGGTGGAAGCGAGGGCTACATCGTCCGCACTCGTTGTCGCGAACCTATTTCATGTGGTTCCGGTTGCGGTCACGTATTCATTCCTGTTCCGAGACGAAACGAAGAGAGTGATGTCTCTTAGCCTGGCATGGGCCATTGGCCTCATCGTGATCGATGTTATTCTCCTGCTCAGGATTCGTGGTCTTAATCCACTGGCCTCGTCAACAGCAGGAGAATATGTCGCATGAGCGCGATTCCGGACGACGCCAGTTATGAGCTGTTGACCGGACGCCGTCCCCTCGGCCCGCGGGACCTGCTCCTCGGGAACCGACCGCAGTCGAGAGGACGGCGAACCAGCTACTGGCTCATCGCACGGACAATGATGTAGTCGATGTCCACCTGGGCCTGCGTGAAACCCTCATGGTTCAGCCTCCCCCGGTGGATGCTGCCGGTGTGCGTGGTCAGGCAGATGTGGTATGGCGCGCCTGCGCCGAAGCAGGTGTCAAACTCCTGCGGGGAGTCCGAGCGCCGCACCTCATGATACGGCCGGCCGTCGAAGAAGAACCGGATGCTCTCGGGGGTCTTCTCCATCCCGTAGGTGTGCCATGCGGTGAGATCGGGTTTCGGCGAGACCCCCAGGTTGCTTCCCTTGCCCCCGGCTTGACCGTAGTGGACGGTCGACTCGGCGATGCCCGTGGCGCTCCCACCGCCGTAGGTCTCGACGACATCGATCTCGCCCCCGTTCTTGCCATCGTCGGCCCGCAGCCAGATCCCGGCGAACAGGCCCTGATGGGACTGGGGGAAACGAGCCCTGGTCTCCAGGGATCCGTAAACGAAGGAGAAGAGGCCCTCCGTGGTGACGAAGGCCTGGTTCACATAGCGGATCGTCTCCTCCTTGTCGAAGCGGTTCTGAAACCCTTTCAGGGGCGTCGCCCGCTTGCGCCAGAGAAGATGCCCTACGCCGTCGCTGACGCTGTGGGTGTCATGGGTGAAGACCCCCCAGTCGTAACTCGCGCATGTTTCGGGTTCGGAACGGTTGTCCCGCCAGCGGCTTGGGGAGAAATCGGGCCCTTGGGAGAACTGTTCATCGAAGATGGGAGAGCCGAAGTCACGGGCCGAATCGTCCGCAATGGCGGGGGATTGGGGAAGCAGACCGGCAGCGGCCAGGCCGGTCCCGGCACCGAGGCCGGTGATGATCGAACGTCGGGTAGGGAGAGTCATATCGTTCCTTGCTTGAGAAGAAGTCACTGACGCAGCAGTAACGCCGGTCCTTGTCCAGCCTGACGGAATCGTTCAGTTCTCAACTGAGCTCAGATGGATCCGGCACTCACTTCTCAAGCTCTCGATATGCGTCGACGATCCCGCACTCGGCGCCCGACGGCGCCACGGCATTGTGCCAAGAGTATGACATTGTTACGGATATTCTGTAGACGGGGAGTATTCCCCGGCGGGGTCCGTACCAGGTGACATGTCGGTCCGGTGCGCGTTGTCGTGATATTCGTCTCGGAGAGAGGCCCCCGTTCTGCCGTGCGGAGCCCGCTGTGGCGACGTAAACTCACGGGCGACCAACATCCTTTAAGTCCGTCCGGAGAGGCGGGGAAGGAGGCCTGCAATGGCCGAACGTTCGTCAGGCGCTTCCAGCGCACCATCCCTGGGCAAGGAGATCCTCGGTCCTCCCGAGATAGCCCGCTCCCTGTTCCGTATCGCGCACGAGATCCTGGAGCGCAACCGCGGAACCCAGGACGTCGTCGTCCTGGGGATCCCCAGCGGAGGAGTACCCCTCGCGCACAGACTCGTCGAGGCGCTCGCCGTCGCCTCGGCAGAGGGGATGCGGCGGAGCGAGCAGACGGAGCAGTGGGATACCGCGAGCACTGGAGTCCCGGTCGGGACACTGGACATCACCATGTATCGCGACGATCTGGGACGCCACCCCATCCGTGTGCCCCGCCCCACCAAGATCCCGCAGTGCGGAATTGACGGCAAAACAGTCATCCTCGTGGACGATGTCCTCTATTCCGGGCGCACCATTCGGGCTGCCCTCGACGCTCTGGGCGCCATTGGCCGTCCCCGTGCCGTACAGCTGGCCACTCTCGTGGACCGTGGCCACCGGGAACTGCCCATCCGCGCAGACTATGTGGGCAAGAACCTGCCGACCTCCCGTACCGAGAAGGTCGTGGTCTCTCTGACCGAGCTCGGCGCCTCCACCGACGCCGTCACCATCGTTCCCGCAGACGTCC
>RBWB01582907.1_pt1 | contig 13398 bp, 11 predicted proteins | sample 2014201 | NCBI WGS metagenome assembly RBWB01 (sample SAMN10133834, study PRJNA383868) | Human oral metagenome, whole genome shotgun sequencing project. | isolation source: supragingival plaque isolated from 88 juvenile twins | host: Homo sapiens | place: Australia
GGGCCGTCTCGGATTCTGTCCCGAATTTCAGGAACCGCGAGCCCGGTCGGGTCAGGATCAGCAGCATTGCACGCCCACCCCCGGCGCCTGTTGGGGCGGGCCGAGGCCGCCGGGCGCGCCCCTGGCCCCTGACACACCTGAGAGCGCCCGTGCCGCCGCTCGCCCGCCGGACTGAATCCAATCCGGTGCGATGCGCCCGGGATCCCAGGCGCGCCAAGGCCCGCCTATCGCCCCATGCGCCGTTCCCGGCCAGCGTAGTCGCGCAGTGCGCGCAGGAAGTCGATGCGCCGGAAAGCCGGCCAGTTGACCTCGCAGAAGTAGAACTCGGAGTGGACCGACTGCCACAGCAGGAAGCCCGAGAGCCGCTGCTCGCCGGAGGTGCGGATGACCAGGTCTGGATCCGGTTGGCCCTTGGTGTACAGGTGGTCGGTGATGTCCTCCTCGGACAGCGTGGCCGCGACGTCCTCGAGGCTGTCGCCGGTGGCGGCCCGCTCCCGCAGGAGATCCCGCACGGCGTCGGCGATCTCCTGGCGGCCGCCGTACCCCACCGCGATATTGACGTGCATGCGCGTGTCGGCCCGGTCCCCCGGGGTCCCCTCCGCGCTGTCGTCGGCGCTCCGGGGCGCGGCCGTGGAGGCGACGGCGCTGCGCAGGCGCTCAGCGACGGACGCGGGCAGCAGATCGACCGCGCCGACCAGACGCAGGCGCCAGCGGCCGGTGGACGCGAGCTCATCGACGGCGTGGGCGATGATGTCCAGCAACGGGGACAGCTCGGCCGGATCCCGTGAGAGGTTGTCAGTGCTCAGGAGCCACAGGGTGACCATGCGGACTCCGGCGATCTGCGCCCAGCCGAGGAACTCCTCGATCTTGTCCGCACCCCGCTTGTGCCCCTGGGCGGCCCCGAAGCCCCTGGTGCGCGCCCAGCGCCGATTGCCGTCGAGAATGACGCCGACGTGACCGGGCACCCGTTCGGGGTCGATCTGCGCGGCCAGGCGACGCTCATAGAACTCGTAGACGAGGTTTTTCCCTGCCATGCCCCTCCTCCGGGTGCGATCGCCCGCCACGCGCGGGCGCCCGCGGGTTCTCTGGAGCAACGGTAGCGCGGGAATGAGGCGCTCCCCACCCTTCCACACAAACCTACGGTAACGTAACCTACGGAACCGTAAGTTGTTGGCCCGCGAGCTGAGCGAACCCGTCGAGGAGGTCCGTCGATGAGCATCCAGGCTCCCGCGCACGAGACCGTGCGCGCACCCGAGGACGTCGTCGCGTCCAGCGCCGTCGAGGAGAGCACCATGCAGAGCAGCACGAGCAAGAAGCCCTCCCTCACCTACGACGGCTACCCCAAGCCGCACCTGCGCGGTTGGATCCACGCCTGCACCGCGCCCCTGGCGCTGGCCGCGTGCATCGTGCTGACGGTCCTGGCCCCCGGCGCCGGGCGGACATGGGCGTGCGTCGCCTACCTCGTCTCCTCCCTGCTGCTCTTCGCCAATTCCGGCGTGTACCACATCTCCAGCGGTCGGTGGACGCGCCGCGTATCCGTCGTGCTCCAGTCCTTCGACCACTCCAACATCTTCCTGCTGATCGCGGGCACCTACACCCCCCTGTCCGTGGCGCTGCTCAGCACCGGGATCGCCGCGGCCGTGCTGGGCATCGTGTGGGGCGGGGCGCTGCTGGGCATCGTCAAGTGCCTGGTCTGGCGGAGCGCGCCGCGCTGGTTCTCCACGGTGCTGTACGTGGCCCTGGGCTGGGTGGCGTTCTGGTTCCTGCCCCAGTTCTGGGTCGCCGGGGGACCGGCCATCGTGTGCCTGCTCATAGCGGGAGGCGTCCTGTATACCATCGGCGGCGTCATCTACGTCCGCCAGCACCCCGACCCGTCGCCGGAGTGGTTCGGCTTCCACGAGATCTTCCACCTGTGCACGGTCGCGGGGTGGGCCTGTCACTGCGTCGCCTGCTACCTCGCCGTCCTCGGCTGAGAGGCGGGGAGCGGACTGATGGGTCGAGGATCGGGGGCTAAGATCACGAGTTGAACTCGTCGTTCAGTCTAGGAGGACCCATGGCCGAGGAGACTACCGAGCAACAGGGCACCTGGCTCACGCAGGACGCTTTCGACCGTCTTACCGAGGAGCTGCGCCGCCGTAAGGACACCGACCGCAAGGAGATCGCGGCGCGCGTCGAGGCCGCCCGCCAGGAGGGCGACCTGCGCGAGAACGCCGGATATCACGCCGCGCGCGAGGAGGCCGGACTCAACGAGGCCCGCATCATCCAGCTCACCGACCTGCTCGAGAACGCCCAGATCGGCGAGGCCGCCTCCGACGGCTCGGTCTCCGCCGGAACGATCGTGACCGCGAGGGTCGCCGGCAAGGAGCAGCGCTTCGCGCTCGGCGGACAGGAGATCACCGCGGACGTCCCCGCGGGCGTCAAGGTCTTCTCCCCCGATGCTCCGCTCGGCAAGGCGCTCATGGGGCACAGGGCCGGCGAGACCGTCACCTACGCCGCCCCCACCGGCAAGGAGATCGAGGCGGAGATCGTCGACGTCACCACGGTCTGAGACGACGGCCGGCGGTGCCGGCCGTCATCGGGCACCGGCACGTATTCCCACGCCCGCGGCTCGTACGAGCGAGCGCGTTCCGGGCGCCCGTCCCGCGGACGGCGGGGACGGTAGTGTGACCGCCATGAAGAACGCGCCCTCTGGGATCCCGTCCCGAAACCCCGCGATCCCCGGCCGCGAGACCGGCCTGCTGCCGGATCCGGGCGATCATGTCGTCCTCGGCGGTCCTTTGGACGGCCCCTGGCCGGAGGGCACCGAGGTGATCCACCTGGCGGGCGGCTGCTTCTGGGGCGTGGAGCGGATCCTGTGGCGTCTGCCCGGCGTCGTGGCCACGGCCGTCGGATACATGGGCGGCACGACGCCGAACCCCACCTATCAGGAGGTCAGCACCGGGGCCACCGGCCATGCCGAGACGGTGCGGGCGGTCTACGACCCCGCCGTCGTCGGAGCGGGTGGTGAGGCGCTGCTGCGCGCCTTCTGGGAGAACCACGACTCGACCCGCCCCAACAGGCATGGCAACGACGTCGGCACCCAGTACCGCTCGGCCGTGTGGACGACGACGCCCGCCCAGGCCGCCGCCGCCCACGGGATCCGCGACCTGTTCCAGAGCGAGCTGACCCGCCTGGGTCTGGGCACCTGCGTGACGACGATCGGACCGGTCGACGGGCTGTACGCCGAGTTCGGCGGCCCTTTCTACCTGGCCGAGGACTATCACCAGGGGTACCTGCACAAGAATCCGGGCGGCTACTGCAACCACGGCCCCAACGGGGTGACCTGCCCGGTGGGCGTCGCGGATCTGCCCGCCCAGACCGACGTGCTGCCGCCCGAGACGGCTCCCGATGTCTGAGCCGGGACCGACCGCGCCGCGGACCGGCGACGAGGAGGCCGAGCGAACCGAGAGGGCCGAGTTCCGCTGGCGTGCCGCCGACGAGCTGCTCACCGCGCTGGCGGCCTCCCCGGCGGCGCACCAGCGCCTGGCCGACGTGCATCGCGCCACCAAGCGCGCCGAGGCGCTCGGCGTGCCCGCGCTCTTCTCCGGGGACGTCGACGACGAGGGCGGGGCCGCGCCGGGGACGCCCGAGATGTCGCCCCAGGAGCGCGCCGAGGTCAACGGCCTGATCGACGTGCTGGCGTCCTCGGCCCTACCGCTGGCCGCGGAGCTCCTCGAGCGCCTCGACGCCGAGCGGATCCGCCCGGAGCTGGTGGGCCTGTCTCGTGCCGGGCTGGGCTCGGCCCTGACCGTCCTCGAGGAGGCCCATCGTCAGGGCTCGTGGCGCGCGCTGCCGGATGAGGATCTCGCCGGGCGCGGCGCGGCGCTGTCCATCACGGTCGAGGCGATGGTCAGGACGAGTCCGCTCGCGCCCGAACGCGGTGAGACGAGGCGCGTCGTCGCCGTCCTGCGCCGCATGCCGAAGCGAACCGTCACCCGATTCACCAGGGTGTGGAACCCGCTCCTGCTGCGGACCATGCTCTCCTTCGGCCTGCGCACGCTCCGCAAGGAGGCCGCCGAGGACGCCGCGCACGCGAGCGGCGCCTGAGCGGCTCCGAGGCGCTGCCGGCCGGACCGATCTCGACGCGGAACCGGACCGATCTCGACGCGGAGGGGAGGACGACCCGTCATGCGCCCAGAGCCAGGTGCGCGGCGACCCCCAGCATGACGCAGCCGACGAGCACATCCGCCACTCGCCACGTCCGGGGGCTGGACAACGGACCCGACAGGGCACGTGCTCCGAGCCCCAGCCCGGCGAACCAGAGGACGGAGGCCGCGCCGGCGCCGGCCGCGGCCCACCAACGGGCGGACCCGAAGTTGTTGGTCACCGTGCCGAGCATGAGGACCGTGTCGAGGTAGACGTGCGGGTTGAGCCAGGTCAGCGCCAGCGTGGTCGCCGCCACCGAGGCGGCCGGGCGCGCCGCCGACTGCTCCAGAGCCCCGGGGCGCAGCGCCGAGCGGAACGAGGTGAGCGCGAAGGCGACCAGGTAGATCACCCCTCCCCAGCGCAGCACCTCGAGCACCCAGGGGGCCATGCCGGTCACGATGCGGATCGCCCCGGTTCCCACCGCGATGAGGACGAGGTCGCTGAGGGCGCAGATCGCGACGACCAGCCCGATGTGCTCACGGCGCACCCCCTGTCGCAGTACCCAGGCGTTCTGGGCGCCGATGGCGACGATGAGGCCGAGCCCGGTGCCGAAGCCGGTCAGGGCGGGGGCGAGGTCGAGCGATGCGGGCAGCCCGGCCGGAGCGGACATGGCCGAGGCGGCGGAGGCGCCCGTCCGGGCCGAGGTCAGGAGAGCGGTCAACGAGACGATCATGCGCCGAGGTTAAGCACGGCGCACTCATGAAGGCCAACGCGATATTCTTCAATTCATGAAGCCGTCCTTCATGCATCCGGATCAGCTCGCCGCCCTGGAGGCCGTCGCCGACACCGGCGCCTTCGAGGCCGCCGCCCGTCGGCTCGCAGTCTCGACCTCGGCGGTCAGCCAGCGAATCCGGGCGCTGGAGTCCGCTCTCGGTCGCGTTCTCGTACGACGCGGCTCCCCCTCCACCCCGACGCCCGACGGCGAGGTCGTGCTGCGCTACGCCCGCCAGCAATCACTCCTGGCCGCCGAGATGGCGGCCGAGCTCGACCTCGACGGGACGACCGACCCACGAGCCGGCACCGGAACAGGCCAGGCGGAACCGGTCGAGCTGGCTGTCGCCGTCAACGCCGACTCACTGGCGACCTGGTTCCCCGCCGTCCTGCACGAGGCCGCCGCATGGAACTGCCGTCTCCGCCTGATCGTGGCCGACGAGAGCCGCACCTCCGAACTGCTGCGATCGGGGCGGGTCATGTGCGCCGTGTCCGCCTCGGGTGCGCGCGCGGCCGGATGCCGGGTGGAGCGCCTGGGAACGACCACCTACGTCCCCGTCGTCGCGCCCGGGCTCCTGGTCGCCGGGGCCACGGCCTCCTCACTGCCGGTGGTCCGCTTCGACGCCGACGACGATCTGCAGGACCTCGCCCTGCGCGCGGCGGGCCTGCCGGTGCCCGCACCGCGCGCCGTCGTCCCCACCACCGCCGGGCTCGCCGCGGCCATCGAGGCCGGCCTGGGCTGGGGCATGCTGCCCGCCGGCCAGCTGGACGCGCACCCGGGCCTGGTGACCGTGCCCGGGCTGGCCACCCTGGACCGTGCGCTGTTCTGGCACCGATGGTCGATCGCCTCGGCGGGACTGGACCGGCTCACGAGGGCCGTGCGCGACGGCTTCAAGCGGAGCCGGTGAGCTCCGCGCGCCACGGCCCGCCTCGCAATGCGGACGGCGGGGGACGGACCGATCCCGAGCCGGAGCCCGACCGGTCTCGACGCGGAACCGGACCGGTCTCGACGCGGAACCGGACCGATCTCGACGCATATGCGGAACAGCCGCAGTGATGTGCCAGGATCGCCCCATGAGCAACGACGGGCAGCGACCGGACGACCGGCATCAGGGATACGGGCGAGGCGGCCGCGCGGGCCGCAGCGGCGGCTCGCGCCGGTACGACGGACCCTACAGGAACCGCGGGGGCGACCGCGGCTACCGCGGGCATCGCGACGACCGCAGAGGACCGCGATCCGGCGGACGGGACGACTACAGCGTCTCCGGACGCGGCGACGACCGTCGGCGTCGCCAGTACGACGATGAGCCGCGCGACGGCTCTCTGTCCGACCTCGTGGGGCACCTCCACGCCCTGGACGGCCGCTCCTACGCGGCGTACAGGGCGATCGTGGGCCGCTACGAGGCGCCCGAGGACTGGGTCCTGCACGTCGACCGCGTCCAGCCCGACCCCTACGCGCCCCCGACCCGCATCCGTCTGGAGGCGCCCACCGACCTGTCGGGGCTGGAGATCCTGGAGGATCGGGAGCTCCTGACGACCGCCGATCGTCGCCTGGCGGTGTGCGACTTCCTCACCCGTGAGCTGCACGCGGCCTTCAAGGGCACCAGCCTGTCCATCGCCGCCCCGGGCCAGGAGATCCTGGAGCGCTCCGCGGTCCTCGCCCTACCCGAGGATCCGGAGGACGAGGAGACGAGAGACGGGCGCCTGGACGACAAGCCGGAGGACGAGGGGTCGTCGGAGGCGGGAGTCCGCAAGCTGGAGGTGCGGGCCCGCATGGCGCTGCCCGCGCGCGGCCGTTCCATCCAGGGCCACGAGGCGGCCCGCATCGTGGCGCGCGACCTGACTCGCGCGATCGGCACCGCCCTGGACCTGACCGGCGAGCGGGCCGAGCGGCTGCTCGCCCATGTGGCCGCGCTCGAGGACCACCGCGCCCTGACGAGGACCGTGCGCGAGCGCGGATGGGTCTCCTTCCTCGCCGACGGCGCCCTGCTACCACGACGCTCCGGGGTGAGCGACGAGCCCCTGCACGTGGACGCCGTGCCGCTTCAGGCGCCCGACTCGCTGGCCGCCGTCGTCACCCTGCCTCACGCCGGGCAGGTGCGGGGCACCGCCATCGGAACCGGCGTCACCGTCATCGTCGGCGGCGGCTACCACGGCAAGTCGACGCTGCTGAGCGCCGTCGAGCGGGGCGTCTACCCGCACGTGCCCGGGGACGGCCGCGAGCTGGTGGCCACCGTGCCGGACGCGGTCAAGGTGCGCGCCGCGGACGGTCGGGCGGTCACCGGCGTCGATCTGTCCCCCTTCATCTCGCACCTGCCGGGCGGACGCGGCACCGTGGCCTTCACCACTAAGAACGCTTCGGGCTCGACCTCGCAGGCCGCGTCGATCATCGAGTCCATCGAGGCGGGGGCGAGCGCCCTGCTGCTGGACGAGGACACCTCGGCGACCAACCTGCTCATCCGCGATGCCCGCATGCGCTCCCTGGTGGCCGACGAGCGCGAGCCGATCACGCCCTTCGTCGACCGCGTCGGGGCGCTGGCGGCCACCGGGGTCTCCACGGTCATGGTGATGGGAGGGTCGGGGGACTACCTGGACGTCGCCGACAGGATCCTGCTCATGGACTCCTACGAGCTGCGCGACGCCACCGACCGGGCCGCCGCCGTCGTGGCCGCCCAGCCGCGCGAGGACACGGCGCTGCCGCAGTGGCCGACGGCGAGCCCGCGCGCGCCCCTGCCCTCGCCTCCGCGCGAGCGGCGAGGGCCGACGCGCACGCGGGCGCGCGGCCTGGACCGCTTCCAGCTGGACCGCGAGGAGATCGACGTCGCCGACGTGTCCGGCATCGTCGACCCGGGGCAGACCGAAGCGATCGCCCACGCGCTGCGAGCGCTGCTGGAGCAGCGCTTCGACGGGATCTCCTCGCTGGCGGAGTGCCTGGAGGACCTGGACGCGCTGCTGGACGACGAGGGCCTGGACACGCTGTGCTCGATTCACGAGCGCCCGGCCTTCCTGGTGCGCCCTCGCATGGTCGATGTCGCCGGGGCGGTTGACCGCTACCGGGGCCTCGACCTGGCCTGAGACCGACCCGGACGGCCGCTCAGCGCAGGGCCGCCAGCGCCCGGTCCTGGGCGACGATGTCCCGGACCATGGCGGGGATCTCGCCGTCGTGGTAGGCGGCGGGCCTGAAGGCGCTCCCGTTCTCGAAGTCAGTGGCCAGGGACAGGTTGACCTGCCGGCCCACGACGCCCGTGGTGAAGTTGGTCAGGATATCGCGCAGCTCCTCGACCGGGCGGACGCCGCCCAGGTAGGAGTAGCCGACCAGGCCGATGGCCTTGTTGGCGAGCACGGAGGGGACGACGAAGTCGAGTGCGTTCTTGAGGGCTCCCGGGATGGAGCGGTTGTACTCGGGAGTGACGACGATGCAGGCGTCGAAGCGGGCCAGTGCCTCGTTCCACGCCACGGCGGCGGGGTCCTTCGGCGCGGCCATCATCGGAGGCATCTCCTCGGCGAAGACCGGAAGGCCGAAGTCGGCGAGCTCGAGGACCTCGGCCTCGACCCCCTCGACGGTGGACGCCTTCTCGGCGACCCACTGGGCGACGGCGGAGCCGACGCGGTTGGGACGGACGGAGCCGGTGATGACGGCAAGACGGGTCATGGGAGTCCTTCACGAAGACAGCACGGATCCGGCCCGCGCGCTCGGCGCGCACCGGTCATTGATTCATGAATCATCCTAGGTCTTCAGTCCCACAAAGCCGTGCCGCCCATCGATGAATCGCATCACGCGGCGGGGCGGCGCCAGCGGTCACCGACGAGCCGGCGGTCGATCGGAGACGGGCCCCGCCCCGGGTCGCTCACCGCGCGAGGAAGAAGCGGGCCGAGGGGTCGTCGGTCACTTCGTGGTAGGCGTACCCGAGGCGGTCCATGTGCTCGGTGAGCGTCGAGTCGGTCGGGCCGTCGCCGTCGACCTCGAAGGCGGTCAGGATGCGCCCGTAGTCGGCGCCGTCGGTGCGGTAGTGGAACAGGGTGATGTTCCAGCGGGTGCCGAGCACCTCCAGGAAGCGCACGAGGGCGCCGGGGGCCTCGGGGAAGGCGATGCTGAAGAGCCGCTCCGCCAGCCCCCGGGGGGCGCGGCCACCGATCATGGAGCGCACGTGGACCTTGGCGAGCTCGTCGTCGGTCAGGTCCACGACGCCGTAGCCCACGGCCTTCAGGTCCCGCACGATCTCGGCGCGCTCCTCGCGCCCGCGGGTGAGCTGCACGCCCACGAAGATGCGAGCCGGCGAACCGGGAGGGGCCGAGGCGGAGACCCGGTAGTTGAACTCGGTGACGGCCCGCCCGCCCAGGACCGAGGCGAAGCGGAGGAACTCTCCCTGGACCTCGGGGATGGTCACCCCGAGGATGGCCTCGCGCTGCTCGCCGATCTCGCTGCGCTCGGAGATGTAGCGAAGCTGGTGGAAGTTGAGGTTCGCGCCCGAGAGCACGCAGGCCAGCCGCTCGCCGGCCAGGCGGTGGGCGGCGACGTACTTCTTCAGGCCGGCCAGGGCGATGGCGCCGGACGGCTCGGGCACGGCGCGCAGGTCCTCGAAGAGGTCGCGCACGGCGGCCGAGGTCTCGTCGGAGGAGACGGTGACGACGTCGTCGAGGAGGGCCGAGCACAGGCGGAAGGTCTCGTCGCCGATGCGGCGCACGGCGACGCCCTCGGCGAACAGGCCGACGCGCTCGAGGGTGACCGGCTCGGCCGCCGCGAGGGCCGCGGCCAGGCAGGCCGACTCCTCGTGCTCGACGCCGATGACCCGCACCTGCGGCATGAGGGCCTTGATGAGGACGGCGACCCCGGCGGCCAGACCGCCACCGCCCACGGGCACGAAGAGGCGGTCGAGCTCGGCGTCCTGCTGGATGATCTCCAGGCCGATGGTGCCCTGGCCGGCGATGACGCGCGGGTCGTCGAAGGGGGCGATGAAGGTCAGGGACTCGACCTCGGAGAGCCGCTGGGCCTCGGCCTTGGCGGCGTCGAAGTTCTCGCCGCGCAGGAGGACCTCCCCGCCCAGCGATCGCACGGCGTCGATCTTGATGCTCGGGGTGACGGTGGGCATGACGATGGTGGCGCGGACACCCAGGACCGAGGCGGACCGCGCGACCCCCTGGGCGTGGTTGCCGGCGGAGGCGGTCACGACGCCGCGGGCCCGCTGGGCGTCGGTCAGGGAGCGCATGGCGTTGTAGGCGCCGCGGATCTTGAAGGAGTGGACGGCCTGGAGGTCCTCCCGCTTGACCTCCACGGTATTGCCCACTCGGGCCGACAGGGTCGCCATGACCTGCAGCGGCGTGTGCTCGGAGGCCTCGTAGACGGGGGCGCGCAGGATCTCGCGCAGGTAGCGGGCGGAGTCCCAGGGCGCGTCGTCGGCGGGCCCAGCGGTGCGGTCGTTCACGGCCCCACCCTAGATGAGAGGCACCGGGCGGGCCGGGTCGGGCCCGTCCGGGCCGGAGGCCTCAGTCGCCGCAGACGCCGTCGAGGTCCTCCCGCACTCCTCAGGAGCGACCGGAGCGCGAGGCGGCCACGGCCGTGACCGACAGCAGCACGAGCGCCCCCGCCGGCGTCGTTACCGCCCACGGTGCCCGCTCGATGTAGGGCAGCGCCTCGGCCAGCACGAGCCCCCACTCCGGTGTCGGGGCCTGCGCCCCCAGGCCGAGGAAGCCGAGCCCCGCCAGCGCCAGCGCCACGCCCGGCAGGCGCAGGGCGGCATGGCGCGCGAGGACGGGAACGACCCCCGGCAGCACCCGGGTGAGCATGATCCGCGCCCGTCCCTCCCCCAGCACGGGCGCCAGGGCGACGTCGGGGCGCTCGCGCGCCTCCTGGACGAGCGCCCCGGCGTGCGCCGCGAGCGGGGCCCAGGCGACGCAGGCCACGGCCAGCGCCGCCCCCGAGGCGCTCGGCCCGGTGACCGCGGCGACGATGAGGCCCGCGAGCACGGGCGGGGCGGCGTTGGCCACCTCCACCGGCCCCACCGAGGCGCGCGGCGCCAGCCCGAGCAGCAGTCCGATGACGGCGCACACGACGGTGACGACCAGCGCGGAGACCGCCGTCGCCACCGCGCCGTGGGCCACCCGGGCCAGCACGTCGCGTCCCAGGGCGTCGGCCCCCAGCGGCAGCGCCCACGACGGCGCCTCAAGACGGCGGCCCACCACGGCGTACGGGTCCCGTCCGATCCCCGCCAGGACCAGCCCGACCAGACCGACCGCCCCGAGCACAGCGACGACGCGAGCGCCATCGCCGGTGCGCTCCACCGGAGGTGCGGGGGCGAGCCCGCCCGCCCCCGCGGCCCGGCCGACCAGGGCGCGGGATGCGAGCACGGCCAGCGCCCCCGCGCCCAGGGCCAGGACTAGCAGGAGCAGCACGCCCGCCTGGAGGGCGGGCACGTCCTGGGCGGTGGCGGATCCGAGCAGGGCCCGCCCGATCCCCGGGATCGCGAAGACCTTCTCGACGGCGACCGCACCGCCTGTCAGGCCCACGACGACGAGCGCGACCTGCCCGGTCAGCGGGGTGAGCGCACGACGCAGGACGGCGAGCGCGAGCCCGCGCCCACCGATGCCGGCCGTCGTCCAGGTGGTGACCCATCGCTCGGCGAAGACCGCGGCGACCGCGTCCGACAGGAGTCCGCCGAGCAGACCTCCTCCGGGCAGTCCGAGGGAGAGGGCCGGCAGGACGATCCGCTCCGGCCCGCCCCACCCGTAGGGCGGCAGCCAGCCGAGGTAGACCGACATCAGCAGCAGGACGGGCGCGAGCAGATACTCGGGCAGCGAGGTCAGCGCGGCGGCGAGGGCGCCTCCCCGGCTGCGGCGGCGCCCGGTCAGGCCGTCCACGAGGGTCGGCAGGGTCAGGAGCGCAGCGGTCACGAGGGCGACGGCGAGCGAGGCGCCCATGAGAACCAGGGACACGCCGAAGGCGTCGAGGGTCCCCGGGCCCACGGAGTCGCCCGAGATCCAGGAGACTCCCGGGTCTCCGTGGATCAGGCCGGACAACCAGTGCCGGATCGAACCGACCGGGCCCGCGTCCAGGCCCAGCCGCTCGCGGATGGCGTCGAGCACCTCCGGGGTGGCCTCGCGCTCGGCGCTGGTGGCGCGCAGGATGGTCAGCGCCGGGTCGTTGCTGGACAGCCACGGGAGCAGTCCCACGAGGGCCACCAGTGCGAGAACGGCCAGGGACCGGGAGACGGCCACGGCGCCGGACCCGCGCCCGAGCAGTCGCAGACGACCGGGACGGCGCATCCGCTCCGCCGTCCGCACGGCGCCGGAGCCCCGGGGTCCGGGGCTCGCAGTACTCGCGGCGCTCGAGGGACTCGCAGTGCTCATGGTGCGGGCGCGCTCAGGCGACAACGGTCGCGGAGGTGATGAGCGCGCGTTCGCGCGGGTCGCGCTCGGCACCGGCGAGGCCGGCGGCCTCGCCCTGGAGAACGCGCTCGTGGAGGAGCGGGACGGCCGCGCCGGTGGCGAGGATGAGCTCCTCAGCGGCCATGATGGCGTCCTGCCGCTCCTCGCCCGCCTCGATACCGGCGGCCTTGGCCAGGGCGGCATCGACGGCGTCGTCGGCGAGGAGGCTCAGCGAGAAGGAGCCGGTGGAGGAGAAGTCGGAGACCATGTAGGCGACCGGGTCGCCGGAGTCCAGGACTGTGGCGCGCGAGAGCAGGAAGCAGTCGAAGGCTCCGGCCAGGGCGTCGGCCTCGATCTGGGCGTACTCGCGCACGTCCTGCTTGACGGTGAAGCCGACGGCCTCCAGCTGCTGAGCGATGAGGACGACCATCTCGGCGAGCTCGGGCCGGTCGGTGTAACCGCCCAGGACGATGGAGGTGCCGGAGGGGACGGTGCCGGCCTTGGTGAAGGTGACGGGGGCGCCGTTCGTCCTGCCGGTGGCGGCGACGCCGTCGGCGCCCGCGAAGGCGGATCCGCCCCAGGGGCGCTTCTGGGAGGCCCAGGCCAGGGCCGGGCCGAGCAGTCCGGCGGCGACGTCGGCGTGCCCCTCGTACATGGTGTCGACCAGACTGCTCGCATCGACGGCGTCCCGGGCGGCGGCGCGCAGGGCCGGGTCCTTGAAGGCGCCGTCGCGGGTGTTGAGGTAGAGGGTGGCGGTACGGGGCATGGGCACCTCGTGGAGGAGCGTCTCGTCGACGGTGGCGACCTGCGAGACGGGGACCGCCTCGACGAGGTCGGCCTCACCCGTGCGCAGGGCGGCTCCGCGGGCGGTGCCGTCGGGCACGAAGGTGACGTCGATGCCGGCGGCCTCGGCCCTCTGGCCCCAGTAGTCGTCGTAGCGCTCGAGAGTGGCGGAGGCGGTGCCGTTCACGGCGGTCAGCTCGAACGGGCCGGTGCCGTGGCCGACGGGGTCGAGCGGGCCGTCCGACGATCCATCGGCGGGGTAGGCGGCCTCGGCGAGAATGGCGAGCTGCGGGCTGGACAGGCGCTGGGGGACGAGGGGGTCGGGGGCGCCCGTGGTGACGACGACGTCGCCGCCCT
>RBWB01582914.1_pt1 | contig 13380 bp, 11 predicted proteins | sample 2014201 | NCBI WGS metagenome assembly RBWB01 (sample SAMN10133834, study PRJNA383868) | Human oral metagenome, whole genome shotgun sequencing project. | isolation source: supragingival plaque isolated from 88 juvenile twins | host: Homo sapiens | place: Australia
AGGCATACGAAATATGGCCTCTACCATCTTGACGAGTATGGCCAGAATGGCTATGCCGTAGCTGATATAGAGTCTGATGTCGCCGGCCTTAAAGAGAAGCACACCGATGATGGCAATAAGCGCAAGCAGCATAAACACGCCATTGAGCCAATTGCGAAGAATGAGCAAACGTCTTTGGCGACGGGCCTTTTCGTCTTGAATTGGAATGCGATTGGACATAGTTAGAGCATGGATTTCAGTTTTCTTAAAATCTCATTCGGACTGGGCACGATGCCGCCTAAACGGCCATAGTGTTCGACCGGTACACGCCCTTCGACCACTAAGCGGACATCGTTTACCATCTGGCCAGCGTTGATTTCGACCGTCAGAATGCCTTTGACCTGAGCTGCCATTTCACGTACAGCAGCCTTTGGGAAAGGCCACAGCGTGATGGGGCGTAAGAGACGCACCTCGATGCCCTCTTCGTGAGCTAAGTCTACCACTTTCTGAGAGATGCGTGCTGCCGAACCAAAAGCCACAATACCAAGCACCGGATGGTCAGAGCCCGACCACTCGTAGCGCACTTCATTCTGCTCCATCTCTTGATATTTAGCTTGCAGATGGAGGTTGTGCTTTTCCATAATCTCGGGTTGCAACTCTACGGAGGTGATGACATTGGGCTTACGCTGTCGGCATCCCGTAGTCGCCCAAGGGTAGCGGTGAGCAATCTCCTCATCAGAGAGTCGCTCTTGTTGAGGTTGCAATTCGACTTTCTCCATCATCTGGCCGATGACGCCATCGGCGAGCATAATGACAGGATTGCGATATTTGAACGCTAAGTCAAAGCCCAACCCTACGAAATCAGCCATCTCTTGCACACTATTGGGGGCGAGCACTATCATTTCGTAGTCACCATTGCCGCCTCCACGAGTCGCTTGGTTATAGTCACTCTGAGAAGGCTGAATGGTTCCCAGGCCGGGGCCGCCACGTTGCACATTGACAATCAAAGAGGGCACCTCAGCTCCTACCATGTAGCTGATACCTTCCTGCATCAGGGCAATTCCCACACTGGCGGAAGATGTCATTACGCGTTTGCCACAGCCACCAGCTCCATAGAGCATATTGATAGAAGCTACCTCGCTTTCGGCTTGTAGCACAACCATACCGGTTGTTTTCCAAGGTGCAAGTTCGGCTAAGGTTTCCAGCACTTCGCTTTGCGGGGTGATGGGGTAGCCAAAGTAGGCATCACATCCACAACGCACGGCAGCATGTGCCAAAGCTTCATTGCCTTTTAACAGCATTATTTCTTTTTCCATAGTCAAGGGAGTTCAAAAGGAAAAAATAAGAACTTGGAGTCGTTCGTTCAGTAAGAGGGGCAGAAAAGAAGGGATATCCCTCTTCTGACTGAAAGAATTATCCTTCTTTGATTTTGTAAACTACAATACACGCATCGGGACAAACTTCTGCGCAAGACGCGCATCCAATGCAAGCTTCGGGCTGAACATCTTGGCTAAATGCATAGCCATGATGGTTGACGGCTGTCGTACTCAGCGCGAGAGTTTGGGTTGGGCATGCCACAACGCAGAGATTGCATCCTTTACATCGCTCTTGGTCAATGACCACAGCGCCTCTGATTTTAGCCATACACAAATGATTTTTAAGGATTTAAATTGTCTTTATAATAGTAGTCGTAGATGTTCGTCAGCATCTCAAGTGGAGCTTGAGCCGGGCTTTTTGGGTCAAGGGCAACAGCTTCGAGAAAATGACTCTTCGCTTGCTTCCAGTCTGCACGCTTTGCCCAAATGAGCCCTAAAAGATAGTGATGTTCGGCAGGAGAAAGTTCCTCTTTTGAGGCAGAAAATAGTTGCTGTTCTGCCACATTTAGGTCTTGTTGTTCAATAAGCTGCTGAATGCGCTTAAAAGTTTTCATAGTAATCGTTAATAGTGCCGTTCTCCAAAGATTTTTGATCCGACTCGTATCAGTGTACTCCCTTCTTCTATAGCAATTGGGTAGTCATCGCTCATTCCCCAAGAGCATTGGGAGAAAGTGGGCACCTTGGAGAAATAGCGTACTTTTACTTGCTCGAAAAGTGATTTCGCTTGGTGGAACTCTTGACGTATCTGTTGCTCGTTGTCCGTATTGGTGGCCATGCACATCAAACCGGCTAAACAGGTATTGGAAAGTGCTCGCCACTCTCCTTTTTCCAAGAAATCAAACAATTCGTTAGGGAGAAAGCCATATTTTGTATTCTCTTGTGCCACATGTACTTGCAGCAAACAATGAATAATACGTTCACAGCGCGCGGCTTGTCGGTCAATTTCTATCAACAACTTCAGGCTGTCAACTGCATGTATAAGTTCTACATAGGGTGCAATATATTTCACCTTGTTCGCTTGCAGATGCCCAATGAAGTGCCATCGTGTGTCGGCAGGCATTAGTGGACGTTTTTGCTCCAACTCTTGCACGCGACTTTCTCCAAATATACGCTGTCCTGCGTCATAGGCTTCTTGAAGGGCCTCCACAGGATGAAATTTGGAGACAGCCACCAGTTCTACGTCTTGGGGTAATGTCGCACGTACTTGCAATAGTTGTTGCTGAAGAGGGGTGAGCATGGCAGTTGGAGGTTGAGTATCATTCACTCTTTTCAGGGATGTCGGCCTTATAGTGGAAAACGTCCATCAAAGGAGTTTCTGCAAGAGATGAAATCACATAGTCCATCATCGAGCCCTTCATCCCTTCATCTAAACGTTTGACAGCGTCACGCAAATCAGAGGATTGTACCAAAATGTTGTGGGAAGATTTTTTTTCTTTACCAGTTTTTTCGTCGAGGGTGACAAAGGTGAGTTTGGCTTTGAACCAGCGGTCAGCACTTTCGTCAGTGGTTTCAAAGATTTCGGCAAAACGTGCACGCTTTATGTCGCTTACCTGAAATTCTCCCATCATGAAGGGGGCAATTTCTTCGGTAATACGCCGTTCAGCCTCCGTGAAGTTCAGCGCATCCACGAGGTAGGGCTCATTTACTTTTTTGAGCATACCATTTTCCATCGTGCGCTCATACTTTATTTTGCATTCAAACCATTCTGCCATGTGAGTGATAATTTCGTTGAGAAGATAATTTGATATTAAAGACTTGTCAGAAGGCAAATTCTGCCATTGAGACTTTGCAAAGGTACAAAGATAAATCTATTTTGAAAGCTATTGAGCCTATTTTCTTCAAGAGAAAAACAAAAAAAACAAAAGCTTGCAGATTTTCTTTCCCTCCCGTCCAATAGTGTGCAGGCGAAAGGTTCAAATGATTATATTGTATCCCTCTCTTCTTTCGCTTTCTGTCCGAAGTCTGCCGGAACATGAATAAGATGACACACAAAAAACGACAGAGGAATGAGCAACATCACAAGGATGAAGCTATTGTAATAGCCAAAGTGGTCGGCAATCCAGCCGGAAAACAAGCCGGGTATAATCATGCTCAAGGCCATAAAGGCTGTACAGATGGCATAGTGGGCCGTTTTTAGCGATCCTTGGGAGAAGTAAAGCATATAAAGCATATAAAGCGTAAAACCAAATCCATAGCCAAACTGCTCAATGCCAACTGCCAAATTGATACATAGTAAGTTGTGGGGTTGATAATAGGCCAGTAGGACGTAGAAGATGTTGGGTAGTGACATCGACAACGCCATGGGCCATTTCCAGCGTGCAAACCCATCGCGAGAAACGAGAATGCCTCCAATAATCCCTCCGAAGGTGAGTCCGATAACGCCGACTGTTCCTTTTACAAAACCATATTCCGAAGTGGTCAATCCGAGACCGCCTTGGCTCATTCGTTCGGACAGAAAAAGTGGGGTGAGTTTCACCAAAATAGCTTCCGGCAGTCGATAAATCAAGAGGAATGCCATCGCTATGAGGGCGTGAGGCTTACGGAAAAATGCAACGAAAGTCTCTAAAAACTGCTCCATCACCTCACGAACAGAAACGTTATCCGATGAGGTGCCTTGGTCTTCTTTTACACGAGGAAGTGCCCAGTTATGGTAAGCAGCGATGAGGAAGAAAAGCAATCCAATCGCTCCAAGTCCCCAACTCCAAGCCACAACTGATTTTCGCGTATAAACTTCAAGTAATCCGATGAGCATCAACAGCAGTCCCTCACTAAAGATTGTGGCAAGACGATAGAAAGTGCTGCGCACCCCAACATTAAGGGCTTGTTGCTGCTCATCTTGCGCCAGCATATAGAACCCATCAGCTGCAATGTCGTGGGTGGCACTGCTGAAGGCAATAAGAAAAAACAAAGCAAGAGCAGCTTGCAGGAAGAAGGACGTGGGGAGCGTGAAAGCGATTGTGCCCAAAGCGATACCTATGACAGCCTGCATCGTTATAATCCACCAACGTTTGGTCTTAAAGATGTCAATGAACGGACTCCAAATGGGCTTAATGGCCCAAGGTAAGGCCAGCCAAGAGGTATAGGCTGTACAGGCGGTGTCAGACAACCCCATGCGCTTAAAGAGTATTAAGGCCACACTGCCCACAATGATATAGGGTATTCCTTCGACAAAGTAAAGTGAAGGAACCCACTTCCAAGTACTATAAATTCTACTCATACTGACGTTGAATTTCTGCGTTCTGATAATAGTGCAGTAGGATTTGCTGATAGGAATAGCCCTTTGCAGCCATCACGGCTGCCCCTATCTGACAGAGGCCTACGCCGTGTCCCCAGCCTGCACCTGTCAGCTTGAAGTTCTTGGGGATGCCATCTTCGTCAATTCCTTCTTTTTCAATAATAAATGCACTGGAATATAGGTGGGATTCAGACAGAGAACGACGGATTTCCAACTCCTTCCCGATGGTCATTGTACAGGCTGTGCCGAGTATTTTGAGGCGTATGATACGCCCGCTGCCTCCTCGTTCCACTGGAATAAGGTCGATGATTTTTCCAAAGTCTACCTCTGTTTTTTTCTTAATCAACCGAGACAATTCCTCCTGGGTATAGCGAACTTCCCAGCGATAGAAGTCCGGAGTTTCTTGGTCGTAATCTTTCATCACCTGCGACAGTAGTTGCGCATCTTTCGTTTTGCAGAAAGCGGTGGGAGCAGAAGTTATCCAATGCCGTGCCTCCTGCTCATCAGTGAGGTTGGGCATTCCCGGATCCTGCTTCGTTGTGTTGGGTCCATCAAATATGGGAGAAAGGTAAGAAAAATCTTGGTCTTCCCAACATGTAGAATAACGTTCCGTGACACCGCCACAGCATTTTGAAAAACGGGCGTCACAAAAGTTTTCGCCCACTTTCAGCACTTGTCCACGAGTTGCTTCTACGGCACGATGCACCTCGGAGCGTGTGATAGAGGTGATACCTTGGTAACGCTGGCAGTGGTCATCGGCACAGACATCAAATAGAGTATGATCTTCCCTCCCATACCAGCGAATGTATTCATCTCCTTTTCGCTGAAAGGAGAAAAAGTTTTCTTCATTACCTGACTGCACCATCTTCTGGCGCTGTTGCAGCATTTTGAACAGCCAAGAACGACTGACCACGGCATGAGCTTTGAGAAATTCAAAAGAGGCATTTGGACTCATCTCAGAAGAAATTACACTTTCCAGATACAACTCTGCAGAAATGCGGTTGATAGCGACCAACTTCTCCTCCTCTACCATGAAACTTAAAGTTCCATGAAAGGTTTGTTTTTGCTTGCACTCCCAATGGAAGTTGACACCTATAGGGACTTCATTTAGAGTGAATTGAGACTCGTGTTCTTCGGAGGTGGGACGGAAAGTGAGTTCGCTATACACATTACCATTCCATAGGATTCCTCCCTCGCAGTATTCCACAGTTTGCACTCCGCTGATATTTTTCCCCTTGGCAGTGTAAACAGTGTCTATGGAAAACTGGATGCTGTCTGCAGTCATGATTCCGACATCGACCATAGGCTCTTTACCTTTCTTCAGAGAACTATTACTGATAGTTCCTGTGTTCTGCCGCGTCGAATGATGCAAATGCCGAGCAATGCTCTGCATTTCACTTTCTGAAAGTGTCACTTCGCGGAGAATCCCTACTGCTTGCTTTTCGGTGATGCGCTGGTAATCTTCTGGGCGAGGTGTAATGATAAGTCCACCCATATCTAATGCACCTGGGGACACAAGCATTTGTGCCTCCCCCTCGGCAGTGTAGCAGTCAGGACGATGCTTGCAGCGAGGGAATACGATGGTTATCATTGTTTTTTGCTGTGTGGTTGTGCTTTCCTCCATCCAAGCGAGTAAATTGATATCGGGCTCTTTCCGGCCTTCCGGACATGGAATTGCAGCAAGAAGTTTGCGCAACAGAGGTTGGTCACCCTCTGCCTGCTCTCCAATGACAACGAAAGCAGGACAGACGTAGTCCCGTAATAAATAAATGCCGGCTCGCTTGTCGGTATAGCCCGCTTCTTCCGTTTCAGCAACTTCCTCCGTATTTAGAGGAAATAGGCGTTCCAGCCGTCCCTCGTATTTTCCCCAATTTCGCTCCAATGGCACTATGCCACGTGCTCCTGCTTGAAAATGAGCGTGATCAGGAGCGGAGGCCCCACAACGTGCTCCATTGTAGAAGCATAGGAAGTGGGGTAATGCAGCGGTCATACGACAAAAGGAAGAAAGGTGTCGTTCAATCTCTTGAGGGAGATGACGCCGCGTGGGGAAGGTAAGATGGTCGGGAAGAATAGGGAAGGGGTTGATCAGCACTTGATAGGAGGCTTCAACCGGTAAGGACATTTGTATGGTAGGACGATGGAGATCACACAAGAAACAAGGACGCTTCTTGAGATGATGAGCATCGATTTTTGCTCCGGTCGAAACAATTCGGGCCGGATTGTGTTGAATAGCAATCTCTCCTCCCACTGTTTCAAAAGATTTTATCTGTACGACATCTTGCAGGGCCTCAAAGCGTTCGCGCACTTCGTCCCATATTTTCTTTTGTACTTTGATAAAGTCATAGACCTCATTCTCGTTGAGGGAATGCTTCCAAATAGAGTTCATCTGTTGACGTGCCCGAATTTCAAGGGATCGCAGTTCGTCTTTGTAGGCGTTGTTGGCATTGATCTTCTCTACGCTAAGGGCGGCATCGGAGTTGTCCTCCCATCGTCGACAAAGATAAAGTTCGTCGTAGATGCGTCCGATGCGGTAGTGTCGGGAGATGGCCAGTCCCAATGCGTAATCCTCACCATAAGAAGTGTTGGGAAATCCTATCGTCCGAAGGATTGAAGTGTTGAAAGCACGTGGAGCTCCTAATCCATTGATACGAAGCGCATTGTTTCTTCCATTATCGGCCGTCCACTCGGTGTGGGCGATGAGTCCGGGAGGAAGAGTATTGAGAGAGAAATCCACCATACGATAGGCACCAATCACCATGGCAACCTTCTGCTTTTGGAAAACTTCTACGATGCGCTTCAGTGTATCGGCGCCACTATATAAGTCATCGGAATCCAATTGCACAGCATAACGTCCACAATGCTCAGAACGTATGGCCATATCCCAACATCCACCAATGCCTAAATCGGTACGCTCAGGGGTGAGTAGCACCACTCGCTGATCCTGCCGCTGCCACTTCGTAATCACGTCCAGTGTTCCATCACTTGAATGGTTGTCTATGACAATAAGATTGAAAGGGAAGTCAGCGTCTTGCGAGAGCACAGATTGAATGGCATCAGCAATGGTGCGGACACGGTTGCGAACGGGAATTATCACAGACGCAGTCACTGGAAAAGTCCCTTCAAAGGATTGGTTGAGCAACTGTGTGCCCTCCTTATAATTTGAAATAACTTCTGACTCACTATTATTGATAGGAGCGTATTCTATCGGTATGTCATCAAACTCGCTGGGGTCGAGCCAAGCATCGATTTCCTTGAGGTGGTGAGTACAAGCTCGTTCCATTTCGAGTTGCACCTCTCGAGCAGAAGGATTGACGTAATCAAACTGTTTTTCACCACTTTGTCGCAAATCGGTTTGCAATTCGGTATAGAGTGGCTCGCGCAAATGATATAGTTCTCCTTGTTGGCTGAGGTAAAGACGAAGCGCATAAAACGCGGCAAACTTGTACCGGCATTTGTTCTCGGCAACAAAGTTACGAAGTAATTCTCCACGTACTAACCACAAACCACCAAAATCGAAATCATCACGCACGGATCCTATCTGATAATCAATCAGAGGGTGGAGTTGAGGAAGAGAGAGTGTTCCATCTTTTTCTTCCAGTTGGGTCCAGTGGTCTGTGTAAATCATTGCAGCTTGAGTGTCGATGGCGACTTGGAGTAGGCGTTCCAGACAACGATAAGCCGGTTGAAAGTGGGTGGGACGCAGAAATAGAGCCACATAAGGAGCTGTGCTGTGCTGTGCAATGAGTCGCAGGCTCTTTGAAGAGGATAAACTATCAACCAGTATTGCTTGATGTTCCTCCGTTAAGAGATGTTCGTCTTGAACGATGGGATGGAGAACTACCTGTGGGTGGGCGTTGGCATAACTCTGAGCGCAATGCAAATCATGAGATGTAGTGCAAGCCCAAAATAAATCTATTGCAGGAGACATGGTGGAAGAGACTAAGGTTTAGAGAGGAAAAATGCAAAAAGAAAGGTGGAAAAACGAGAGCTAAGTAGGTGCTCGGAATTAGTGGATACTATCTTTGTTTTAATTTTTCGTCAGGTCGTCTTTGCGAAGAAGGAGTGTACCAAGCTACGCGACCAATGAACAAAGGCGAGATGACGGAAAAGATACACAAAGATGGTATCAAAGTAGAGAACTTCCTGTGACTAAAATAGCTACGATTAATTTTGAATATCTGCTTAGGAAGGCGTCAATTCTACATAGGAGATAATTTTTTCTACCTCAGAGATAGAAAAAACTACCTCTGAGGTAAAATAAACTACAACCTTTATAGGAAGGTACTTTTCATAGATGTAAATTTACGACATGGTGGTGTCAGTTGATATGACTATCTTTTCAGCCTCTTCATCTAAGTCGGCTGTCAAAGCTGTGCCTGCCGCATTATCCAAAAAAAGATCACAAATGGGGTCTTCCACATATTGTTGTAATGTGCGGCGAAGGGCACGAGCACCATATTGTGGGTCATAACCTTTTCTCGCGATGAAGGCGATAGCAGCGGGCGTCAAGGTGAGGGTGTGTCCTGTTGCTGTCAGACGGTGAGAGAGTGCTTCGATTTCGAGTTGGGCAATGCTTTCTACACTTTCTCGACTGAGGGGATCAAACATGATGATTTCATCCAGTCGATTGAGAAATTCGGGAGCAAACTGGCGTTGAAGTGCTTTGCGTACGATGCTCTCAGCCACTTCTACATTGAGTCCATCAGTAGGAGCTGAGAAGCCGATGCCTGCTCCAAATTCTTTCAGTTGTCGACTTCCACTATTAGAGGTCATGATAATGATGGTGTTACGGAAATCTACGGTCGTGCCATTTCCATCCGTCATGCGTCCTTCATCCATCACTTGGAGCAAGGTGTTGAACACGTCAGGGTGGGCTTTTTCAATTTCGTCAAGCAGCACAATAGAGTAGGGACGACGTCGCACTTGTTCGGTGAGCTGCCCCCCTTCTTCATAGCCTACGTATCCGGGAGGGGCTCCCACAAGCCGAGAGGTGGAGAACTTTTCACCATACTCACTCATGTCAATGCGGATGAGTGCATCTTTACGGCCAAACATAAACTCGGCCAAGGTCTTGACCAAATGCGTTTTGCCGACACCGGTGGGACCAACGAACATAAAGGTACCAATCGGACGATTAGGATCTTTGAGTCCGAGACGGTTGCGCGTGATGGCACGCGTCAAACGCATGATGGCACGTTCCTGAGCAATCACTTTCGAAGAAAGCGCTTGTTTCATTCCTTTAAGACGAATGTTTTCGCTTTCTTTCATACGTTCTGCCGGAACTCCGCTCATCATTGATACGACTCCGGCTACATCGTCTAAATCGACTGTGATGCGGTGGTCTTGCAGGTCTTTTTGCCACTCTGATTTCAAGTGGTTTAGTTCATCCTCTGCCTGAATCAGTTGGTCACGCAGACTTGCGGCCAACTCAAAGTTCTGCTGAACCACAGCTTCTTCTTTCAAGGCTCGTAAGCGGTTTACTTCTGTCTCTTTTAATTCAATATGATGAGGCATACGCACATTAAGCAGATGCACTCGACTCCCGGCCTCATCAAGGGCGTCAATCGCTTTGTCCGGCAATGCACGATCGGTGATATAACATTCAGTGAGACTGACACAAGCGTCTAATGCAGCATCTGTATAGTGCACGTTGTGGTGAGCTTCGTAGCGTTCTTTGATGTTGTGAAGGATACGCAATGTATCATCTGCGGTAGTGGGCTCAAGCAAGACTTTCTGAAAGCGTCGATCGAGCGCTCCATCCTTTTCGATGCTTTTCTTAAATTCACCGATGGTCGTTGCACCGATGCACTGCACTTCACCCCGTGCTAAAGCAGGTTTGAGGATGTTGGCTGCATCAAGGCTGCCTGGAGCACTACCAGCCCCGATGATGGTGTGTATTTCGTCAATAAAAAGAATAATATCGCGATTGTTCTTCAGTTCTTCTATCAATCGGCGCAGGCGTTCTTCAAATTGACCGCGATATTGTGTGCCGGCCACGACGGAGGCCATATCCAGGCTCACAATGCGCTTGTTGAGCAACAGATGGGGTACTTTATTCTGGGCGATAAGCTGAGCAAGTCCCTCCACAAGGGCACTTTTTCCAACCCCGGGTTCACCAATCAGAACTGGATTGTTCTTCTTACGGCGTGTGAGAATTTGCGCCATCCGTTCAATCTCGGCATGCCTTCCCACAATGGGATCAAGCACGCCTTCAGCGGCTGCTTTGGTCAGGTCTGTCCCATAGTTGTCAAGAATGGGAGTCTCGTGACTGTTGGATTGTGCTGTGGGAGTATTTGTGGAATTTGTGGTATTGGAGGAATCTTCATCGGCAAACCCAAGATTGCCTTGTGGGGCCGGAGTTGTTGACTTCAAATTCATGACACTGATTACTTTCTTGTAGTCAATATCAAATGTTTGCATCACCTTGCAGCCCTCATTGATGTGGTCGCGCAACAAAGCCAATAAAACATGCACATCGGTGGCCTCCTCTGCTTTTTGAAAACGAGCTTCCAGTTGAGACAGGCGCAATATACGCTCTGTATCACTATCCAAAGGAAGGTCCGTGTCGTGCTCAATGTCTGCATCTTCTGTGTTTAAACGTTTCAGAAGAGTCGCACGAAGCACATCAATAGGAAGCCCAAACTGAGCAATCACCTTTCGGGCGGAACCATCTTCATCCCGAAGCATGCCAAGTAGCAAAGCTACCGACCCAACAGAGTGACAATTATTGTTGTGAGCTTCCTCTCTGCTGAGAGCAAGCAGATGGACTATTTGAGGAGATAAGTTCTGAGTCATAGTTTTGTGAATGTGATTTCTTTGGAAAAAGAGGTATGCAAAAGTACTAAAAACAAATGACACTACTTCTATAAGAGAAGAATTTAGTCGGCAAAAAGAAAAAAAAGAGCGAAAAACTTGTTGTGCCGAGAAAAAAGGCGTATTTTTGCAGCGCTTTTTGGGATTGTTCTCCCCTTTGGGAAGGATAAATATGCCCAAAGCAACAAGAAAATCATTTTATTCACTCAATTCAATCACATCTCATGATGAATCAGTATGAGACCGTTTTCATCCTTACTCCCGTTTTGTCTGATGTTCAGATGAAGGAGACGGTCGAAAAGTTCAAAGATGTTCTCGTTGCACAAGGTGCCGAGATTGTCAATGAAGAAAACTGGGGCCTCAAGAAGATGGCCTATGCCATCGACAAGAAGAGCACCGGTTTCTACCAGTTGCTGGAGTTCAAGGCTGAACCCTCCGTAGTAGAAAAGTTGGAACTCGGTTTCCGTCGCGATGAGCGCGTAATCCGCTTCCTTACCGTTAAACTCGACAAGTATGCAGCACAATATGCAGAAAAACGTCGCTCAAACAAAAAGGAGAACTAAACCATGGCACAAGCATCTGAAATTCGCTATTTGACTCCCCCCACTGTCGATGTCAAGAAAAAGAAGTATTGCCGTTTCAAGAAGAGCGGTATTAAGTATATCGACTACAAGGATCCTGAATTCTTGAAGAAGTTCCTCAACGAACAAGGTAAAATTCTGCCTCGTCGCATCACGGGTACTTCTCTGAAGTTTCAGCGTCGTGTGGCACAAGCTGTGAAGCGTGCACGCCACTTGGCTCTCCTTCCTTTCGTAACCGATTTGATGAAATAATAAAAGAGGAGGTACACACATGGAAATCATTCTGAAAGAAAACGTACAAGGTCTCGGTTTCAAGAACGAAATCGTAACTGTCAAGGACGGCTATGGCCGTAACTTCCTCATTCCTACGGGTAAGGCTGTCATCGCTTCAGCTTCTGCAAAAAAAATGTTGGCTGAAAACCTCAAGCAGCAGGCTCACAAGCTCGAAAAAATTAAGAACGAAGCTGTTGCTTTGGCCGAAAAACTCAATGCTGTTGCCGACATCAAGATTGCCATGAAGGTAAGTGCTACAGGCTCTATCTATGGTTCTGTGACCAACCTTCAAATCTCTGAAGAATTGGCTAAGCGTGGTCTCGAAGTAGATCGCAAGAGCATCGTTCTGAAAGAAGTGAAGCAAGTAGGCGCTTACACTGCGGTTGTGAAACTCCACAAGGATGTTTCGGCAGAAGTTGCTTTCGAAGTTGTTGCTGAAGAAGCCTAATTGCGATTGAGCAATCTCACTTAAATACCTATCATTGCGTGCTGCATTCTGCTCAGAGTGCAGCACGCTTTTTATTGGCCCTTTTCATTTCTTTGCCGGCTTATGCGCTATTTCATTACTTTCTCCTATGATGGCACTTGCTATCATGGCTGGCAGGTTCAACCCAATGCCGCTACTGTTCAGGAGCGTCTAAATGATGCACTCTCTAAACTTCTTCCAACACCGACAGAATGTGTGGGAGCGGGGCGTACAGATGCCGGAGTGCATGCTTCGAAAATGGTTGCCCATTTCGATACAGAACAAAGCCTTGATGTGGAACAATTCGCATTTCGTCTTAATCGTATTTTACCCGAAGACATTGCTGTCGATGGCGTAAAGCAAGTAGATGACGATTTGCATGCCCGTTTTTCTGCCATCCGACGCACCTATCATTATTTTGTTTACACCAAGAAGAATCCCTATCGTCGGCATTATGCACATCGGCTGACCTTTGTGCCTGATTATGAACTGATGAATCAAGCTGCAGCTCTCTTGCTCGATGCAGAGGATTTTACGAGTTTCTCGAAACTCAACAATGATCAAAAGACCAACATCTGTGACGTCCAACACGCCCGATGGGTACAGATAGAGGAGGATTATTGGCGATTTGAAATTACCGCCAATCGTTTCCTCCGC
>RBWB01582915.1_pt1 | contig 13377 bp, 14 predicted proteins | sample 2014201 | NCBI WGS metagenome assembly RBWB01 (sample SAMN10133834, study PRJNA383868) | Human oral metagenome, whole genome shotgun sequencing project. | isolation source: supragingival plaque isolated from 88 juvenile twins | host: Homo sapiens | place: Australia
GATTGGCAGCAGCTTTATCACTTAGCAGTTGTTTGAAAGACTTAGACCAAGACCCTTCTATCGACCCCGATAGCAAAACTGAAAATTCAGTAAAATCAAACTTAGATGAAGCTGAACAAGCTTTAGCTAAAGTTTATGCCTCATTAGTCCTTACTGGACAAAAAGGTCCTACTGGCTCTCCTGATATACAAGGTCCTGACGAAGGTACTAGCCAATTTAGCCGTTTGCTCTTCTATATGCAGGAACTCCCTACCGATGAAGCTGTAGTAGCGTGGAGCGACCCTGGTGTACCCGATTTCCATAATATCAACTGGACAGCGAGCAATGGTATTATCGAGGCTATGTACTACCGTTTGGCACAAACAGTTTCTTTCGCGAATTCTTTTATAGATGCTAACCAAGATAGCCAGTTCGAAGAAATGAGAAAATATGGTGTAGCCGAAGCTCGTTTTATTCGTGCTTATGCCTATTATTACTTAATGGATTTCTTTGGCGATACCCCTATCGTTACTAAAGTAAAAGAAAAACTTGAAGGAAACGACCAAAAAAGCCGTGCAGAGGTATTCGCTTTTATAGAAAGTGAACTTAAAGCTATCGAAAGCGACCTCAAAGCTCCTAAAACAAATGACTATGGTCGCGTAGATAAAGCGGCTGCTTGGGCTTTGTTATCTCGCTTGTACCTCAATGCCAAAGTCTATACAGGTCAAGAACATTATGCCGATTGTATGACTTATGCCGAAAAAGTAATCAACTCTGGCTATAGCTTAGCTTCTAATTACAAAAACCTTTTCTTAGCCGATAATGATACCAATGGCGCTCAAAACGAGAATATCTTTACTGCCAATTTCGACGGATTGCGCTCCCAAACCTGGGCAGGTACTACTTTCTTAGTACACGCTGCGATAGGAGGTGATATGGATGCTTCTTCCTTTGGCGTGAGCGATGGTTGGTCTGGTATCCGCACTACCAAAGCCCTTGTGCAAAAGTTCGACGATGGTGTAGGAAACCCTCCTACCTCTTGGACTGATAAACGCGCTATGTTCTTTACCAATGGTCAAGAATACGAAATTAATGATATTACCAAATTCGCTCAAGGTTATGCCGTAACCAAATACAAAAATGTTACCAGTGCTGGCGTGGCAGGTAAAGATCCAGGTGCAAAATTCGTAGATACCGATTTGGCTCTTATCCGTTTAGCTGAAGTATATCTTAACTACGCTGAAGCTGCTGTTCGTAAAAATGTAAACACTGGCAATGCCCTTACTTACATAAACCAATTGCGCTCTCGTGCAGGTGTTGCTGGTATTACAAATCTTACTACAGATAATATCCTCGATGAACGTGCTCGCGAACTCTATTGGGAGGGCTTCCGCCGTACCGACCTTATCCGTTACGACCGTTTTGTTGAAGGCTCTTATCTATGGCCCTTCAAAGGTGGAGTAGTTGCCGGTACTGCCGTAGACAATTTCCGCAAACTATACCCTATCCCTTCTAATATCATATTAGCTTCAAAAGGGGTAATAAAACAAAATACTGGATACTAAAAACTGAATAAAAATGAAAAGAATATTCCAATTAGGCTTGTGCTCAGTATTTTTACTAGCAAGCTGTGAAAAAGAAGATAAAACAACCGTAGATGCAAGTAGTGCCAATATAAATGCTGAAGTATCTGCCTCTGTTTTAACACTCGATAAAACAAAAGCCGGCGACGACGCACTCACTGTTTCGTGGAATAAAACCGTAGTCAATGTAGCTACTCCTGTAAGATATAACGTAAGCTTTTCTTACAATAACACTACCCAAACTACCGATTTAACCTCCACCACCTCTCAAACCCTTACAGTTGCCTCTCTCAATACGCTCTGTATGAAAATGGGTGTGCCCGCCGATGTAGCTACCGATATACAAGTTGTCGCAAACGTAGTGCTCGGCAACAACAAAATCGTTGCTTCCTCTGCTCCCAAAAAGCTCACTGTCACTCGATACAATCAAGATTTCTACTTGGTTGGGGGTGCTACTTATGTGGGGTGGACAGCCAATAAAGCGCAAAAACTCTACCAATTAGAAAATGGCTTCCATTACGCTATTTACACCTATTTCAAGAAAGATGAACCTTTCCGTTTCTTAGGTCAACAAGATTGGAACCCTGTAAATTATAGCGTAAATGAATCTGGCATTAGAGATAATTATAAGTATTTCAAAAAATACACAAATAAGTTCTTGCAAAAAGATGGCGACGAGAATATCAAGTTTTTAGGCGATACTGGCGTCTATAAACTCGTTATTGATATCACCGACCAATCTCTTTCTGTAGAAAAGATTACAACAGCCTATGACTCTCCTAACCTCTATTTAGTAGGAAATATTACAAACCCTTTTTGGAATGAAAACAGTGCCTTAGCAATGACCCGTATCGAAGAAGGTGTTTTTGAAATTACAACCGTACTAAAAGCCGATGCCGAATTTAAATTCATCGGTCAAAGAGCGTGGTCTCCTCTCCAATGGGGTAATTTCGGAGAAAAAGCAGGTGATACAGGCTATTTAGCACCAGAAAAAAATAGCAACATCAAGTTCGCTGGCGATGGTACTAGCCAATACAAAATTACTGTAAATCTAAAAGCAGGTACTTATACCATTGTTAAACAATAACTCTTTATTGCTTCCAATAATATAGGAAGCGTACTCCTTTCAATCACCTTGCTCGCTGTGAGCAAGGTGATTTTTTTATGTTTACAAAGTTCAGTACAAAAAGTCCCAAAAAATTCATTGTATTCCAACTCCTCCTTATATTCCTTCTTGAAAGCCTCAAAATCCCCCTCGTGATGATACCACTTGCGCAAATCTGTACTCGGCGCTATATCCTTTCCCCAAAGATCCAAAGCCAACGCTTCTTTTTTTATACCTCGAGGCCAAAGCCGATCCACCAACACCCGAAAACCATCATCACTATCCTGCAAATCATACACCCGCTTTAAAAATATTTCCATAATAAATCCTTTATTATTGTATTATACTCAAAAAACTAACTCTTATCTCCCAATAACTTACATTAAAACCTATAATAAAATTCCTTCGTAAGAGCTACATACGCCTCCGTATACACCCCTCGTTCGCGTTCAATAACAAGACTGTCCTCCTCACACGAACTAACAACCCTACTAAAAGCTATCAAACTACGCTTAGGAGTAGCATCTATATGTCCATAGGTATGAGTAAGTTTCATAGGAAAAAGATGATGCAAAGCCGCAAGAGCTACAAAAGATGCCACCTCTGTATACGGGATAATAACGCTAAAGACACCCTTTTCCGAAAGCAATCTGTCTACACCATTTAAAAGCACATCAAAAGGAAGAGACTCCTCAAAACGCGCCCTGTTGCGCATTTTCTCAGGAGATTTATAATCAGAAGTATAAAATGGCGGATTAGATATTATCAAATCATAAGATGTGTCCACCTCTGCTACAAAAGCCTCAAACGAACAATGATAGCAAAACAACCGATCCCCCCAAGGGCTTTCCTCAAAGTTCTCAATGCATTCTATGTAAGAAGCCTCTTCAATTTCTATTGCATCAATGGTTTGTGCAGATGAGCGTTGCGCCATCATCAAAGCAAGTACCCCCGTGCCTGCCCCTATATCCAAAATACTCTCAGGAGTCTCAAGAGGTGTCCATGCACCCAATAACACGCTATCTGTACCTATTTTCATAGCACTTCTAGCCTGCTTCACCGCAAACTGTTTAAACTTAAATTCCATTTACCCAATTAGATAATATCTGTTTCCCTAAAGAAGTTAACACCGATTCTGGGTGATACTGTACTCCCCGCACATCGTAATTCTTATGCCGTAACGACATAACCAGTCCTTCCTCATCTACCGAAGTTACTATTAAATCATCTGGCAAAGGTCGGGCTACTGCCCACGAATGGTAACGTCCTACCTCAAAATGAGAAGGTAAGCCCTCAAAAAGAAAACTATCCTCCCCCACTATAGCTACCTCTGTAGCCACCCCATGAAATAGCTTGTTAAGATTAATAAGCCTTCCCCCAAAAACCTCTGCTATAGCTTGCATCCCCAAACATACCCCAAATATAGACTTATAAGGGGCATAACGAGCTATTACTGTCTTTAGAATACCCGCCTCATCAGGAATACCAGGTCCTGGAGAAAGCAATATCTTATCAAAAAGCCCCACCTCTTCTATACTGATAGCATCATTGTATTTCACGGTTACTTCACAGTCCAAATCTTCCAAATAATGCACTAAATTATAGGTGAAACTATCGTAATTATCTATAACTAATACTTTAGTAATCCTCAACAATAAAAATCAATTAACTTAATATTTGTTCTAATATCTTAAAAGTAATAAGGTAAGTAGGCTTTACTCCTGTAGTACCCAATCCTCCTGAGGCAAGAGTGCTTCCTGTCTCCAAAGGATTATCTGAAGCGTAATAAGCATAGCGCACTTTCACATCTTCACGTATGCTCTTGCGTATCTTCGATGCTGATTGTATAGCCTTTTGATAGTGTACTCCTTCCATTTCTAAACCTACTGCCTTCCACGTAGAGTGTAAGAAGAATTTCAAAATATCTTTGTTTTGCAAAGATGTTCCTAAAACAGTTATCATAGAACCCTCAAATACATTCAATCCATGTCCTTCAAAATCAGTTTTAGAAAACTCATTATGAAAAGGATAGTTATCAGCTGTTCCTTCAAAGATATGCGAGGTAGGAATCATTATATCACCTTTTTTTCCTTCCAAGATACCAGCTTTCCCCATTATAGACACCGATAACACATCAAGAAAATTAGTTTTACCTCCTTTGTGAAAAGGCTTCAATAGCTCATCTATCGTTTCATAAGCCTGCTCTCCAAAAGCATAGTCCATCACAAAAATCACTGGCTTTTGAGCTTCATCTAAATGGTGAATAGCATAAGGTGTGTTCGTAAGATCAAGCTTAGCTGTATCAAATAGTTGTACATCTATATTAGTTCCCGAAGTATCGTCTACTGAAAGCATCCCGTGCTTGTGTGCATAGTCTTTCACCTTTTGGCGCAAGTGCTCGCTCTCGGGTTTGCTCAGCAGTTCAAATAGCTCTATTCGAGAGGTTACTTCTACCTCTTTTGCAAGAGCTTTCTCTGCAAATAAGCTGTTCATCACACTGTGCATATTGGCACTAATGATGTGCAAAGGGCGCTCTAACAATCCATTTTTAAGCAATATAAGCTTTAAGTTCTCCGCCCATATCTCTCCATGTAGGTGATGACCTATACGCTCGCGTAATACTGTGCTGAAAGTAATTATGCGCTTATCGTCATTGATACGTTCATTTAGTGCCAATTTGCCTAACCAATAAATAATATGTATAAAACGGTCAGGCAGAGCTGTTGTTGCCAAAGCTTTATGTGCTTCCAATACCTCCTCAAAAGTACGCCCCAGCAGGTTCCCTATATGTATAAAGGTAGCTTCGCGCTCGGCGAGAGTCAGCTTGTTTTTGCTTATATTAGCCTCGAGCTTCTCCCAGTCATGCGATATCTTATTATCTTCTAAAAGAATACGATCTGCTATTTTGTGCGATTCTATGAAGAGGAAAGTAAGATGTGTAAGCACATCATAAATATCCGAACGCCCTCGCGTGATTTCTATATTCATCTGCTCGCTATCTATCCGATAGCAATTGCGCCTACGCTTAGGCGGTATAATAGGTTTAAAATGTGATTTGCGATAGCCTTCATCAGCTATTAGGTTGATATACTTGCATTGTTCAATTCCTTCGGGTAAGCGATCAAGTACATAGATAAGTCCATTGAGCTCTGCTTTGTTCTCTGCTATTGTACCATAGATCTCTGGGCGCAACACCAATAGCGATTCCCGCAATGCCTCCCCCGATATTCCCATAGGTTTATAAAAGCCCCTCGAAAATAGGTGCCTCATCGTTACATACATACGCTCTATCGCGTTTGTCGATTCTTGTGCTCTACTCTTCATATAGTTCGTTTATTTTGTCATACACAAGGTCAGATTCCCAACCCCGATATAATAGATAGTTAGCCAATTTCACCTTGGCTTTATAAATGTTTTTCTCTTTTATAGTAGCTTGTTTCTTTTCTGCAAGAGTATCCAAAGCCTCTAAATATTCCTCTTCATCAAGTTCTTCTAATCCTGCTTCAATAGTAAAATCTGAAAGTCCTCTCATTTTCAATTCTCGTACAATCCGTACTCGCCCCCATTTCTTAGCTCTAAACTTCCCTCGCACAAAACTCTTGGCAAAACGCTCTTCATTCAAAAATCCATATTTGATGAGATGCACTACTATCTCATCTATTGCCAAAGGTATCATCCCCATAGAGCGCAATTTCGTTACTACTTCTTTATGGCAACGCTCTTGGTAGGCACAATAGGCTTCAAGACGCGCTTTAGCCTCTTCTACGGTATAACTCTTTACTTTATCTTCCATAGTGGGACAAAAATACAAAATTATAATCAACCTATACCCCTTTTATTAAAAAAAAACTGCTCCCTTTTGAGGAACAGTTTTTTCTATTGTTTAACTACTAAATATTATGCAATATACTAAATTAGAATATAGCGGCTAAGTCTTTCTTGTATTTAGAAAGTAAAGCTCTTGTCAAACCAAGATTCGCTTTAGTAGAATCTACCGCCAAGTAAATAAAATATCCTCCACTTGCCGAAATATCTATAATGTGAATTTGATCTGTAAGGGTAATTAGAATGTCTACAATCTTCTCTTTAGAAGCTAATCCTAATACTTGAAGCGCATTTTGTTTAGCTTTTACAACTTCTAAGTTGTATGCTGAAGCTAAATTAGGGTCAAAACTTGGGTCTACAGTCTCTGCTCCATAAGATACTCCTGAACGTACTTCGGTAACTGATACTGCAATAAATCCAGGAACATTTGCTTTCATATCCTGAATAAATTTGTCTAAAACGTTTGTCATTGTCTGTTAAGATTTTTACTGATTGATGATTATTAAATAAGTGAGGCATCGAGCGGATTTGAACCGCTGTATAAGGTTTTGCAGACCTCCGCCTAACCCCTCGGCCACGATGCCTTTTTTTATTATTCAGGGCGCAAAGATAAATATTTATTTTTAATTAGCAAAATCTTTTTCGCTTTATTTTTACAATCACTTCTTCTACATCTCCCCCTATTGGCGGATTTATCTTCACTATTTTTAACTTTACCTTCTGTACATCAGGAAGTTCCTTAAACATCCGATCACTGATTCGCCCAGCTACTTTTTCTAATAGCTTCGCACGAATTGCCATCTCTTCCTTCACTATCTTGTTCAAATGCACATAATCTACCGTGTCCTCAAGACTATCCGTCTCTATTGCCTTCTTCAAATCAGCATATACCTTCAAGTCTACACGATAATCGCTCCCTATTATCCCTTCTTCTGTAAGGCACCCGTGATATGCATATACACGAATATTCTTTAATATTATCTCTTCCATTATTAACGTTGAGCACATTTACAGTTACTAACCCCTTGAAATAAATCGAGTCCTAAAGTAACCATATGCGTCCCAGAGTTATAGCCTATCAATTCATTCAACGTTAGCTGGTATGAATATGCAAAGTAAAACTTACTTCGCTTAAGACCGGCCATAGGCCCCACATTCAAAGGCTTAAATATCTGGTCGTTTAGCGAACGATAATTCACTCCTACCCAGTAATAATCCTCTGCATCTGTCCAACGAAACTTAAGGTTCACATCTGTTGTAGAGCGCCCATCACTCTCGTAAAACTGATACAACAAAGATGGTTCTATCTCAAAACGACTGTTCCTGTCTCGCTTATAGCGATAACCACCATAAACTATATAATTACGCAAAGCCTTAGGCTCTTCTCTGTAAAAACGTTCTATGTCCTTATTCAAAATGTTTAACCCTGTAAGGTTGATAAACCAATTCTTATAACGATACAACACCGCTACATCAAAATTGTGATTTACAGAAAATCGATCGTTTGTTACCGCTTGATCCGCAGGAATTGTTTGATTAAATTTATCTATATCTATCCTAAACGTATTCAAGGCATAAGAAATACCAAATGATATAAAATGATTGTCATAACGATCAAGTGTCAAGTGGTGCGCAAAAGTCGCCTTACCTCCCATTTGTTTAGTATGCCCATTGCGGTCATTATAGAGCATTAAACCTGCCCCACTGCGCTCGCCCAAACGCATATCTCCAGCTAATGACTGATAATCTGGCGCTCCTTTTACTCCTACCCATTGGGTTACCCCTGATAATCGTATACGCACAAAGTCTCCTATACCCGCATAGGTCGGAGCTATTAAAAACTCACTGTCAGCTAAATACTGATTCTGCTGTGGCAAATTCAGCTCCTGAGAAGTGGCCTTTGTGCTAAATGCACATACTGCTAAAATAAACAATACTATTCTTTTCATTGTTGATAAAATTAAACTATTTTGCTTGCTATAATAATTCCTTAAAACTTCCACTATATACACCTATATTTATATTATAAGTCTATTATGTGCAAAATTTTCAGCAAATATATTCATTATTTTTAACCTACAACACTCTTTTGCAAAATAAATACGCATATTTAACACTATTATATTTTCTTTAACATTTTTAAAACAGGTTTTTAAGAATGGTAAATATTCATAAAACCTATATTAATATTGATAATAATACAATAAAAATAGATTTTTAATGATAATAATGTAACAAAATAGCCTTTTTATTGAATATTAATTATGTGCAAAAAGAACCTATCTCTCACAAACAATCCTACACAGTTTTAACGTTTAAAAATACCTTCTTCACCTTAAAAGGACTATTTTTTTCCCTTCTTCGTCTCCAATAAGGGTAAGTATTCTCCATAGCCTTCTGCCTCCATCTCTGCCTTAGGTATAAATCGTAATGATGCACTGTTGATACAATAACGCAATCCTCCTTTCTCTATTGGTCCATCAGTAAATAAATGACCCAAATGCGCATCTCCCAACTTGCTACGCACCTCCGTACGCGTCATTTGATGACTTTTATCTAGCTTCTCCAATAGCAACTTCTTGCTTATTGGCTTCGAAAAACTAGGCCAGCCACATCCCGATTCAAATTTATCTGTTGATGCAAACAAGGGCTCTCCCGTCGTAATATCTACATAAATACCTTCCCTAAACTCATTCCAATAAGCATTCTCAAAAGGCCTTTCGGTGGCATTCTCTTGCGTAACCGCATATTGCTCTGCTGTAAGCTTGTCTCGTAACACTGCCTTATCTTCCTTCTTAAACACCATTTGTTTCCCTGAAGGCGCTTGATTTGCCTCCTTCGCCATCTCAAATAACGCTGGCGAAATATGGCAATACCCCTTCGGATTCTTATCCAAATAAGCCTGATGATACTCCTCTGCCCTATAATAATTCTTCAAGGGCAATACCTCTACTACTATAGGTTTGCTATATTGTGTTGCCAATGTAGCTATCGCCTTTTCTATTAGAGACTTATCGTTCTCATTCACATAATAAATACCCGTGCGATACTGTGTCCCTCTATCATTGCCTTGCTTGTTCAACGAGGTGGGGTCTATGATCTTAAAATAAAGATCTATAAGCTTTGGCAGGTCTATAACCAAAGGATTATAACTCACCTTCACGGTCTCCGCAAAGTTCGTATCTCCCTTGCACACTCGCTCATAGCTCGGCGCCAAAGATAGATTACCATTCGCATAACCCACTTCTGTAGCTTCTACACCTCTTATCTGTTTGAAATAATGCTCTGTACCCCAAAAACAGCCTCCTGCAAAATAAATATCTGTTGTGTTTTTCTCTCCGTTCTTTTCTTTCATTGAATCTTCTGTCCTATGATTTGTCATTTGTTTTTTGCTATTAGTACCTTCGCAGTTGATACTCGTTACACTCGCTATAAAAGCAAGTAAATAAAGTTTCGTTTTCATTCTAAATATCTCTTTAATGGTTATCTCAATCCCGCTCAAAAATAATGCCAAAACACCATTTTCAGCCCACCATTAACATCTCTCACCCTTGGTGTGTCTTCTTCAATAAGTCGTTCACTACCTTCACTGGGTTAAAAGTGATTATAGGCACCTCTACAAAAAGCGTTATCCAGCGCGCCATTGAGCCATTCCACAGTCCTGGAAGCTCAAGTGCCTTTAAAGGTTTCCCCATATATGTTTTTTGCGTAATAAATGCTTGATTCACATCTATGTAATCCTGCAAATGAAATCGCTCTCCTTTGTAGTTCTTTGTGCCACATACCAAGTCTACAGGATTAAAATGGGTCGCTTGCTGAAAAATCTCCTTCTGCTTCGCATCTGCCATATTCACCTGTGCTGACTCTATTATCTGCAAACTATACCCCTCTTCTTCTTTTATCCAAAACGGACCTCCTCCTGGCTCTCCTTCATTCTTCACCATTCCACACACCCGTATAGGTCGATTCAATTGTTCCTTGATAAACTCCATCGCATATTGCCTTCTGAATTTATACAAATAATCTGGTACATTGATATTGATTTCCTTTAAAAAATCCAATATCCGTTTCACCTCCTTCTTCTTTATCTTATTGTTGTCTATCCGATGTAAAATCCTAAATACCTCATCCTGTACCTCACACAGTTTTCCTGCCAATGCTTCCTTATAAAACACTGTCTCATCTGTGTATTTTTTCACCACCACATTATCTATATTCTTAATAAATATAAGATCGGCATCTATATCATTCAAATTGCTTAAAAGCGCCCCATGACCTGCCGGACGAAAAAGCAAATCCCCTTCCTCATTTCTAAAATACTCATTATCCTCATTCACTGATACCGTATCTGTGCTTGACTTCTGATAAGAAAACGTTACATTAAACTTTATGTGATAGCGCTCTTCAAGCACTGTCTTAATAAGATTCAACTCCTTATAAAAAGCCTCTGTATGTTGTTCTGTAATCGTAAAGTGCAAATGAGCCTCTTCACTGTTTGACGCATAAAGTACCGCCTCCCGAAAATGTTCCTCAAAAGGAGTTGCTATCTTTTCTGAATGACGATGAAAAGGCAATAATCCCTTGGGTTTATTCCCATAGTTTAATCCCTCTTCATTGAGTAGTGTGTTGACAATTATATGTTTCTGAATATCTTCGTTTAATGAGGAGAAGTCTGTGTGCTGATGGTTGATTACATCTTTCAATATAGGGTAAAAAGCGAAGCGCTCTAAACCTTCAAAAAAAACTTTTACTTCTTTATTACCTGTCCGATTGACATAAGCCACAAACGACTCTCGATCTGGCTCAAAATCGTCTCTAAAAGAAAATAAAGCCTTAAACATACGCGTCGCCGCTCCCGAGGCAGGCACAAACTTCACTATCGTATGTCCTTGCTTGTGATTCTGGTAAATTGCCGCATACTTTGCAGCCTCTTCCTTGCTCAACGGGATTATCCCATCATCTATCACGGCTGCTTTCTGCAACTGTATAGGGGGAACACCCCGCTTAAATTGATTGATTTGAGCGCTCAACATAGACTCGGTTATACCCTTCTTGATGAGCAATTGTTGGTCTTTTTCTGTTAATTCATTCATAATTGTATAGTTTCGTTTAATACTCTAAATCTTACGTTTGTTTAGAGCAACAAAGGTAAGAAGAAAATAAATAAGAAACAAATTTATGAACAAATAATTTTATTTACTTCTGCTATACGCGTCTCTATATCCCCTTTTAAAATCTTATAATCAATATGATACTTATCTAGCATCTGCCTAAAAAATACAAATACTTTCTCTCGCTCATTAGGCTTATCTCGCAAATCATCAGCCTCCCAAGGTACATCTATATACGTAAGAAAAATAATATCATAGCTATGCGCAACAGCAGCCTGCTCTATAGCTGGATGGCAATACCCATAATAAAGATACGAATAAATCATCAACTCTAGCAAGCATGTATCGCAAAACAAATACCTACAAGCTCTTTCCAAACCCGCATTCTCAAGCGCTACCTGTCCTCGCGCTATAGGTAGTAAATCCGCTGGCACACAAGTAAGGCGCTCTCTATCCCACTTCTCTTGCAAATAAATACGCATATACTCTTCCACCCAAACCGTACCATAACACCACGCAAGCTCCCTGCTCAGCGTTGTCTTCCCTGTACACTCAGGACCTACAAAAGCTATACGCTTTACTAAACTCTCTCGTTGCGCAAGTGTTTCCTCCATTCTATATACCCCATAATGGCAATAATCGTGAATAATAAATACTGAAACGAAGTAAAAAGCATTCCTTTTTTAAGGTAAAGTGGCACCGAAATCATATCCCCTACTATCCAAAAAAGCCAATTTTCTATCTTCCGCCTCGCCATCAACCACATCCCTACTAAAAAAATAGCTGTCGTAAATACATCTACATACTCCGTAAAAAGAAAATGATTGAGCCCTAAATCTACCCCCTCCATTGAAAAGTTATTCCTTATATAAGGCTTAAAATAATACACCACCGTCACAAACACCAAACTAAACAGCCCTAGAAAAAACGCTACAACCCAGTCCTTTCCTCTCGTCTTGCTGATACTTATCAAATGGTTATGTGCGTGTTTAGACCACAATACCCAGCCGTAAATACTCATCACTGTATAATACACATTGATAAGCATATCTCCCCAAAGCACATAATGCCATAACAAATACACAAAAAGAACCGTACTGATAATCCCTGTAGGATATACCCATATATGCCCTTTCTTTGCATACCACACGCTCAAAAAACCAAATACCACCCCTATAATCTCCAATACCACTAAATGTGGTGCTACTCCTGCATACTGACCGAAAAACCAATTAAAAAAATCTCCCATTTCTTTTCTTCTTTTTTATCCCACGTTCCTACCTCTTGGCTCTTACTTAAAAAAACGGTTTATACTCATGCCGGTCAGATTTCACAATCTTCATATACAGCAAGCCTCGCTCTACCAGTTCCAAAGCCTCTTCTATCTCGGTGTTGAGCACCCCCATTACCTCAGCATAATCTCCGTATACCTGCGTGCTTAAAGGATTTTCTTGCACTATGAGACCTGATGCTCTAAGCTTCTTAATAAACCGAATAATAGGTTTCTCAAAATCGTCTTGTAGCGGACTAAATGTTAGTTCTACTGAAATTTTCATAATCGTCTATTGTTAATTTTATATTGGCGACAAAAGTACGCTTTATAAACCAATTGACAAAGAAAATACTTTTGTAAAACGTTTTTAGAATATAACAAAAAAAGGCTTCTTATTTCAAGAAGCCTTTTCTTTGTGCGGGTGAAGGGACTCGAACCCCCACGCCGTGAAGCACTAGATCCTAAGTCTAGCGTGTCTACCAATTTCACCACACCCGCAAA
>RBWB01582922.1_pt1 | contig 13359 bp, 7 predicted proteins | sample 2014201 | NCBI WGS metagenome assembly RBWB01 (sample SAMN10133834, study PRJNA383868) | Human oral metagenome, whole genome shotgun sequencing project. | isolation source: supragingival plaque isolated from 88 juvenile twins | host: Homo sapiens | place: Australia
CCGGCTTCGAGGCGCGCACGCTCGAGCTCCTGCCCGACGAGGAGGACGACGGCGCGGTCGCCACGCTGGTGCGGCACATGCCCGCCTCGGATCCCGGCGCCCTCGCGGGCACACCGACGTGGACGACCTTCGCCCTGCTGTACCTGCATGGCTGGAACGACTACTTCTTCCAGAGGGACCTGGCACGGGAGATCTCGCGCCTGGGCGGGGCCTTCTACGCCCTGGACCTGCGTCGCTACGGGCGCTCGCTGCGCGAGGGGCAAATGCTCGGGTGGATCACCTCGCTGACCGACTACGACGAGGAGATCGATCTGGCCCTGGCGGCCATCCGGGCCGAGCGCGGTTGGGGCACCGACGTCGTCCTGTGCGGGCACTCCGCCGGCGGGCTCACCGCCTGCCTGTGGGCCGACCGCCACCCCGGAGCGCTGGCGGCGCTCATGCTGAACTCGGCGTGGCTGGAGCTCCAGGGATCCGTGCCGGTGCGCATGATCGGCGAATCGGTCGTCAGGACGCTGGCGCGGCGCGACCCGCGCATGTCCATCCCGACCCCCGCCTACGCGCCCGAGGCGCTCTTCCGCATCACGGACGGGTGGACGGAACGCGACGGCGAACTGCCGGACCCGTCCTGGGCGGACGACCCCTACGTCACCGGATGGGGCATCGAGCCCCGGTGGTCGTTCCTGCCGTCCGCACCGATCCGTCCGGGCTGGCTGCTGGCCATCCTGGACGGGCAGGCGCGCGTGGCCGCCGGACTCGACATCCGCTGCCCGGTCCTGTCGATGGGATCGGCGCGCAGCCACCTGGGGGTGACGCGGACGGAGGACTCGCGGTGCACCGACACCATTGTGGACGCCGACGCGACGGCCCGCCGCGCCATCGGACTGGGCAAGCTCGTGACGGTGGCGCGGTTCGACGGCGGCGTGCACGACCTGGTGCTGTCGGCCCCGCCCGTGCGCGAGCAGGTCTTCGCCGCCATGCGGCGGTGGCTCGGCGGCTACGTCCTGCGCTGAGCCGAGCGCGAGGCGGAGGCCGGGCGGCGGGCGGGCACGGGGATCCGGGCGCTTGGTCGCCGAGATCGGTCGGGTTCCGGCTCGAGTTCGACGCGGAACCGGACCGATCTCGACGCGGAACTGAACCGATCTCGGTGCGGAACCGGACCGATCTCGGCGCGGAACCGGACCGATCTCGGCGTTAGGGGGCCGGGGTGATCCCCAGCCGGCAGCCGAGCCAGTCCACCTGGTCCGCCATCGCCACCGACCACAGCGCCCACGTGTGCCTGCCGGGGTAGTCCCGCTGGGAGATGCTCATGCCCGCCCGCGTCGCGGCCTCCGCCAGCACGGACGCCGCGGGCGCGTACTCGTGGTCATCGCTCCCGACGGACACGACGCCCGCCACATCCGCGTACCGCCCGGACGGCGCGGACGCCATGATCGAGATCGGGTCGTTGGCCTCGTAGGCCGCACGGTCGCCGTCGAAGCCGACCCTCACCGTCCGCTCCTCCGACCCCAGGCTCGGGTGCTCCTCCGCACTCATCGCCAGGAAGGTCGGGTAGACCTGCGGGGACCGGCTGACCACCTGCAGCGCGCAGGTCCCGCCGTTGGAGAGACCCGCCACCGCCCAGTGCGCCGGATCGGTGTCCACCTGCAGGTTCTCCCGGATCCAGGCCGGCACGTCGTGCTCCAGGTAGGTCGCCACCCTCCCGCCGCGCACGGTGTCGGAGCACAGGGGGTTGCGGTAGGGATTGCCGAGCAGGTCGGCGACCACCACCACCGGCGCCAGGCCGTCGTGCGCCGCCGCGTAGGCGTCCATCGTGTCCTTCAGTCCGCCCAGCTCGTACCAGTCCGAGGGACTCCCGGGCTGTCCCGTGAGCGCGACGACCACCGGCAGGGCGGGCCGCTGCTCCGTCAGATAGGCGGGCGGCAGGTAGATCAGGGCGTCCCGGGGCCTGAACCCCCGCGTGCCGGACTGGTCGCCGGCGGGGATCGTCGCCGTGACCACCTCACCGCGCGACGGCATGTCGGCGGGCGCGCTCCACGTCGAGGACAGCGCCTCCCCGCCCCGCTGCGGAGCCCGGGGATGCGCCGCCGCCGCGGGAAGCGCGGCCAGCGGCGTCGTCGCCACACCCATGCCGAAGACCGCCGCCAACGAGGGGAAGGCCGCGAAGAATGCGTTGACCGCCAGCAGGGCCGCCGCCACCGTCGCCGCAATGCTCGCACCCGACCCGACCGCGCGCACCAGCCGCCGCTTCCAGTCGTGCACGCGGTCATGGTCGGCCCGAGCGCTGCCCCCCAGCAGCACCTGGACGACGACGGCGCCGGTCAGGCCCAACCACACCCACACCACCGGGCCCATGCCGTCGGCCACCGGGCGCCACACCACGTCCACCGCGCACCAGCCGACCAGGGAGAGCGTCAGCCCCGCCAGCGGCGCCGCCACCTGACGGCGCCGGGGAAGATGGCGGGTCCGCGTCCACCACAGCGCCCCCGCGATCAGCACGACCACGGCCAGGCACGCCCCGCCCATCCAGGGCTGGATCAGCCGCACGGAGCGCAGGGCCTCGGAGAGCGCGTCAGTCATGCGCCACGAGCACCTGCGCGAAGCGCGCCGTCTGGGCGGGGGTCAGGTCGGGCAGGTAGGCGCGGCCGATGGCCACGCCGACGGCGGCGAGGTCCACGACGTCGGGCACGGCCAGGTACATGGGGACCTTGCGCGGTTTGAACTTGCGCTTGAAGGCGTGCAGCGATCCGAAGCCGTAGGCGGGCTCGAGCAGCGAGGCGAGCAGGTCCAGCAGCGGGTCGAAGCGCGAGGCGCCGACGTCGTCGGTCCCGTCCCCGGTCAGGTCCCCGGAGGTCCCGGAGCGCGCCAGCGGCGCACCGGACAGCGACAGCACCTCGAGGCCCTCGGCCTGGGCGTCCTGCGCGGCGCGGGCGATGAGGAACTCGATCGCCGGGCGCCACCCGCCCTCGCGGCGCCGCATGAGATCCAGGGTCAGGCCGATCACCTTGCCGTTGCGGTGCACCGGCATCCAGGAGGTGACCGCGTGAACGGTGCCGCTCTCGTCGACGGCGAGCAGCAGGCGGGTGTCGTCGTCGTCGATCTCCCTGAGGCCTCCCAGCGTGAAGCCCATCTCCGGCAGGGCCTTCTCCCCCACCCAGCCCTGCGAAATCGCCCGGATCTGATCGCGGCGGCCCTCCGGGGCCGTGCGCCACGTGGTCCACTCCGCCGTGATGCCCTCGCGACGGGAGTGGTTGAGGGCGGTGCGCACGTCCTGGAAGGCCTTGCCCTTGAAGGCGAGGTCGGGCAGGTCGATGACGGCCTCCTCGGCGACCTGCAGAACCGTCCACCCCTGCTCGCGGGCGGCGAGCATGGTGGGCTCGTGCACGGAGTACAGGGCGGGCACCAGTCCGGCATCGGTGGCGAAGGCGGTGAAGCCTTCGACCGCGGCCTTGGCCCCCTCGGGTCCGGAGGCGACGGGGTCCCCCAGCGTCAGGGCGACCCCGGATCCGGCGCGATAGGCGAAACCGGTGCGCCTGTCGCTGGAGATCCACGCCTCGTTGCCGGGCCAGCTGAGCATCCAGCCCAGCGTGCCGGCGCCATGCGCCCGCACCAGTGCGACGAGGTCCTCGTGGTTGACGCTGGGGATGATCGCGGGCTTGGTCAGGGCCGCCCAGGTGCACACGACGGCGATACTCCAGGCGAGGATCGGGAAGAACCAGGCCGACAGGCTCGCCAGCGGTCCCGTCGGTGTCAGCGGTGGGATGAGCAGGCCCTCGGCGGCGGTCGGCAGGAGTCGTATGAGGAAGTCGATGATCAGATCCAGAGGAGTCGCCGCGGGCATGAAGTCCGCCGCGACGGCCATGCCCAGGCCGACGCTGGCCACGGCGCAGATGAGCGCGCCGACCGCCCAGGTCCCGATCGCCTTGAGCACGACTCCGGAACGGGTGTGCAGCCCCAGGTGCTCGCGGTTCCACACGACCAGCAGCACGATGCCGAGGTTGAGCATGACCGGCATGACGATGTGGTAGGGCTCGCCCCAGGAGCCGGATGAGGTGGCGATGACCACCGGACCGGATGTGTTGTCGGCAGCGGTGTCGCCATCGCTGACCGCCAGGGCGTTGACCGACATGATCGAGCACAGTGCCAGGAAGCTCTGAAGGAGGATCGTGCCCAGGGCGGCTGCGCGACGCCCTCGGCGCAGACCGTCGGCCAGGGCGAGCTGGAGGAGGAGCGGCATGAGGCTGAGGATGACGGCTCCGGTGGCCGGCTGCGGGCCCTCGGGCCCCGGGACGACGCCGTAGCGGACGCTGGCCAGCGGACCGAAGTCCGTGTGCGTGACGGTGGCCAGCGTCAGTGTGAGCGTCCAGCAGGCGACGAGCAGCGACAGGAGATTCCGGGACGATCTGCGCGTGCGCGCCAACCGCACCGCGGAGACCGACCTGCGCCAGGCGACCATTCCCAGGAGCAGACCCGCGACGGCGGTGGCGAGGCGGGCGAGGGCGCCCGGAGTCCCGGTGACGGCGGTCTCCACGGCGAGGAAGACGAGGACGCCCACGCGGGTGCGGCGGCTCCAGGTGTGGTTCATCAGCTCCGTCGAGGCGAGCAGGGGGCCCAGGAGGAGGAGCGGCGCTCCCGAGATCTGGTAGTGGTTCGTGGCGTGGCCCCATGTGGGTGCGACGGCGCTGATGAGAGGGTGGGCGACAAGGGCGATGCCGACGCCGATCGCATGCGGAAGGAAGGCTGCCAGGACGAGGCGTCGGCGACCGATGAACCGCTCGAGGGCGATGCCGGCGGTGAGCAGGGTGAGGGCCCCTATCAGGGGGCTGAGGCGGGTCGCGCCCGCCCAGGCGGTCAGCAGACTCCACAGGCGCAGCGGATGGGAGAGGTCGGCCGCAAAAGGGTTGCTCAGGACATGCAGAGGCGAGGCGTGGCCGATAGCGGCCAGTACTGCCGTGCTGAGCATGAGGAGAGCCGCGAGTGCGGAGGAGACGCGTCCGCTGCGCAACCAGGTGAGGGTGGTGCGGGCACTGGCGGCCATGCGCGGCGATAAACGCATTGTGTATCGGGCGGAGTGGGAGGCGTCCTGGGTCGACATGGACACATCATTGCGGATCGGCCCGGGGACAGCCTCCGCCTAGCGGAGGAGCGGACCGCGCCCCTGGTTGTGAGGAAGGATGCGCGCCGGACGACGACCGGCTCGCCCCGCCCCTCTTGTCGCCGAGATCGGTACGGAATCGGACCGATCTCGAGGCGGAACCGGACCGATCTCGACGCGGAGTACGACCGATCTCGCGGTGGAGAGGCGGAGAGGCGGAGAGATCAGAGAGCCCGGAGGACCCGCGGATCAGCCCTGGTCGTCGATGAAGTCGCGCAGAGCCGGCCCCTGCGCGCCGATGCGCCACACGCGCCACCCGTCGATGTCCTGCGTGTGCTGCGCGGCGTTGGCGGCGGCGGAGGGGTCGCGGAATCTCATGCCATTGGACAGGGTGATGATGCCCTCGGCGTTGAGCACCGCCTCGTGATGGATGCCGCGCCGCACGCGCTGCCACACGAGCGTCGCCGGGGTGTCGATCCGAGAGGCGACGGAGGCGAGCGCCGCCGCCGACCTCCCGCCGGAGGGCACGGTCGGCTGCGCGCCGAGAACCGGGCCCGCGGCGCGATGATTGCGGTCGATCCCGGCGGTGTCCGTGCTCACCGACTCCGCCGACTCCGCCGAGTCGACGGAGTCCACCAGTCGTACCGTGGGAACGGTCACATCATTGTGCCCCGTCTCCGTCTCGACCGCCTCGACGGTCTCCGGCTCGACAACGGCGGGACCGGCGGCCCTGGCCCGGGCGGGCCGGGAGCGCCCCGCACGCGCCCCCGCCGGGCGCGCACGGGCGGTCTCGACGCGCCCGGTCGCCTCGGCGGGCCCGGTCACCGCGACGTGCCCGGTCGGCGGCGCCGTCGCACGGCCCCTCCTCCCCGCGCGAGAGGGCCGGCCCCCCCGTCTCGCACTCGGCACCGGAACGGTCGTGGCGGCCCCGGCTCCGTCATCGTCCCCGTCGCCCGCCTTCGGCCCCTCGAGCGCCACGCGCGAGGCCCTGGCCACCAGGACCGCACCGGATCCGCCCAGGACGTCGTGACGCACGGGCTCCAGCCCGACCAGGACGCGCCCGTCGGAGGCGGTGCGGACCTGCGCCTCCTGCACCTCGACGCCCGAGCACACCAGCATGGCGAGGGAGGCCCGGACGTCGTCGTTGACGCCCATGGCGATGAGGGTCAAGCGCGGACTCGGCCCGGCGCTGATCGGCACGGTCTCGCGGAACTCGTCCCAGTCCTGCCGGAAGGCGGCGCTCCCGCCCGGGTAGCGCGAGGCGAGGTCCGCCCATCCGCTCTGCGCGGCGGCGGCGGTGCGCGCCATCGCGGAGACGAGCGCGCCCGCGTCGAGATGCTCGAGCAGCTCGACGCACATCACTTGACAGGCGGCATCCAGAGCGGTGAGCACATCGGACTCGCCCTCGCGCTGCCACACGACGGGGAAGACGGGACGCCGCAGGACATCGACGAGCTGCCCGCGCACGGCCCCCAGCACGGTCCGGCGCTGAGCGGCGTCAGCGGGCTCCCCCAGGGCCGTGGCCTCGAGTCGGGTACCGGTGAACTCGAACAGCGCCATGACGTGCCTTTCTGGATCATCTCGGTCCTAACGACGGCTCCACACCGGTGAGGCCGTTGTTCCGTCATCCTCTCATGCCCGCCACCGGTGCGGCATCACGGAATTCGGCGCGAGGAGTGCTATAAGGCGGCGGCGACGCGGCACACAGGTGGCAAGCGTCACGCGGAGCCGACCCAGGTCCGCATCGATATCGTTGCGAGACCGGGAAAACGTGCGTCCCACGCGTCGCTTCTCCCCCACGCGTCCCGGAAGTTCCGCGCTGAGCGAGAAACGCTCGGCGACGACCTGCGCGGCGAGCACGCCGAGCGCCTCCGCCGGGCTCCATGCCGACGACGGCGGCCGCGGCTCCGCCGGCTGCGGAGACGATCCATCGGGACGCCCGCCGCCCCCGTCCGGCGGCGATCCCGGGTCCGGCGGCGCCTCCGAGTCCTGCCGAGCAGCCCCCGAGGATTCCGGGACCGTCTCCCGGCCACGGACCGCGATGAGTCCGGACAGGTACTCGGCGATCGCCTCGGGCGTCAGCGCCCGAGGGCGCCCGCCGCGCGGGTCCGATCGCCGCCCGTCCCCACCGGGCGAGGGCGCCCCCGCCCCGCCGGGCGACCGCGTCCTACTGGTCATCCGCGGCCCGTCCGAACGACGTCCCAGCAGTCCCAGATCGACGGCGGTGGCCAGGACCTCCTCCCAGGCGGCGCAGGCCGGCGCGTCGCCGACGGCCACCTCCCGACGCCGTCGCCGGCGCTGGTGCCACCGCAGGCCGCCGAGGCAGGCCGCGGCGAGCACGCCCGCTGCCAGCGCGGCGACGGCCGGAGAGGACGGGCGCGCCCCGTCGCCCTCCGCGGCGGAACCGCCGACCGAACCGGAGGAGTCGTCTCCCCGCGGCGCGGTCGAGGGGCTCGGCGGGGCCGGAGGCGTCGTCCCCGCCTGCGCGCCGCCGGGAGGGGCGGAGGTCTCCTCAGTCGGAGCCGCGTCCGCCCGCGCTCCGGCGCCCCCGGGCGTCGGCTCGAAGGCCACCCAGCCGACGTCGTCGATCCACACCTCGGGCCAGGCGTGCAGGTCCCGCCCGGAGACGGCGGTCGGCGCGTCGCCGCTCGTGACCGCTTGCGAGGCGTAGCCGATGGCGATGCGGGTGGGAATGCCGAGGCCGCGGGCCATGAGGGTGAAGGCCGCGGCGTAGTGGATGCAGTAGCCGCGGCGCTCGGTCAGGAAGGCCTCCACCGTCGCCGTCGGGCTCCGGGAGGCGCCGGAACCCGGTGCGGCACCGCTCGCGCCGCCACCGCCGCTCGCGCCGTCGGCGCCGCCGTCGAAACCGCCCGGAGCGGACTCGTCGTAGACGAAGCCGTTTCCGTGGAACCACGCGGCCAGGGCTGCCGCCCGGGTGGCATTGTCGGAGCCGGTCGCCCCCGACGCGCCGATCGCCTCCTCGGCGGCGTCCCGGACGACCCGGCTCCCCTCCGGCACCGACGTGTACGGGGCGAGCGTCCCGGGGGAGGGCGCGGCCGCGCTCGCGGGCGGGGCCAGCCGCGGGAGGCCGGTCGAGTCGGCGACGGAGGACCAGCCGTACGCTGTGAAACCGGTATCCGGCTGCGTCGGGGCGCTGGTCGAGATCACGGTGCCCGTCCCGGCGACCCACCACCAGTCCGCCGCGGTCGGCGCCCGCCCGGCGGAATCGGGAGAAGCGGACGACGCGTCGTCGGCGCCGTCCATCGTCACCAGGGCGGTGGACTGCAGGAGGGGGAGGCGGCGGCCGGACAGGTCCCGGACGCGCACGCGGACTCTGGGCAGCCGCTCGTAGGAGGCCGGGTCCTCGACGTCCGCCGCCGTCCCGTCGGCCGCCACCGCTCCGCCGGCCGTCAGAGCGCCGGTACCGGCCGGGGACGCCGGGTCCGAGAGCGGAGCGAGTCCCTCGGCCTCGGCCAGGGGGCTCCAGCTCGGCCCGTCGAGGTCGCGGACGACGGCGAGGGTGAGGCGCAGACTCGCGCCCTCGGGGAATCCCGCGTCACTGTGCTCGAAGGCGGTGGCCGATGAACCGCGGACGAGGTCCCGATTCAGGGTGAGGGTGGTCTCGGGGACGGTGGCGGGCCGTCCTGGCACCTGTCCCCAGGGACGGTCGGGGAAGATCGGAGCGAGGTGGACGGCGCCCGCCGCCAGGCCGAGAGCGGAGGCGATGACGAGGGCGCGCCCGCAGGCGCGGACGACGGCCCGGCGCAGGCGGGTGGCCCGTGGCAGGTCCGCGCGACCGGGAGCCGCGGGCGCGGCGGAGCCCACGAGCAGGACCAGGCACGCACCGGCCACGAGAACCGACCGCGTGGGCGGGATCTCCCCGACGACGAGACCGGGAACGAGCAGCGCCCCCGCGGGCACGAACCCGCTGACCCCGACCGCGTCGCCGCTCCCGGCGCTCATGAGCACGCAGGCCCAGGAGAACAGGAGGCTGACGAGGGCGATCACGGCGGACAGGGGCGGGGTGGTCTCCAGCGGCGCGACGCCCTGGTGGACGGCGAGGCCCGCCGCCCTGAGCTGCTCGCCGGGCGAGGCCCACCAGGTCTCCAGCCCTGTTGCGGAGCCGATGGCCAGGCCCGTCGGGACGGCGCCGACGAGGAGGCTGAGCACGACGGCGCCCAGGATGCGGGCGGGCCGGATGGTGCGCACGATCCCGGCCGTCGCAAGGGTCAGGGCGGCGATGAGGAGGCTCCAGCCGCTCCAGGCACCGGGGAGCAGGACCGCGTCGAGGGCACGCAGGCCGTTGGCCCACAGGATGGTGATGAGAAGGGCGGCCAGCAGGGGCTGTCCGCGGGCCGGGTCGGCGGGTGGCGACACGCCGGGGGTCGTCGACGCGGGGAGCACCTCGACGGGGACGCGGTCGGCCGACGCGCGCGGGGCGCGGCCGGCACACCGCACGGGCTCGGCGGCGCCGGCGGCATGGCCCATCGACGCGCGCGGGGCGCGGCGCGTCATCGGCCGCCGTCCCGAGTCGCACCGGGGCCCGGTCTGGGGCCGGAGAGCCCGGCGCCCACGGGGACGACGCGGATCCTCCAGCTCACGGGCGCCTCGCGGGTCCGCGCCTCGGCGGCGGACCCGACGAGGAGGAGATCGCCGGACGAGCGCGGGGCGACCAGCCCCTGCCCGACATCGGCGAGCGCGATCGCCGCGGTGATGACGACGTCGGGCGCATCGCCCTCGAACGGCCCGGAGTCCGGAGGGTCGGGCGTGGTCGCCGCCAGGGCGAGGGCCTCCAGCAGGCGCGTGATCCCGCCGCGCTCGCCGGCGTCGGCCTCCAGGATCCGCCGCCCGACCACCAGACGCAGGTCCGCACCGACGGACTCCCACTCCCGGAGCACACCGGCGGCGAGGCCGACGGCCGTCTCGAAGGCATTAGCCCCCGTCGCGGCGCGGCTCCGTCCCAGCCCCGTCGGCGGCCGCCCCCATTCCAGCACGTCAGCCCCCGTCGCGGCGCGGCTCCACTCATCTGCCCGTGCAGAGGCCGCGTTATGCACGTCAGCCCCCGTCGCGGCGCGGCTCCGCCGCTCCCGGCGCCCCGCCGGACCCGGCCGCCCATCCGCCCGCCCGTCGTCGTAGGCGGCGGCGCGGGTGTCGAGCAGAACGGTGCGCCGCGCGCGGGTGCGGCGCTCGGCGTCGACGACGACGAGGCGGTCGAGCCGAGCGGACTGACGCCAGTGGACGGAGGAGAGGCGATCGCCGCGCCGGTAGTCGCGCAGGCCCGCGAGCTCCTCGCCGCGATCAGCGCGCAGACGGCCTGCGGGAGCCGCTCCGTCGATGGACGGCAGCACCACCGGCACCGGTCGCGGCAGGACGACCACCGTCGCGCCCTCGCCGAGCGGCACGCGGACCCGCCACAGGCCGAGCGGGTCGGTGAAGGTCAGGCCGTCCGCCCTGATCTGGTACGAGCCGCGCCGCGGCAGCGCGAGCAGCAGATCGCTGCGTCCCTCGACGAGCGCCCGCAGCCAACGGCCCTCCGGGGCGCGCCACAGGACCCAGGCCGGCAGGGACGCGCCCGGGCGATCCGTCGTGAGGCTCCACCGGGCCGTCTCGCCCGCCTCGACGTGAGTCGGCCCGACCGGCCGCGGACGTCGGCGAGCGAGCGCAACGGCGTGCACCACCGCTCCGGCGGAGGCCGCCGCGAAGGAGGTCGCCGCGAGGCAGGCCAGCAGAAGACCGGCGTCGCGCACGAGACGGACTCCCCAGAGGACCCCGCCCGCCACCAGGGCGACGGCGACGACCAGGAGCCAGGCCCCGTGCGAGGTCGGGGCGACCCACGGCGGGCGCCGCCACCGCACCATCCCGTTCCGGACGGGACGGCGTCGGGCGCCCGGGCGTCCGGGCGCGACCGCCGTCATGCTGAGCCCCAACGCCGATCAGCCCCTGGGCACGGCCACGGACGCGATGCGGTCCGCCAGGACGCGCGCCGCCACCGCGGCCGCCTCCGCGGCCGAGGCCTGGCGTCCCGCGGGCACGAGACGGTGGGTCAGGACACCGGGCGCGGCCAGGGCGACGTCGTCGGGCGAGACGTAGTCCCGGCCCGCCATGGCCGCGCCGGCCCGGGCCCTGGCGAGCAGGTGCAGCCCGGCGCGCGGGCTCGCCCCCAGGACGAGGTCGGGATCCGCACGGGTGGCGGCGACGAGGGCCACGACGTAGGCGGCCACGGCGGGCGCGACATGCAGGCCGGCCACGGCCCGACGGGCGCGGACCGCGTCGTCGGCGGTGGCGACGGGCACGAGCGCGTCGGTCGGATCGGTGGCCGAGCGCGCCAGGAGCATGGCCGACTCCGCGTCGGGCTCGGGGTAGCCGATGGCCAGACGGGTCATGAAGCGGTCGCGCTGGGCCTCGGGCAGGCGGAAGGTGCCCTCCATGTCGAGGGGGTTCTGGGTGGCGACCACCATGAAGGGATCGGGCAGCTCGAGGGTCCGCCCCTCCACGCTGACGCGCCCCTCCCCCATGGCCTCCAGAAGCGCGGACTGGGTGCGCGGGGTGGCGCGGTTGATCTCGTCGGCGATGACGACGCCGGCGAAGACCGGACCCGGGTGGAAGCGGAACTCCCTGGCGGCCTGGTCGTAGACGGACAGCCCCGTGACGTCGGTGGGCATGAGGTCAGCGGTGAACTGGATGCGGGAGGCGGTCAGGTCCAGGCAGCGGGCCAGGCTCAGCGCGAGGGTGGTCTTGCCGACACCGGGCACGTCCTCGATGAGGAGGTGGCCGCCGGCGAGGAAGGTGGCGACAGCGGCATCGACCGCCTCCGGCTTGCCGACGACCACGGTCCCGATGCGCGACCGCAGGGCGTCGACGAATGCGCCCAGGGCGTCGGGGCCGAAGGGGGCTGGACTCATGGCCACATCCTGCCTCACCGCACCCCGCTCCTCCCGCTCAGGGCCTCGTTTTCGCCATCGCCGAGATCGGTTCGGTTCCGCGCCGAGATCGGTCCGCCTCAATGGCCGACGGGCGCTCGCCGTCGAGAATCGGGGCGGTCGCACGACCATTCGGACGATCCGCGAGCGCTTCGCCGCTTGGGCCGATGCCGTACACCCTCAGGGAGCGGGCCATCAGTCCACGTGTGAAGCACTCGGGAACTCACGACTCCCGGCGCGGCCGAACCGCCGGACCCCGACGCCGGCCCCGTCAGCCCCGGCGCGGCCGAACCGCCGTGGCCGGTCGTCCAGGGGGGCGGGGAACGGCGGTCGTCATGGACCGCATGGACCGCAGGGACCGCATGCCCTGCACGATCGCCCTCGCCACGCCCTGGCCGAGAGTCGCTGACGGCGTCCCGCCCCATCGGGTACGGACATCGGGGCTCCGCAACCGCGCCGAACAATAGCGCCGGCGTCAGGGCTTGATGTAGGTCCAGCCCTCGGCGATGCACTCAGCGATGGCCGGGATCGCCGCGTCGACGAGCGTCAACCACGGCGGCAACGTCTCCCGCGGCAGACCATGGTTGGCAACGGAGCGCGAGCAGATCTCGAAGACAGCGCCGTCCCGGGCGGACTCGCGCATCGCCTCCGTCCAATCGTTGACGCCCTGCACCGCATAGATCGCCGTGCCGTTGATCATCACCCTCACCCGAGGGGACAGACCCTGATCGGCAAGGTTGCGCAGGTTGCTGATGACGGCCGGCCATCGATCGGCCTGTGTGACGTGAAGCAGGAACCGCGAGTCGCCCATGAATCGCGACTCTACCGCTGGCAGGGCCGAGATCACGTCCGATCTCGGTGCGGAACCGGACCGATCTCGAGCCGGAACTCGACCGATCTCGGCGAAGGCGGCGGGCGGGGCGGCGGGGCCGGACGGGGAACCCGCCCCCGCCCTGGGAGCCCGGGCCCGGCCGGCCCCGCTCCTACCGACTCACTCGACCGGCGAGAGCACCGCCGCGCGACCCGCCTCCAGCCGGGCGACCGGAACGCGGAACGGAGAGCAGGACACGTAGTCCAGACCCGCCTCGTGGAAGAAGAGGATGGACTCCGGGTCGCCGCCGTGCTCCCCGCACACGCCCACCTTCATGCCGGGCCGCGTCTCACGGCCGCCCTCGACGCCCAGGCGCACCATGCTGCCCACGCCGTCGACATCGATGGACTCGAAGGGCGAGGACCCGAAGATTCCCTGGGCGATGTACCGGCCCACGAAGGAGGACTCGACGTCGTCACGGGAGAAGCCCCACGTGGTCTGGGTCAGGTCGTTGGTGCCGAAGGAGAAGAAGTCCG